>ERZ651768.2832-NODE-2832-length-11832-cov-3.429264_pt1 | contig 11832 bp, 9 predicted proteins | sample MGYA00514754_ERZ651768 | MGnify/ENA metagenome assembly ERZ651768 | reverse complement strand
ACGCCAGCTACGACTTGTGTTCCATAAGCCACCATTTGCTGGGTGTGAAATGCTCCTTCTTTCCCGGTAACTCCCTGAACAACTAATTTGGTTTCATTGTTTATTAAAATACTCATTTAAATCTTCTCTCCTGTTGCTTTTACTGCTTTTACAGCGGCATCAGCTAAACTGTTTGCAACTATAAAATTATGTTCTGCATCTTTTAATAGATTTCGGGCTTCAATTGCATTTGTGCCTTCAAGTCTAATTACAACTGGAATTGTAACTTCCATCTGAGCGAGTGCGTCGATCACACCTTGTGCAACTCGGTCACATCGAACAATTCCACCAAAAATATTAATTAGAATACTTTTTACATTTGGATCTGATAAAATAATTTTAAATCCATGGGCAACAGTTTCTGCATTGGCAACACCTCCAACATCCAAAAAGTTTGCTGGTTCACCACCATATAATTTAATTATATCCATAGTGCCCATTGCCAGCCCTGCACCATTTACCATACAGCCTACATTTCCATCAAGCTTTATATAGTTTAGATTAAAGGAGTCAGCTTCAACTTCAGAAGGTTCTTCTTCCGATAAATCACGCATTTCCTGAATATCTTTATGACGATATAGTGCATTATCATCAAAATTTATTTTTGAATCCAAGGCGATTATTTCATCGGAATTTGTTACAACTAAAGGATTAATTTCCATAAGAGAACAATCATAAGATTTAAAAAATTTCCAGAGGGATAAAAATGTTTTAACCGCATGTTTAATTTGCACACCAGAAAGTCCAAGAGCAAAAGCAAGTTTACGTGCTTGAAATGGTCTTAAATCTTTGTTAGGTTCAATCCATTCTTTAATAATTCTCTCCGGAGATCCAGTAGCCACTTTTTCAATTTCAACACCACCTTCAGATGAAACCATGAATACAAATTTACCACTACTTCTGTCTAATACTATCCCAGCATACAATTCCCGAGCAATATCGGAGGCTTCTTCAATAAGTAGGCGTTGTACACACTTCCCCTCGGGTCCAGTTTGGTGAGTAATTAAATCCATGCCAAAAATATCATTGGCATATTTTTGAACTTCTTCAGAACCAATTGCAAGTTTTACTCCGCCACCTTTTCCCCTTCCCCCGGCATGAATTTGTGCTTTTACAACAACCTTGTTTGTCTCCAATTTCTTATAGACTTCCACTGCTTCCTCAACGCTAAAAGCAGGGAATCCATTCGGGACTGGTACGCCGGCATTTCGAAAAAGCTCCTTGCCCTGGTATTCGTGTATCTTCATAATATCTTCATTTAATTTTTAAGAATTCTTGTGCCAGCCTTTTTTTGGATAGCTTTTTCAATATTTTCAATAGAAGTAATAATTACTTCTTTTCCATGGTGATTCAAAAAGTAGAGAGCTGCTTTTATTTTTGGTTCCATTGTTCCCCGCCAAAATTGACCATCCTTTAACCACTGTTCTACATCCTTAGCTGTCGTATTCCTAATTATTTTCTGCGAATCAGTTTTAAAATTTAAGTAAATATTATCTACATCGGTTATTATAAATAGTTCCTGCGCCTTAATGATTCTACCTAGCAAAGCGGCAGTCATGTCTTTATCAATAACACCATCTAATCCTTCGAGTGAACCATCTTCCAAATTATAAGCAGGAATTCCACCACCACCTCCAGCAATAACAATGGTGCCAAAGTCCACCAAATGTTTGATAGATTTTCCATTAAATATATAGAGTGGATCAGGAGAGGGAACTACTCGTCTCCATAAACCTGGTTCTTGTTCTCTCATCTCCCATCCGTATTTAGACATATATTTGCGGGCTTTGTCATTAGTATAAGAAACGCCAATAAATTTAGATGGGTTTCCTATTGCCGGGTCGCTTCCATTCACTTTCATTTGAGAAATGAATGATACCACCTCTCGATTAGAATCTTCACTATATAAAGCATTTTGAAGGGATTGCTGAATCATATATCCCATTGCACCTTGAGTATTGGCAACTAAGACACCCAAAGGAAGGGGGGGGATTTTTTCAGCAGCAATCTCATTTCTGGAAAGTTCTGCTCCAACTTGTGGACCATTTCCATGGGTGATACAAATATTATAATTCGCCCGAACAAAATTCATAACTCCCTTTAAGCTGCTTTTTGTATGTCTAAATTGTTCGGTAATGGTACCGGCTTCAGACTTGGGTGATAATGCATTTCCACCAAGTGCAATCATCACAGTTTTACTGTTAGCCATTAAAAATTATCAAAAAACGATTTAAATTTTAGTGAATAAAATTGTGAATTAAGAAAAAGATTTTAAAAATTCCTAATTTTCACCCATAAAAGGATATCGGTAATCTGTTGGTGGATCAAATGTTTCCTTAATTGTTCGAAGTGAAATCCAACGATATAAATTCAGTGGTGAACCTGCCTTGTCATTTGTTCCTGATGCTCGGCTTCCACCGAATGGCTGCTGACCCACAACGGCGCCAGTTGGCTTGTCATTAATGTAGAAATTCCCAGCAGCTTGGGTAAGCATTTTTCTTCCAGATGCTACAGCTTTCTTATCCTCTGCAAATATTGCCCCTGTGAGTGCATAGGGTGAAGTTCTATCTACAATTGCACAAATATCATTCCATGAATCATTATAAAGATATATAGTTAGAACGGGTCCAAAAATCTCTTCTTCCATAGTTTTAAAATTGGCATTAGTGGTGAGAATCGTAGTTGGCTCGATGAAGTAGCCTTTAGTTTTATCATACCCACCACCTGAAATTATTTCAGCTTCGGATGAGTTCTTTGCATAATCGATATAGCTAGAAATATTATCAAATGACGCTTCATCAATAACAGCATTCATAAAATTATTGAAATCATTTACATCGCCCATTGCAATATTGTTTACTTGTGGAAGGTATTTATTCCTCACATCATCCCACAGTGATTCTGGAATATAACAGCGAGATGCTGCAGAGCATTTCTGCCCCTGATATTCGAATGCTCCTCTCACCATCGCAGTCGCCAAAGCAGACGAATCAGCAGATTCATGTGCAAGTATAAAATCTTTTCCACCGGTTTCACCGACTATTCGCGGATAAGTATGGTAGGTTGAAATATTATCTCCAATTCGTTTCCACATACCTTGAAATACTTCCGTTGAACCGGTAAAGTGTATGCCTGCAAGATGTGGGCTATCCATTACAGGGTCACCAACTTCACCTCCAGTTCCTGGAAGAAAGTTAATAACTCCATCGGGCAATCCTGCCTCTTGGAGAAGTTTCATTATAAAATATCCTGAGTAAACGGATGATGATGCCGGTTTCCATAGTGCCACATTTCCCATAAGGGCGGGGGCAGAGGGAAGGTTGCCTGCAATTGATGTGAAATTAAATGGGGATACAGCAAAAATAAATCCTTCTAATGCACGATATTCCAAAGAGTTATGCATTCCATCTGGTGAAATAAGAGGTTGATTATTACAAATTTCTTCAGCAAACTGACAATTGAAATTGAAAAAATCAATGAGCTCACATGCAGCATCAATTTCAGCTTGAAAAACATTTTTACTTTGACATAGCATGGTTGCGGCATTAATTGTATCTCGCCAGGGACCAGCCAATAATTCAGCTGCTCTTCGAAAAATAACGGTTCTTTCTTGTAAAGGAGTAATGGACCATGACTGCCATGCGTTTCTGGCAATTTCAATGGCTTGATTTACCTCTGCCATTCCAGATTTATGATAATCAGCCAAGATATCCTGATGGTCATGAGGTTTACGACAGTGTCCTATGTTCCCTGTAAAAATTTCCTTACCACCAATGATAATAGGGATTTCATAAAACTCATTTTCCATTTCAACTAATTTTGATTTAAGACTGATACTCTCAGGAGATCCGGGCACATAATCTCGAATAGGTTCGTTCACAGCAGTAGGTATCTCTATACTAATTTCTTCCATGGTTTATTTCCGTTTAAAGATAAAAAATGATTTTAATGAAAAGCCCCGATTTTAGAGCCTGAAAATTTACTTTGCATGGGTTTTGGAGAACAAGAATTTAGTTGGTAGTTATTGGTAAAATCAGGGGATTAGTGTTTGGATATCAGGAGTAAAGATACTTATTTCCATTTCTCCTTAATAATCATTATCTTTCTCAAGTTTAAATTAATCATTTTCAATTCATAATTTACAAAAATAATCTTCTGTTGTTATTATTTAAATATTCGTATTAATCTATCCCTATGAAAACTAATAGAAATGACAGCTGTCCATGTGGCAGTGGGGAAAAATATAAAAATTGTTGTGAACAAAAGCGATTTAAATCTGGGGATAAAAACCAATTAACTCGCTGGCTTATATCAGCTGGATTAGGACTTTTTTTAGCAGTGTTCGTATGGGGTGTGATTGAATTTTTTACAACAGAGCATCCGGAAATGGAAGCGTATAAATGTGATAATCCGAATTGTGGGAAAATTCATTACCGGCAAAAAGTGGATAGTAATTAGTTTAGAAATAAATCTAATAGAGTAGGACATCAGCGTAGACATTTCAATTTAATTTAAAGGATAGGCTATGGAAACTAAACCGATTGTAAAAAATTATATGACCACTCGACTCATCACCCTTTCAAAAGATATGGATGTGTACTTTGCTATTGGCCTTCTTCTGAAAAATAGAATCTCTGGTGCTCCCGTTACTGATAATCATCATCATTTAGTGGGAATCTTATCTGAAAAAGATTGCCTGCGGATTTTTGCAAATGGGTCATTTTATGATATGCCCGGCGGACCGGTTTCTAAGTTTATGACAGATGTTGTGTTAACAGTCATTCCTAACAGCGATTTATTTTCTGTTGCAGATATTTTTTTAAAGCATAATTTTCGTAGAATGCCAGTGGTGGAGGGAAAAAAACTGGTAGGGCAAATTAGTCGCAGGGATGTTTTGAGAGCTATTCAAGATAGTACCAATTATGATATGGACACTGAAGAAATTAATGGCTATATCACGCAGGAAATGAAAGGATCACTCTCTAAATAAGGTAAAATTTTGCACCCCTCAACAAAAATTAATTTCAAATAGTTTCCTAATTTCTCTCTATCGAGAGAGGCGTGTTAATTCGCATGCGCTAAGCTTGTGGAGGTTAGCGTTGATTATGTTGGAATATGGTTTCCTAATATCGTTTTTTTCGGGGGCTATAAATCCATTGTTCAGACCCTATAAACCTGTCTAAAATTTCCTCTTAGAATTTCCACAATTCTTCACTTAATTCATGACATCACCAAAACGCTTATTTCTCATTGATGGAATGGCTCAAATCTACCGAGCCCATTTTGCCATGATTAAAAATCCACTCACAACCAAGGATGGTCGCCATACCTCTGCCATTTTTGGTTTCATGAACTCACTTTTCAAACTTTTGCGGGATGAAAATCCCGATTATATTGCGGTGGTGCTGGACTGCAAGGAGCCCACTTTTCGCCATAAACTCTACACTGAATACAAAGCCACACGGGAAAAAATGCCCGATGAATTAGTAGAGCAGTTGGAGCCTCTGTACGAAGTAATTTCTCATACCAATATCCCCATCTTAAAAAAACCAGGCTATGAAGCCGATGATATTATCGGAACTCTAGTGAAAAAAGCCGAACAGGCTGGGCTGGTTACCTATATGGTCACCGGTGATAAGGATATGATGCAGTTGGTTTCTGAGACCACTTTTATGTATTCCCCCGGCAACCGCTTTAAACCCACCACCATTTATGATAAAATAAAGGTGAAGGAGAAATGGGGGGTTGGTCCAGATGGAATAATTGATATGCTGGCATTGGTGGGTGATACCTCTGATAATGTGCCGGGTGTTGATGGTGTGGGACCCAAAACTGCCAAGAAACTGCTGGATCAATATAAAGATATTGAAACTATTCTGGAGCATGCCGATGAAGCCAAAAATAAGCGTGTACGGGAGGGCCTGCAAAATGGCCGGGATTTGGTTCATCTATCCCGAGAGCTTGTGACCATCCACTGTGATGTACCCGTAGAATTTCATATTGAAGAACTCATCCGAAAAGATATGGATGGAGAGGCACTTACCCATGATTTCCAGGATTTAGAAATGTATTCTCTTATCACCCAGGTTGAAGCGCTAAGTGGTAATGGTGTCGTTGCTTTGGAACAGCCGGATAAGAATTACCAAACCATTTTGACCCAAACGGATTTAGATTTATTAATTACCACAATTTCCAATGCGGAGCTTATTTCATTCGATTTGGAAACCACCTCTATTACACCTCTTCAAGCGGATATTGTAGGCTTGTCATTTTCAGTTAAAGCAAATGATGGCTATTATATTCCTGTAGAATACCCCGAAAAAGAGTCCAAACCCGGATTAACTCTGGATGCAGTTTTAGAAAAACTCAAACCCATTTTTGAAAATGAAAATAATCGTTTCTGCGGACAGAATATTAAATATGATGCCTTGGTGCTCAGTCGCTATGGTATTCATTTAGGAAATATAGTATTTGACACTATGATTGCCGAGTATATGCTCCATCCTGAGAAAAACTCCTACAAAATGGATTACCTCTCCATTGATTATTTGAATTATCGAATGGTCCCCATTGATAATCTCATCGGTCCGGGGCTGCACCAGAAATCTATGGCAGAGGTACCCCTGGAGGATATTGCTTTTTATGCCAGTGAAGATGCGGATATTGCCTTTCAGCTAGCAGAAATTTTAAAAGATAAATTGGAAAAAGAAAGTTTATTTGAGCCCTATAATGATATTGAAATTCCCTTAATACCAGTGCTCACTACTATTGAAAAAAATGGGGTGTATTTGAATTTGGACTTTCTTGCAGATCTTTCCAGACAATTTGGAGAAGGATTAGAAAAACTGACGGAAAAAATCCACCAGATGGCAGGCAGGGAGTTTAACATTAATTCGCCCAAACAGTTAGGTGAAATTTTATTTGATGAATTGGAATTAAAGCCAATCCGTAAGCGTAGTACAGCAGTAGAGGTGTTGGCGGTGTTGAAAAATTATCATCCATTACCGGAAGAAGTGTTGAAATACCGTCATTTGGCAAAGCTGAAGAATACTTATGTGGATGCCATACCCAATTATGTGAATAAGGAAACCGGAAGGGTGCACACTTCACTCAATCAGACCATTGCCGCAACGGGTAGACTATCTAGTACATCGCCTAATTTTCAGAATATCCCAATTCGTACTGAAACAGGGAGGGAAGTCCGCAAAGCCTTTGTACCCCAGAATTCTGATTGGGTAATTTTATCAGCGGATTATTCCCAGGTGGAACTGCGCATCATGGCGCATTATTCACAAGAGCCTGAACTGATCAAAGCTTTTGAAGAAAATTCGGATATTCATAGTCGAACGGCAGCATTGGTAAATGGTATTGCTGAAGCAGAAGTAACCCCTGATCAGCGGAGATCTGCCAAGGTGGTTAATTTTGGCATTATGTATGGTGCAGGTCCCTACCGCATGAGTCAGGAATTGGGAATTTCCATGGCAGATGCCAAAATTCTCATTGACAATTATTTTGCTACCTATCCCGGAATCCGAAAATATATGGATGAAACAATATCCCTGGCAAGAGACAGAGGCTATGTGGAGACACTGTATAAACGCCGCCGGAAAACGGGCAATCTGGATGCTTCCAATCGGAATATTGTGCAGGCAGAAGAGCGGGTAGCAATTAACATGCCAATTCAGGGTACCGCAGCGGATATCATAAAAATTGCCATGATAAACATTCATAATAAAATGGAGAGTGAAAACTACCAAAGCAAAATGATTCTCCAGATTCATGATGAACTGCTATTTGAATGTCCCAAAACTGAGGTTGAAAGAATGGCAGCATTGGCGGTAGAAGAAATGGAAGGCACGGGGACACTTTCTGTACCCTTAAAAGTGGACTGGAACTATGGTAAGAGCTGGTTTGAAGCGCATTGATTTAATTGTGAATTATTAATTGTGAACTGGAAAGGGGTAAAAGAAAGCTTGCCTACCTTAGACGGGGGAAAGATTAGAGAATATTGAATGATAATTAGTGATTTGTGAATTTGGATTCAGTGACTTTGTCACTCTGTAGCTCTGTCACTTTGCAACCAATCTACATTTCATTACGATGGGCAAGCTTTGTACTTTAGGAACTTCGAACTTAGGAACTCAGGAACTTAAAAAGGAAGCAACTTGGAAGCATCAATAACATTTAAAGCAGTGGGAAAAGCAATCGGTAAGAAAACGCTTCTTGCTGATTTATCCTTTGGGGTTGAAAAGGGATCTACCTTTGTGCTCATTGGAGAAAATGGGTCGGGGAAATCCATGGTTCTCAAACTGCTGGTGGGACTCATTGAAAAAGATACGGGGTCTGTATATATTCATGGGCAGGATATCAGCACCCGAAGCTCTGAGACCAGGTCCATCTGCGGCTATATGCCACAAAGCATCAATCTGGATGACGAACTTACCGTCATGGAAAACATCTCCATACATGGTCAGCTGCATGGTTTATCTTCTGCAGAAGCGAGAAAATCTACCAACCATTGGGCAGAACTTCTGGACTTAACCTCCTACCTGAAGCATTACCCCGACAAGTTGGCATACGGGTTTCAACGGAAGGTGCTCTTTGCCCGGGCATTGGTGCATAATCCCAAGGTACTTCTGTTGGATGAACCCACCACCGGAATGGATCCCCACAGCCGCAGCGCAGTCTGGAATGTACTGGATAAATTGCATTATGATAAAACCATCATTTTTGCTACGCAGAATTTTACAGAAGCAGAAAGATACGCTGATAGAATTGCCATCCTGCATGAAGGGAATATCAAGATGGACGGCACCCTTGAACGGCTCATCGAAACAACCCATGGTCTCACCCATTACCGACTGGCATTTTCTGAAGAACCACCCCCTGAATTCATGCAGAAACTGGAAGAATGGCCACGGGTACTTCGTCCGAAATTGAAAGGTCTGGAATTGGAGTTTTATTCCCGGGAACGTCAGCAGTTTTTTAAAGTTTTACGCCTGGCATTGGAACACAGCCTTGAAGACCTGGATACCAGCATTTGCCGATTGAGAGATCTTTTTATTGGTCTCACAGAGGGTGGGTTGGAATGAATTATTTTCAGCCATTAATTTTAAGAGAGTGGTATGAATTCCGGAAACATATTATTTCCAATTTACTCTTTTGGATATTAACCCCCATAATCCTGCATATTTTCCTGGCAATTCCCCTGTCCCGCTTTATCAGTATGGATATCCGTTATTTAAATTGGTCAGCCGGCGGCATCTGGATTACAACATCCGGGATGACAGCATTTCTTCAATCCGCTTATCGGATGCGGAAAATTCAGTTTGAATCCCGTCAGGTAGAAGCGCTCCTGAAATCCCCCATATCCAATCTGGACCTGTTAAGTATCAATATTGCCAGGGGGATGATGTATGGTATTGGTCAGTTCTGCTTTGCGATTTTAATAACCTCTACTCTGAATCATGAATATCTCAGCATTGGAAGTATTCTCATCATTTCTTTTCAAATGCTCACCTTGATTTTTCATTTTTCAGTAATGGGGACATTTCTGGGTTTACTCATATCCAATGCCATGCTCCTAACGAACATTTCATTTTTTCTGTTTATTTTTATCACCATGGGTTTGGGTAATTTTATCCCCCTTGAAAACTATCCCAATTCGTATTTAGCGGTGATTGAGAACATCCCCACAACTACTGCTTTTGCAAATATTAAATCAGTAATTATTCACAGTCCATTTAACTGGTATGGTTTTTCCTTTACCCTTTTGGGGTCAATTATTTTATTTATCATTACGCTAATCAGCAGTCACAAAATATTCAGGAAAATATGACGCAGGAAGATACCTATTACATCATTGGAATTGATGGAGGTGCCTCTAAAACAAGGGGCATTTTATTCACTCAGAGTGGCGATACAATTACCACTGCTTTTGAAAAAGGGAGTAATCTCGCAATTTTTGGTGAGACTGCAGCTAACAGATTACACAAGGTGATTAATGCTTTATGTAACAATGCGAATATCCCTCTGGACCTTGTGGATGCAATCGGCCTAGGGCTTGCCGGTGCTTCGGATAAGGATGGAAGGGACCTCGTATTTAAAATGCTGGATGGACTGAAACTTTCTCAGCGTGCTCTCATAGCCAATGATGCCGAAGCTGCCTATGAGGTTAACTGCCCGGGTGATTTTGGAATTTTAGTTACGGTGGGAACGGGAGTAATTTGTCTGTCCCGCAATGAAAATGGAGAGACAGTCCGGACCGCTGGAAAAGGTCATGAACAAGGCGATATGGGGAGTGGATACTGGATCGGAAAGCAGGCATTACTGAATCTTTCTCTAAATGAAACCAGTGTAATTGGGGATTCCGAATTAGAAGAAATCATGGAGGCTTTCTTGGTCTATGTTGAAGAAGATCATTTCCAGACTGCCCTTGAAAATGTGTATGAAAATACGGATTCTGTTTCCATCATTGCCGGTTTTGCAGAATCTGTTATTCTATTAGCAGAAAATGGAAATGAAGTAATGCTTTCCGTTCTGCAGGAAGCTGCCCATGCCGTCGCTGGGTATATAACCGCCCTGGCTGAAGAATTGAAATATAATGAAAACCATATCGTTCTGGCTGGTAATGGATCTGTCATCCAAAACGAATTATTTCGGAAATCACTCAATGATGATCTGCGCTTTGACTTCCCGGAAATTAAATGGACATTTTCCACCATATCTCCAGCATATGGCGCCGGAATGTTGGCGGCAAAAGTCCAGGGAGTAGATGTGAAGGTCAGTAATATTTTGAAAGGAGATACCCTTGCTGCAGCCTGAAGCTGATATTTATTTAAACCGCCTAATACAAAATTATCATGTCATCCGAGAAATTGCCGGGAATGCAAATATTATGGCTGTGATAAAGGCGAATGCTTATGGACATGGAGCTGTACCTGTAGCCCGGGTGTTATCGGATGAAGGGGTGCATGGATTCTGTGTTGCCTTAGGCAGTGAAGCAGAGGAACTAATAAATGCAGGTATTCAAGAACCCATTTTGCATTTAGGGAGAATCTCGAATAGCAGTTTTAAATTATATAAATCCGGACAGGTACGTTGTACCATCAATACAATTGAAGACGTCAAAGAACTTGCAAAATTTGGTACTCCAAATTCACCGGTTTTCGCACACTTAAAAATAGATACAGGTATGGGGCGGATGGGTGTTCGACTTGAAGAAGCTGAGTCTATAATGAAATCTTTAATAGATATTCCTGAAATTCGGGTTGAGGGTGTCTATTCCCATTTTGCTACTGCAGAAGAAAATGATACTCAATATCGGGATTGGCAATTAGATCAATTCCAGAAAGTTGTGAAAATGGCGAAGGAAATTTTGCCTGATGTGAAACATTTCCATATTGCCAACTCAGCGGGAATTCTAAATTACCCGGATTCTCATTTTAATATGGTGCGGCCAGGGATTTCACTCTATGGTGTCTCTCCACTTGGGAAACGGCATGACAAATTAAAGCCGGTAATGAAAATGAAGGCAAAAGTTATTCTGGTGAAAAAAATGAAAGCGGGGGAATCGGTGGGATATAACCGCCTTTATACTGCGAAGCAGGATGAAAATATTGCTCTTCTTCAGGCAGGCTATGCCGATGGTATTCCAATAGTGTTTTCCAATTCAGGCAGTGTAGAAATTAAGGGGACTCAATACCCCATCGCTGGCAAGGTATCCATGGATCTGGTTGCAGTGAGATGTGAGGATGGGAATATTGCAGACGATGATGAAGCGGTATTTTGGGG
>ERZ651768.2831-NODE-2831-length-11835-cov-13.641266_pt1 | contig 11835 bp, 12 predicted proteins | sample MGYA00514754_ERZ651768 | MGnify/ENA metagenome assembly ERZ651768 | reverse complement strand
CGCAAACCAGCTGCAAAACGCAAGACTGTTACAAAACGCAAACCAGCTGCAAAACGCAAGACTGTTACAAAACGCAAACCAGCTGCAAAACGCAAGACTGTTACAAAACGCAAGACTAAAACGAAATAACTTTGACTAATTTTTTATCCAATCTTTAGTGTGGCATTTACAATTACATCTAGTACCACAAAAAATTCCAGCACAATGCGAGCAACGCAATTTAAGCATAATCTCAATTTACAAAATTTCTATTTAAGCGGCTAATTTAAGAAAAATATAGAAAAGTTGATTTCGGCTTAAATTAAATAGTAACTCATCTATTACCACATATGATAGGAAAAAAAATAGATGGTATTGAGGTATCAAATGCAGTCAAGAATATTTTAAAAAATGCAGTTGAAAAATTAAAATCAGAAAATGTAATTCCGTGTCTGGCCACGATCCTAGTGGGAGATAACCCAGCCTCTGCAACATATGTAAAAAATAAACACAAGGCATGTGAGGTAGTAGGAATTAAAACTAAAGATTATAAATTATCTGCAGAAATAACTCAAGAACAACTTAACGATGTTATTGATAAACTAAATCGCGATAAAGAAGTACATGGAATTCTAGTTCAATTACCATTACCAAATCAATTAGATGAATTTGCAACTGTTTCAAGCATATTCCCAATAAAAGATGTTGATGGATTAACACCACAAAATATGGGATTATTATCAATGGGAAAATCTATCTTGAAGCCATGCACACCTTCTGGAATAATGGAAATGTTTTACTATTACAAGATTGGTATTGAGGGAAAAAGTGTGGTAATAATTAATAGAAGTAATCTAATAGGAAAACCACTATACAATTTACTACTACAAAATAATGCTACTGTGATTACATGCCATTCAAAAACCAAAAATCTCAAGGGGATTTGCCAAAATGCTGACATAATTATAACCGCAGTAGGTGATCGTACAAAATTCAAACTAACATCAGATATGATAAAACAAGATGCAGTTGTTATTGACGTTGCAATTTCAAGACATGAAGGTAAATTGGTTGGTGATGCTGATTTCGATGATATTATTCAAAAAGCATCATGGGCTACTCCTGTTCCTGGTGGTGTGGGACCTATGACCGTTGCCATGTTATTAAAAAATACAGTTACAGCAGCATCACTAAACAAGGAAATTGTCGGTTAGTATACAAAAGGCTGCACTTAGAAAGCATCTTCTCGAAAAACGAGATGCAACATCAGCTGAGCTAAGAGAAATTTCAAGTGATAAGATATCCCAAAACCTCAAACAAATTGATTTGTTTAACGACTCACAAAATATTGCAAGTTATTTCCCAATTGGTAGTGAGGTTAACACTAATCGTATAATGCTAGATATATTAGAACAGGGTAAGAACTTACTTCTCCCTAAGGTTGTAGGAGATAATCTAGAATTTTACACTATCACCAGTCTTGAAAAATTAGAAAAAGGAAGATTCGATATAATGGAACCAAAAGATAGCTGTAAGAAGGCTGAAAAGATTGATTGTGTTTTAGTGCCTACAGTGGGAGTATCAAAATCTGGAACCAGACTAGGATATGGAAATGGATACTATGACAAATTCCTCTCTACTACTAATGCAGTTAAAATATCGTTAACTTATTCAAAGCAAATTGTAAAATCTATACCTAGTAACCCACATGATATCAAAATTGATTTGATAGTCACAGAAAACGAAATCATAAAATCTTAAAGATACGATAACCCTTTTTTTCCAATATCAGTCCTGGAGTATTTATTTTCCCAGAAAATTTTTTCAGCTACACTGTACGCACTTTTAATGGCTGATTCTAGTGTATCTCCTAATGCAGTAACGCCCAAAACACGCCCACCGTTTGCAATAATTTTTTTATTTTGTTTTTTTGTCCCAGCATGAAACACATATGCATCATCATACATTAAATCTAGACCAGAAATTTCATCCCCCTTTGGATAAGATTCGGGATATCCCTTTGACGCTAAAACAACACAAACTGCAGATTTATTTTTCCATGAAATTGGAGGCATTTTTTCTAATGTGTCATTAACACATGCCTTCAAGTATTGAAAGAGATCTGAATTCATACGCATTAAGATTGGTTGACATTCAGGATCACCCATCCTGACATTATATTCAAGAACATATGGTTCACCATCCTTCAGCATTATTCCAGCATAAAGAAACCCTTTGAATGTAATTCCTTCATTTCTCAATGATGTAATTGTTTTATCGATAATTTTTTCTTGTATTTTTTGAGAAAGAACCTCATCTATTGCTAGTGTTGGTGAATAAGCACCCATTCCGCCAGTATTTGGTCCATTATCACCATCATAGACTCGTTTATGATCTTGACTTGTAGCCATTGGAATTACTCTTTTGCCATCAGACAAAGCAATGTATGATGCCTCTACACCATCAATTCTATCTTCAATAATGATATTAGTTCCTGCATCACCAAATTTCTTATTTACTAACATCATATCAATGGCGTCTTTAGCCTCATCTTTATTATTACATACAATCACACCCTTTCCTGCAGCTAGACCATCAGCCTTTACGACAACATTATGTTCAGTTTCATTAACATATTCTTTTGCTGCTGTTGCATCATTAAACACCTCAAATGCAGCAGTAGGAATGTTATTTCTCTTCATAAACTTCTTTGCCCAAATCTTACTTGATTCTAACTGTGCAGCATCTTTTGTCGGTCCAAATATCTTCAAGCCTTTTTCATTAAATATATCAACAATACCCATTGCAAGAGGTGCCTCAGGTCCAACTACAGTAAAACAATCCTTTTCAGAAGCAAATTTTACAATATCATCTAAACTATCCACAGAAATTGGCACATTATTTGATGTTCCCCCATTTCCGGGTGCAAAAAAAACTGTATCAACCTCATCACTTTGACCAAGTTTCCAGCCTATAGCGTGTTCTCTTCCACCGGAGCCAATAACAAGAACATTAACCAATATATGAAATTCTATTATCTGGTATATATTCCAAGATTAAGTTATTGATGTTAATTGGCATCCAGCAATTTTAGGCAAATAATAAACCGTATAATTACTTACCATAAAATGTCAGGTATTCAATATATTCCCTAATCTAGCCAATCAACAAAATTAAAACTCCTTACTTGCTCAAAAAGCTGATCCCTCATTATATTATTTGGGACTTAATCTTGTAAAAAAATACAAATTGAAACTATTCATTTTTAAAAATAGAAAGCATTTTTGGTAATACCCCCACAGAAGTTGCCTGTATTGAAAGAGTCATATCATTTGACATAACAGTTTTTTCAGGATTTACCTCAATCAAAATTGCACCATTTTGTTTTGCATATACAGGTAATGTGTTTGCGGGTGAGACAACTAATGACGTGCCAACAATAATCATCACATCACATATACTTGCCTCTTTAATTGCACTTTGCCAAATATTCTGTGGTAAAGGTTCTCCAAACCATACAACATCAGGCCTAAGCATACTTCCACATTTACATTTGGGTGGAAGTGATTCAAAATTCTCAGTTATGTTGTCAGTGAAATCACAAACTGTACATTTGATTCGGATTATACTCCCATGAAGTTCTAAAACGTTTGTACTTCCAGAACGCTGGTGTAATCCATCAATATTTTGCGTCAATACTACTACGTCCTTGAATTCTTCCATCTGAGAAATTGCAAAATGGCCTTCATTTGGTTTTACAGATAGTATGTTTTTCCTTCTATCCTCATACCACTCCCAAACTAACTTAGGATCATCATAGAATGCATCTATCGATGCAAGTTTCATAGGGTCATATTTTCTCCAGTAACCATCTTTTCCTCGAAAAGTAGGAATGCCACTTTCTTGAGAAATTCCTGCACCAGTTACAAAAACTATTTTCCTAGAATCCTTTAATTTCTGAGCAACAGTGTCAAACATTTTCATTCATCTTATGTCAGAGAGCTTACTTACTGTTATAAGAGATAAACATACGAGAGCGATATATGGAACTGGTAAATGAGTTTAATCTAAAAAAGATTGAAGAGACCACTAAAGAGTATCTTTCAAAACTGGATTTACAAAAACTGATTAACGAGTCAGCAGATAAACGAGAAAAAATTATGTTCATTGAGGGTCCGCCCACGTTAAATGGAGAACCACATGCAGGACACCTTAGGGGACGCGTCTTCAAGGACTTGTGGTACAGATTTAACACACTTAATTCAAAAAATGTGATTTTTAATGCGGGCTGGGATACTCAGGGTCTTCCAGTTGAATTACAGGCTGAGAAAGAACTTGGAATAGAAAAAGGTAGAAAAGAAGATAGAACGGAGCAAGAAATTAAGGATCTTGTTGCTGGCTGTAAAGAAACCATAGAAAAATATTGGAAAAAGTGGGTACAAGTAGACAAAGATCTTGGTGTATCACTAAATCAAGATAATGCATACTGGACGTATAAGGACGAATTTATTGAAAGGGAATGGAAATTACTAAAACGTGCATATGAAAATGGAGTTTTGACAGAAGGGAAAAGAGTAGTAGCATATTGTCCTCAATGCCTCACATCACTAAGTCATTCTGAAGTTAATCAAGGATATCACAAGGTGTCTGATCCATCATTATTTTACAAAGTAAAGCTCAGAGATGAAGATAAATTTCTCATTGTGTGGACAACTATGCCATTCACACTTGTAACAGATGCAATGATTGGTACTAACCCAAAGGAAGAATATGTTGAAGTTAAGGTAGAAAATGAGATTTGGATTGTAGGAAAAATTAGGTTGGAAGAATTGATGCAAATGAAGAAAATAGAAGACTACCAAGTTCTCAAGACAGTGCTTGGTTCAGAGCTTGAAGGAAAAAAATACATACACCCACTCTTAGATCAGATTCCAGAACTTGCAGAGCTTGCAAAAAAAGATAATTACCATGTAGTGGTATCTGAAAATTTTGTTGATGTAAACACAGGTAGCGGTTTGGTGCACCTGTCTCCTGCAAACGGAGAAGATGATTATAATATTGCAGTTAAGAGAAAGGTAGACATATTCAGTCCAATAGACGATAGAGTAAACTTTACAGATAGTGCGGGTCAATATTCAGGACAGTTTGTCCGTGATGCAGATGAGAAAATTGTAGAATCTGTGAAACAAAAGGGCGCATTAATAAGAATTGGTACAATTAACCACGATTATCCATCTTGTTGGAGATGTGGTAAGGATCTAGTATGGCTAGCAAGAAGAGAATATTTTTACATGCTGGATAAATTAGGTGACAAAGCAATCACTGCAGCTAAAAATGTAGAATACTTTTTTGATCAACCGAAAAACAGGTTTTTGGAAATAATTAAAGAAAAACATCCATGGTGTATCTCAAGAGAAAGATTCTGGGGGTGTCCATTACCAATCTGGAAGTGTACTGAATGTAAAAATATTGAAAGGTTATTCTCAAGAAAAGAAATTGTTGATGCAGCGGATGATCTTCCTGATGGGCCTGACTTTGAGCTACACAGACCATGGATAGATAATGTTTCTATAAAATGTAAAAAATGCGACGCGAAGATGCAGCGTGAGAAATTTGTTTTAGACACATGGCACAACAGCGGTGCAGCACCCTTTGCCTCATTAAGTGATGATGAATACAAAAAAACTATACCTGCTCCATTTTTTACGGAAGGAATTGATCAGACACGCGGTTGGGCATACACGCTATTAATAGAAAATGTGATTTTAAATAACACAGATACCTCGCCGTACAATTCATTTCTATTCCAGGGACATGTTCTTGATGACAAAGGTAACAAGATGAGTAAGAGTACTGGAAATGTACTCGATGCATCTGATCTACTTGCCAAATATCCAGTAGATCTTGTAAGATTCTATTTCATGTGGAAATCTAGTCCGATTGAGACTCTGAATTTTAGTACAAAGGAGCTAATGTCAAGACCATACCAAATTTTAAGCACACTTTTTCATATTCATCTATACTTTAAGCAGAATAGCGAATATGACAAATTTGACATCAACAAAACAACTATTGATTGGGCAAAAAATAAGGGCTTGCTTGATCATGTAGATATCTGGTTACTATCCAAGCTTCAAAAAACAATTCAGATGTGTACAGAATCAAACAAAAACTGTAAATTTCATGAATCAGCAAAAGCTATTGAAGATTTTCTAATTAATTCGTTGAGTCAAATTTACATCCCAATGACAAAACAACAACTTTGGGATGATGATGAAACTAAGAAAGATAAACGACATGCAATCTACGCAATCCTAGCAAATGCACTAAAAAACTTAGATGTCTTGATACATCCATTTTCTCCATTTACTAGTGAATACTTGTATCAAACAATATTTGAACATAAAAAATCAATACTCCTAGAATTATGGCCAAAGCCAGTCTCCTCTTTAATTAATGAAAGTATTGAAGAATCGTTTGACTTGATGATTGATGCTGTTTCTGTTTCTGCAGCAGCAAGAATGAAGGCAAAATTGAAAAGAAGATGGCCACTAAACCAGGCAATAATCTGCGTTGAAAAAGGAGAACATAAAAAAATAGAACTGTTATCTGACCTGTTACGTTCTCAATTAAACGTAGAAGAATGCAAAATTATTGAGTTAGAAAATCATGTTGGTATAGCGGAATTACTTGAAATGAAAAAGGCAGGCTTGCCGGTTATCACAAAAGTAGAACTTGAGCGTAAGGGAATTGGACCCAAAGCAAAACAGCACATGGGAAAACTTCTAGAAATTTTTGCAAGTACAGACCCAGAGGAGATAGTCCAAAATCTGGATAAAAATGGCTCGTTTACATTTGATGTTGACGGTAACAAAATTTCTCTAGATAATGATGATTTCATCGTAGATTTTGATATTCAAGAGGGTTTTGCATACTCAAAAAGGAATAATCTCATAGGAATAATCTCTACCACAAGGAATGAAGAATTGATGGCAAAAGGTCTAGTCAAAGATCTTGCGAGAAGATTACAGTCACTAAGAAAGGAACGTGGTTATAACCCAACTGACATACTAAACACCGCATCGGTTTTGGATTTAGATCAAGAATCATTAGACATGTTAAAAGATAAGACCAAGGAACTTGCATTTTTGGTCAGAGTCAAACAAGTGAATTTCACACATACATGCAAAGAATACAAAGATGATGATATTGATGGTCAGAAAATCAAGATTTCTGTGGAATGAGTAGCTTTTAGCTGTTGACTAATCACTTATGATTAACTTAGAACTATTAACTAATTCAATAAGCTTAGTTTTCATTCAATTTACTAAGATTTTACGCTAGATTTAGCAGACTTTTGTACTTCCTGACCTATCTCTTTTTTTATGAACGACTCTGAAAAAATTAAAAATGCTATAGAACTGATTGATAAGCAGTGGAACATTATTGTAGATGAACTTTCTAAAACTGAGAAAATTGATAAAGCCAGTGTTTTCAATATACTAGAACGAATCAGGAAGGAATTGGAATGAAGAAAGAAAAATTTGAAATGAGAAAGGCAATTTTTACTTTAGTAGGTTCTATGCTGGCTGGTGCAACGCTTGTAATGGTGTATATCGCCTTAACCTAATCTTGAAAAAATAGGCGTAAATTAGGTTGAAAGTTAATCAATAATGCGTAGTGAATAGCTGAACAATGATCATAAATACAAAAAGTGCATAGACTATGTATGGTCAAGCAGATTAGTCTTGATACCTGGTCACTCCACCATCTTACGGAACTTTTGAAAAAAGGCTCGAATATTGTAGAAAAAACAAATACGCCTATTGTTCTCTACCGCCAGACTATGGAGGAAAAGGATGACTCTCATGAAGAGATAATCTGTACATTAGTAAAAGATAACATTATAGAGCAACTAGTCATCTCTGGTGGAATGATAGTTCCAACGTTTAAGCAGCAATTTGTATTCACGCTAGAAGAATTCCCTGATAGGCTCTTAAGAAAAAGTAAAGATCTATTCCTAGAAACAGTTGAGCTTTTAGAAGATAAATTAAAGTAGATAACCACCTGCTACGATTATAAACTTCTAACTTTGATATTTTTTATGCGATTATTGGAATATCAGGTCAAAGAACTATTCAAAGAATATGGCATCAAAGTTCCACCAAGTATTGCCTCAAAGGATATAGAAAGAGGAAGAGAAGATGCAAAAAAGATTGAATATCCGTTTGTTATAAAGGCACAAGTTCCTGTAGGAGGGCGTGGGAAGGCTGGTGGAATACAAAAATGTCACAATGAGGATGAATTGGAATTAAAATATCCACAGGTTTTAAACATGGCAATCAAAGGTGAAAAAACTCGTGCTATTCTTCTTGAAAAAATGACTGAATATGAAAAAGAAATCTACCTGTCTATATTTTTGAATAGAAGTAAAAGATGCTATACTGTTATTTCTTCAGCTGAAGGCGGAGTTGAGATAGAATCGGTAAAAAACCAAGTTATACAAGAAGTTGGTTTGGGTGATGTTTCAAAAAAAAATGCGGAAAAAGTGGCAAAGGATATTGGCCTAGATGAAAAATCTATACCATATTTTGTTGATGTATTACAAAGATTATCAAAATTAACTGTGGAAAAGGAGGCAGAACTAGTAGAAATTAATCCACTTGTTATTCTCAAAGATGGCTCTATGATTGCGCTTGATGGAAAAATGATGACTGATGATAATTCTAATTTTAGGCATGAGGAACTCTTGAAATATAGAGAACAAACCGAATTAGAAGAAAAGGCGGAGAAAAGTGGATTCTCATTAGTAGAATTAGACGGTAATGTTGCTGTAATTGGAAACGGCGCTGGATTGGTTATGTCCACATTTGATATGCTAGCCGACAATGGTGGAAAGCCTGCATGCTTTCTTGATGTTGGAGGAGGTGCAACAGAAGCATCAGTTTATGAAGCTCTAACTTTGATTAGCAAAATGAAGAATGTTAAAGCTATACTAGTAAATCTTTATGGTGGAATTGTTAAAACAACAATAGTTGCTTCTGCATTTATCAAAGCATATGATAACAAATTGATTGATCTTCCAGTTTATGCAAGATTAATGGGAGCAGAATCAGAAAAATCAAAAGAAATGTTGAAAGACACAAAAACAAAAATGTTTACGTCTGTTGAACAGGCAATTAATGGAGTTGTAATGGAAGTGACAAAAACTGGCTGATATTTTTGAATTATTAAGAGGGAAAAAGAATGCGGACGGAAGTTATGAAAAGCAGCCAGTTATAGTTCAAGGCATCACGGGAAAATTTGGTTCTGTGCATACTAAATTAATGCTAGAATATGGTACAAATATTGCAGCTGGTGTTACACCCGGAAAAGGAGGTCAAAAATTTCAGGATGTTCCAATTTATGAAACTATGAAAGAGGCTGTTACCGCAAGCAAAGCAAAGATTTCTATTGTTTTTGTTCCTGCAAAATTCTTTTTGGAAGCTGCTAGGGAAGCCTTTGAAGCTGGGATCAAGCTTCTTATTGCAATCCCAGAGCATGTTCCAGTTCGTGATGCCATGCAAGCTATTGAAATTGCTAAACAAAACAATGCAATTATGATTGGACCAAATACTCCTGGAGTGATAATACCAGGTCTCATTAAAATTGGAATTATGCCAGCAAGCCCATTTATGCATGGCAATATTGCAGTTCTATCAAAAAGTGGAACATTGCTTTATGAAATTTCCAATAATTTGACCACATCAGGGTTTGGTCAAATTCTTACTCTTGGAATAGGGGGAGACCCAATTAATGGAACCAGAATGACTGATGCTTTTGATATGGTGAAAGATGAACCAGGACTTGAAGGAGTGGTAATTGTGGGCGAAATTGGTGGTCAGGCGGAAGAATCCCTAGCTGAGCATATTATTGAGATTGGTTTCAAAAAACCAGTTGTTGGGTATATAGCTGGAAGGAAGGCTCCAAAAGAAAAAATAATGGGTCATGCTGGTGCAATAGTTATGGGAAATTATGGATCAGCTGAATCTAAAATATCTATGTTCTCAAAAGCCAATATCCCAGTTGCGAAGAGACCGATAGAAGTGCCTATATTATTAGCTGGTAAGTTAGAGAAAAAATAGTTTATACATTGGAGTTTTAGTGGTTTAACAATGCCAGTAACAGATCCTGAAAAAAAACAGATTGCACAAAAGGCACGACTTCATATGAAAATATGTTTTAATTGTGGCGCAAGAAACTCTTTGGCTGCAACTAGATGTAGAAAATGTCATAACAACTATCTACGACTGAAAAATAGAACGCTGGGAGTTAAAAAATCATAATTTAACTATGATAATTTGATCGTTATTTCCTCACCATTATCAATTGGTATAGTAACTGACTGAACATTTGGATTACTCCTAACATGAGATAAATAATCTACCATCATTTCATTGAACCTTTCCGGGAGCAGAATATTATCAGCACCTATTATCCCACCCTTTCTTACTAGTGGCAGGCAAAGATCAAAATATTCTATATAACTTTCCTTATCTGCATCAATAAAAATAAAATCAAAATAATTTTTGCCGAACTCTTCCTTTATCTCATGTAAAATTTTTCTAGCCTCCCCATCTCTAATTTTGATTAGTGAGCTTACTCCAGCCTCCTCAAAGTTCCGTGTTGCGCTATCAATCTTGAATTGCTCCCTGTCAATTGTTATAATCTGACCATCAGATTTGGTGTTTAACATTACCGCGTCAGCAAACCAGAGCCCAGAATAGCCCACAGACATGCCTATTTCAAGAATTTTTTTAGCATTTATGGACATTAGTAGAGTGTTGTAAAACATCCCAATGTTTTTTGATATGCAGTTCAGTCTCTTCTCGCTGGGAACTTCATCCCGGTGGCTGTTCTCATAGTCAATGTCCTTTTCTAATCTTGATAGTACGTTCTGGATTTTTTCATTTACCATTATTCTTTAAATTACTTGGTGCGTGATATATAATGTTGGCAGAATCGGCAAAAAATCTTGTACCTAAATTTTTTGATGAGACCGGGACAACATATGATGGCGTTGTTTCGTATGGCACACTAGGGAAGGACAAGTACTGGAAGAGAAAGATACTGGAACAAATTTCTGACGGAAGTTCTTTCCTGGATCTCGCATGTGGCACTGGCATCCTTACCAGGGAAATTGCGGAAAAATTTCCCGGCGCAAAGATTGTTGGCATTGACATCACCCAAAGTTATCTTGATGTGGCAAAGCAGAATTCAAATTCGTTTGACAACATCTCGTTCATTCTTGACGATGCAGAAGAATTCAAACTGGATTCAAAGTTTGACTGCATTACCGCATCCTATCTGCCAAAATACTGTGATCCAGAAATACTTGTAAAAAATTGTACAACACATCTCAAGCCAGGTGGCAAAATCATCTTCCATGATTTCACATATCCCAAAAATTTGGTTGTCAGAGGGCTGTGGAACTTCTTTCTTACCTTCCTGCGGTTGGTGGGATGTTTCATTCCAAGTTGGAAGGACGCACTAATCGGGCTGCCAAAACTAATTCGAAGAACCAAATGGCTGGAAAGTTATTCCGATGTAATGAAGAAAAATGGATTGGGTGTTACACGACAATATCTCACATGCGGTGCGTCTGCCATCCTAACTGGCACAAAATAATTTTTAAAATCTTAAAATAAAAAATATTGCGGTGCCAACTAAAACTCCAATTGTAAGAAGTTTTAGAATGACCTCGCACCTTTTAATCTCTGAATGATTGCCGTTGTTGCGCCTTAGATGCTTGTACTTTCTTGAGGTTGATATCAGAACATAGGTTATGACTGACGAAATTCCGCAAAGCACTATTGC
>ERZ651768.2830-NODE-2830-length-11835-cov-22.908148_pt1 | contig 11835 bp, 11 predicted proteins | sample MGYA00514754_ERZ651768 | MGnify/ENA metagenome assembly ERZ651768 | reverse complement strand
CTTCTCAAAAAGTTTCTGAAGATTCAATGTTATAAGTTTGGAATTTTTCATAACAGAAAATTTGTGTTTACCTCAATTCAAATCTGGTTGTATAATTGATGAAGATTTCTGGGAAAAGGACTCCTTAGCATTACAGATCTGGAACCACAACAGAAAAAAATGCAAAATCAAAATTCAAATAAAGAAAATTCTTCAGAAAAAATTTATCAGGCAATGATTCGAGAAACGTTTGATGTCCCCGAAATTGAAAAATCACAAGAAACAGAAGACTTTCCTGGTGCTGGATTTTCAAAGCAAATTGTGCCGGACTATGGATCCAAAGACAATCTCTTAATCCAGAGACTAATCAATATTCTAACTGCCCAACTACAGACTCTCCTTCCCGGGGCTTTCAGAATTACTGTTGAAACTGGACTATGCCTTTCTTATGCCAACTTGCCTAGTTGGTCTCCCGGGCGTTCATATTTTTCATTGTTTGAGATGAAACAATCCAACTCAGTGTGGATTCTACATTTCAGCCGCTCAGTCGGTGAAGGACTGGCATCATTGGCTCACACAAAAAGTTCTCGATATTCAGCTAATATTTTCAATGAGTTAAGTGAAGCAGATTCAATTATTTATTTGGAAATTGGAGAAATGCTGCGCAAATTTTTTGTCAGCTTGTTAGAGCTCTGGCCCAAAAGTGACAAATTGAAAGTCAACCGTTGCCGACATATCTTACAATTGGGTTTTCTTCGTGATGCTGCTCAGGATGAAAAGTATGTTGTCCTGCCGTTTTATCTGGATAACAGAGAATGCTCCGGAGACTTTCATCTGGTTTTTCCTCAACGATACCTCTTAGGATAGTGTCGCCTGAAGCAAAAAGCAGGCGGTCTTCACGCTGTTTCTAGTTTAACTATTAGAGTTGTAAATCAGTGAAATAACTCATCAGTTACGACTACTCCCTAATTGTTGATATTATTGTATGCTGTGTGTCAGTTCTACATAAATAGGTAATCCTGCGGTGTCTCTTATTGCTCAAGATCCATGCACTCCTTTGGAATTACAAAACAAAACTTGTGACTCTCCAGAAAATATTTTTCTAGTAAAAAACCGAAAATGGCACAACCTGTTTTAAGTGCACTTAACATCTACCCGCTAAAATCTGCGAGTGGTATCTCCCTGAAAAACACTGAGATGGAACAGAGAGGGTTGCCACATGACCGACGATGGATGGTTGTGGATGACTCAGGACAGTTTATGACGCAGCGAACCGTCCCCAGAATGGCTTTAGTTCAAACTCAGCTTGTCAATCAAACGCTGACCCTGAATGCACCGGGAATGCCTGAGCTATGCCTGCCCTTGTTGCCAAAAAAAGACGTCTCGGAGGAGGTGGAAATATGGGGAGACCGCTGTGAGGCGTGGGTTGCCAATCAGCAATCAACTCGGTGGATCAGTGAGTATTTAGGAAAAAATTGTAAAATTGTTTTTATGCCTGATAATAGCAATCGTCCGGTAGACCCTGACTATTCACTTGGCGATCATCAGATTGCTTTCTCAGATGCTTTTCCATTGCTGCTGATTTCTGAAGCATCATTGAAAGATCTCAATCGGCGACTTCCAGAGACATTTTCTATGAATCGTTTCCGTCCAAATCTTGTTGTAAACAATACAGAACCCTACGAAGAGGACACCTGGAAACTCATCAAGATTGGAGACTGTGAGTTGCAAATAGTAAAGCCCTGTTCGCGCTGTGTCTTGACCACTGTTGATCCAGAAACCGGAGAATTTTCCGGAAAGGAACCCTTGCGGACCCTGGCAAGTTATCGAAAACAAAATGGCAAAGTTCTGTTTGGTCAGAATTTGATAGCACAAAAATTGGAAAGGTTGGAGGTCGGAATGCTGGTGAAAATCATCACACAAACATGAACAACGGACTATGAATTTTTGCTGAATTTGATCAGATGGTTTTCAAGTCTTGGCTGATTGGCTGAATGTTTTCAAATCATTAAAACCATAAAGAGCAGGCAGAAACAGCCCGATCCTTTGCAGAAACTTTCCTGGAAATGGAAAGCCCTCAACCATGATCTTTTTCCATCATCCATTCTGTCCAACCAACAAGAACCTTAAAAATAACTGGATCTAACTCTAATGTTACAGTGTGTCGGCCATTAGTTTTACTGTCAATTTTAATTGTTTTTTTGTCTTGCAGATATTTTAAAGACACGTCGGCATTGAGAACAGAGCCTTTAATGAATATTTTAAGACGCAGACTTGTATCATCGTCCCGGCTCTCGAGAATATTACTTCTGACTAGCCTTAGGCTTGCGCTTCCATCGGTTGAAACCACTTCACAAACATAAGCTCCACACTCTCTAAAATCGTAAAGATTCCCCTTGATAATCAAATCCGTGACTTGAATTGAGTGGGCAATCTGCGGATCCAGTGGTTTTGCTGAAAGCAAAACAGGAAATAACAGGAAAATAAGACCGGTTAGTTTAACTGTTTTTTTCATTATTAGGTCCTTCTGTATCATGAAAGAAGTTCTCATGCTGCAGATCCTCAATCTGTAAACTGTACTAACAAATGATAACGATTCGTTTTGCCTGATGCAAGCTGATTGATCAGTACAATTGAAGTTTGCCTATTTGAAAAAGATATGTTAGCCTACAATCCCTAGGGAATAATTTGTTGACAGTAACATTTCTTCAATCTCAATCGCAGGAGGTACTATGCGTTTCGTAAAACTCATTATTCTTGTTCTTTTTCTTTCATCATTTACGCTACAGCCGGCACTGGCTAAAAAAATTCCCGTGGGAATGCTAGTTGAAATTCAAGGAAAAATTGAATACAGCAAAAAAGGAAAACGTTGGAAAAAAGTCCGCCGTAACAAGTTTGTTTATGCAAACTATCAGGTCAGGGTCAGTGCAGACAGTTCAATCAAGTTTCTGAATCAGAAGACCAACGAAACCACTCTGCTCATAGCCAACTCCAAAGTCAAGGTCACACCTGAAGGTTTGGAAGTGCTTGAGGGAAGTCTCGGAGGAACTGATGCTGGAGGTGGTTTGTTGTCCGGATTGTCCAAGCAATTCAAAAAGACTCAGAAATACACAACCGTGCGGCGTGCCGCGAAAAAAGAAGGTATCAATCTCAAATTAGCGACAAACACCGTTTCAACAGATTTTTCTGAGTTGGCCTGGGAAACTGCTGGTGCAGATTATTCCTACCGCCTGCATTTGGGATCTAAAGACCGCAAAACCAAAACCTGGACAGATTCCGCTGTCTATGATGTTCAGGCAACAGGAGATGACGTTGTACGTACCAAGATAAAACCAGTCAGCAAAAATCAAAAATATTTTGTAGAAGTTTTGGATGGAAGTGGTTCAGTAGCTTTCACTTCTGAACCCTCAAACCTGAAAGTACTCTCCGGAAAGAAGCTGACCAAGTTCCAAAAACAAAAAGGTCAATTACAAAGTCTGGATGAAAGCGGATTTCTTTATGCCGGCTTGCTAAAAGATAATGGACTGCTGGTTCCAGCCTTGGATCAATACGAAAAGTTTTTTGCAGAATTTGCCGATGAAGAAGATATCAACGAACTTCGTCCTTTCATCATTGAAGTCTATTCGCGTTTACGTCTCGCAAAATTAAAAACTGCAGAATTGAAAAAATACCAATCTGCAGAATAAATTTTCTGTATTCTTAAGTTTATCTATTCTTAAGGAGCCGGTTTTACGGCTCCTTAACTCCCCTTAAATCAACTCTTCCGGTACAATTTTTTTTGCTTCAGGAAATCGACCTGTCCATTTCTCGACCTTTTCAGCAAAAGTTTCTGCTTGTTCCGGTGCAGAAGCCGCAAAGCGTTCCGGGTCATTCAGCACTGCCTCAATTTCCTGCAAATCCAGAGGAACCCGCTCATCCTCAGCCAGGCGTTGTGCCAAATCATTTTGAGAGAGCTCATCTTTCTGGAGTTTTTCTGCTACTACAACAGCGTGTTCTTTGATGGCCTCATGCACACTTTCGCGTCCTCCCCCTTTACGTACTGCTTCCATCAGCAAAGTGGTTGATGCCAAAAAAGGCAGATACTGTCGAAGTTCTTGTGCGATCGTGGCTTCATAAAATTCCATTTCGCTTAAGACTGTCAGGGCCGCTTCCAATTGACCGTCTGAAGTGAAAAAAGCACCCTGCAACGCCACACGCCGTACTACTGAACATGAAACATCTCCCTCATTCCATTGGTCACCGCTCAATCTGGAAAGCATGCTTCCATAACCGTTTAGGACTTGGTGGAAACCGTTGATTCTCTCGGAGGTACGGGCATTCATTTTGTGAGGCATGGCGGATGAACCGACTTGCCCCTTTTGAAATCCTTCAGTCGCCAATCCCTGTCCAGCCATCAAACGCATGGTTCGAGCAAAGCTAGAAATTCCTGAACTGAGCGTAATCAAAGCCTGAACTGTTTCCATATCCAAACTTCTCGGATAAACCTGTCCCACTGCATTCATTGCTGCAGGACAATCAAAATGCTCCAGTACTTGTCTGCTCAGTTGCCGAGCCTTCTTTTCGTCACCGTTCATTAACACCAATTGATCGAGTCTGGTACCAACTGCACCTTGCAAACCACGCAGAGGATAATGTTCAATCAGGTGATCGAGACGACTAAGTGCAAACATAATTTCCTCTCCAAACATCGCCAGCCGTTTTCCCAGAGTTGTCGGCTGTGCAGGCACATTGTGGGTACGTCCGACGATCATGATTTCTTTGGTCCGCAGACTCCTATCAGCCAAATGATGCAAAACCGCTACTGCCTTGATCCGTAGTATCCGAAGTGAGCGAAAAATTTGCAGTTGCTCCACATTATCGGTCAAATCGCGGCTGGTGAGTCCTTTGTGAATATGCTCGTATCCGGCCAGTTCACAAAATTCTTCTAACCTGGATTTTACATCGTGCCGAAGTTTCCGTTCACGCTGCGAAATGCTTTCAAGGTCGATTCGATCCCGGACTTTTTCATATGCCGCAATTGCAGTTTCCGGAATATCAACACCCAAATTTCGTTGTGCCTTCATCACTGCAATCCAGAATTCACGTTCGAGACGTACTTTCCCTTCTGGTGACCAAATTGCGGATATCTCAGTACTAGCGTAACGTGATGCAAGAATATCTGGAATCATTTTTAGTGACCGGTTGGGGGTTCGATTCAGCCACGGATTTTCGCGGATGAAAATGGATAGTTATCCGGAACAATCTATGGCCGAAAAACTGATTGTTGCGTATGCAGAAATCACAAACCAACTTTGCTGCGTACTCGATCAGTTACTTGACGGGCAATAGCGCGCGCTTTGTCACGTCCGGATTCGAGGATACCGTCTAACTCTGACTGATCGTTCCGGATTTGCTGAAAAATTTCACGAGGTTCATTGAGTTCAGCATTAAGTGCCTCAAAACATAACTGTTTCGCCTCACTGTAGCCCATCCCACCAGCACGGTAACGTTCGGCCAATGCTTCTTGATCTGCTTTAGTTGAAAAACAACTGTAAAGAGCAAAAACACTGCACGTCTCCGGATCTTTCGATTCTTCAACTGATTTTGAGTCAGTGGTAATTTTCATAATAGCTTTTCGAAATTGTTTTTCCGGTGCAAACAAGGGAATTACGTTTTCATAAGATTTGCTCATTTTCCGGCCGTCAAGTCCGGGAATGGTGGCTATATTTTTTTCAATTATTGCCTCTGGAATGACAAAAACCTCTCCGTACAGATGATTAAAACGAATGGCCAAATCTCGTGTGATTTCAAGATGCTGGCGCTGATCTTGACCAACAGGTACATGATTTGAGTCATAAATCAGGATGTCACATGCCATCAAAACGGGATAACAAAATAACCCCACGCTGACTTCCTGATCTTTGGAAACTGCATCCTTATATGCGTGTGCCCTTTCCATCAGGCCCTTTGATGTAATACAGGAAAGGATCCAAGTCAGTTCGGTAACTTCCGGAATATCTGATTGTCGAAAAAAGGCATGGCTCTCAAAGTCCATGCCGAGTGCGGCGAAAATGGCTGTGAGATCGTAGGTGTGTTCCCTGAGCTGCTTGGGATCACGCATGGAGGTCAGAGCATGATAATCGGCGATAAAGTAAAACGTCTCATGCGTTTCCTGCAATTGTATCGCCGGTTTTATCATACCCAGATAGTTGCCTAAATGGGGAGTTCCGGTTGGCTTTATGCCCGAAAGTGAACGGGGTTTAGAACCCATATATCAAACGGAAGCAGAAGCTGCAGCTTCGTTCGGAATAACGCTGATATATTTACGCTTATTTTTTCCGCTACCCTTTTGAATAAACTTTACGTGTCCTGAGACCTTTGAAAACAGAGTAAAATCTTTTCCGGTACCAACGTTTGTACCTGCGTGAAAAGTGGAACCAACTTGACGTACAAGAATGTTTCCGGCCTTAACAAGTTCTCCGCCGAACTTTTTCACTCCTCGTCTTTGCCCTTGAGAATCACGACCATTGCGGCTACTGCCGCCAGCTTTTTTATGTGCCATTTAATTTTTTCAGGCTAGAGGTTATTCGTCTGTAGATTTTTTATCTGCAGCCTTGTTAGTTGTCGTTTTTTTAGCCGCAGCTTTTTTTGGTGCAGCCTTTTTTGGTACAGCTTTTGTTGTTGCTGCCTTTTTGGCTGCAGTTTTTTTAACTGCAGCTTTTTCGGAAGCAGTCTTTTCTGGAGCAACTTTTTTTGCTGCAGGAGCTTTGGCGATGATCTTGTCGATTTTCACCAAGGTGTGCGCTTGACGATGACCGTATTTTCGGCGATATGTTTTTCGTCGCTTGCGTTTAAAAACAATAACTTTTTTGTCTCTTCCATGCTGTAGAATCGTGCCCTGAACTTTTGCTCCAACAATAACTGGCTTCCCTAATTTCAGTTCACTCTCTTCTCCCCCAATCGCTAGTACTTGATCTGTTTCAAAAGCATCTCCTGGTTCAGCTCTAATCCGTGCCAATCGAATAGTTTCTCCTTGGGCTACATGGTACTGCTTTCCGTCTGTACTTATGATTGCAAACATCTTCTAGTTCTAAGTGTCTAAGTGATTTATATGATAACGTTTAATTGTCACATTATTTGGAACTTGAAATCAAGCTTTTTCATCAAAATTCTTCCAAAAAGTCACCTGCAGGATTTTTTATCGTCTTGACCAGCAACGTGTGATAGCATTAGTTTTTATCTTGATAAATCTAATATATCAAAAACGGAGTAAAATGAGAAATAATTATTGGGAATCGTGTGGGAGCTACACTGACATCTACTATGAAAAGTCAAAAGAAGGAATTGCTAAAATTACAATCAACCGTCCTGAAGTTCGTAATGCCTTCCGGCCACTGACTGTCCGTGAAATGCGAACAGCCTTGGATGACGCAAGGGAAGACACACAGATCGGAGTGATCATTTTAACCGGTGAAGGAGACAAAGCATTTTGTTCAGGAGGAGATCAACGTGTACGCGGCGATGCAGGATACGAAGACAGCGAAACAGGGCATTTGCGCCTCAATGTTTTGGATTTTCAGCGTGAAATCCGAACTTGCCCCAAACCGGTGGTGGCAATGGTTGCCGGATATGCCGTCGGCGGCGGACACGTTTTGCATGTTATCTGTGATCTTACTATTGCGGCCGATAACGCAATTTTCGGTCAAACCGGACCAAAAGTCGGTTCCTTCGATGGCGGTTACGGATCCAGCTACCTTGCAAGAATAGTAGGTCAAAAAAAAGCCCGTGAAATCTGGTTCTTATGCCGCCAATACAATGCACAACAAGCTTTGGAAATGGGAATGGTTAACACGGTGGTTCCTTTGGAAAAACTTGAAGAAGAAACCTTGCAGTGGTCCCGGGAAATGCTGCAGCATTCACCCTTGGCTTTACGCTGTTTGAAGTCGGCGCTCAATGCAGATTGTGACGGACAAGCTGGTTTACAGGAACTGGCAGGAAACGCAACCATGATGTTTTACATGTCCGAAGAAGGACAGGAAGGACGAAATGCCTACCTGGAAAGACGCAAACCAGATTTTAATAAATTCACCCGCTATCCATGAACTGTTATTAAAAAGCTGCAAAATCAAAAAGGGCTCTGAGAAAAAGTGAATAGTGAGTAGTGAATGGTGAAAATGAAAAGTAAATAATATATCCCAGTGCTCTCTGCGCCTACATGCAAAATTTATAAAATAAAATTTTATAGTGAAATTTAATCAAGTTTTTAAAGTCTGGCTTTTGGCAATTCGTCCAAAAACTTTGGGAGCAGCTGTTGCCCCAATTTTGATCGGTACATCCATGGCTTTTGCAGAAGGAAAGGGCCATTTCTTGGCAGCCCTGACGGCTCTTTTGTGTGCATTGCTGATTCAAATTGGAACAAATTTTTCCAATGATTATTTTGATTTTATCAAGGGTGCAGACACCGAAGAACGTCTCGGTCCTGTCCGTGCGACGCAAGCCGGGTTAGTCACTCCAAAAACAATGCTCCGGAATTTTGTGGTGATCTTCGGACTGACGATTTTTGTCGGAATTTATCTAGTTTTACGTGGAGGCTGGCCTATTGTGATTATCGGGGTACTCTCCATTGCTTCAGGCATACTTTACACCGGCGGCCCCAGCCCACTCGGTTACTTGGGCCTGGGCGATATATTTGTACTGATTTTTTTTGGACCAGTTGCAGTCGGTGGAACTTATTATGTACAGGCACTAGAGGTTTCAGAGGCAGTCATTTTTGCTGGACTTGGTCCAGGACTATTAGCTACTGCACTCCTTGCAGTTAACAATTTACGTGACGAACCAACTGACAAAAAAGTTGGTAAACTGACATTAGCTGTGCGTTTTGGCCCAGCCTTCGTTCGAGCAGAATATCTTGTGGCCTTTGCTTTTGCTGTTTTGCTTCCTTTTATTTTAGCTTTTTGGACAGATGCACATTGGTATGCGTGTATTTCAGCACTGATAACTATTCCGGGCTACTCTGCAATTCGCCAAATTATTTCAAGAGTAAAAGGTCAGGAACTGAATGATGCTTTAACTACCACTGGAAAACTAATTATAATTTATAGCATCCTTTTTTCACTGGGTTGGTGGATCGGATAAAAATGAATTCATTCAGCTGGGAACTTTTCCGTTATTCACTTACGTTAAAAAAACCGTTGCGGATGCTTGGGCAGGAATTGCACGAGCGCACTGGAATGATTCTTCGTCTTCACCATGAAAACCATGGAAATTCTACTGCCAATAATTTTGGCGAGGGCGAGATTGCACCGCTCCCCGGAATGCATCCGGAATCTCTGTCAGAGGCAGAAAAGCAAATCAGGAATTATCTTTCCGGCAAAAGATCCGCTGCCGGCCAATCTCCTCAAAATTTATTTGCTTCAGTCCTTTTTGGTTTGGATATGTCCCTGAGGACCTTGTTTAAAAGCCGCAAAGTATCAGAATTTCATGGTTCAGAAGCGTCAGGGCGGAATTTCAAGCCCGCCAAGAGCAATATTTCAGGCTCGATAATTCCAGTTAATGGTTTGGCAACCGGATCCGGAATTGCGCTTCAACGAGAATGTGAACAGCTCCAGAAAGATGGTTTTAAGACAATAAAATTAAAAGTTGGACGATTGACTCTCCAAGAAGACATTGAGCGTGTTCAGCTTGCTCGAAAAATTTTGGGTAATGAAACCGCATTGCGTCTTGATGCAAACCGATCTTGGGAATGGGACGATGCTTTAATTTTTGCAGAGGCGGTAAAGAACTGCAAAATCGAATACTGCGAAGAACCCTTGAGGTCTGAAGGTCAGCTGTCAAACCTTCAAAAAATGGAACAATTGTACGAACAAACTGGAATGCCCCTGGCATTGGATGAAACGCTTTGGAATGCTTCAACTCCGGAACAGAATTTCCCGGCGGCAAATGTATCGATGTCCTGGGTCCGAGCGTTGATTCTCAAACCAGGAATTTTGGGCGGTTGGGACAGCACAAAAATGTGGATCGATCATGCACAAAAAAACGGTGTACAAAGCGTTTTTAGTAGTTGTTTTGAAAGCGGACTTGGCTTGAATTGGATTGCTTTCATGGCCGGTGAACTTCTGTCTGAACTCATTCCAACCGGCTTGGACACCTCAAAATGGTTTGCGCAGGACTTGATCAATCCCCATTTTTCTACAAATCAGGGAAGTTATCTTTTACCAAATTCCTGGCCAAAAGCTAATGATGATTTATTGGAGCAAATTGATGATGGTACCTGGGAAAATGGAGTCCTAGACTGATGTTTGAAGTTAGCACAAATTTACTGAATCAAGTTCTGGAACATTTTGACGAGCAACTCCTTTTGATCAATGACGAGCGATCCTGGTCGTTTTTGGAATTTTTTTCAGAAACTCACACTCTCAGCAAATCATTTAAAATCAATTCGCAGGAACGCATCATCCTGTGTTCAGAAAATCAGGAATTTGTGCTGAAAAGCATACTCGCTTTGTGGATGCTTGGAGCAGTGGCAGTTCCGCTCAATCCAAAATTTCCGCACTCCCAGAAAAATGAATTGATACAGAAAATCGATGGTATCGATGACGCAAATTTATCCGCAGATTTTCACAGATTATTACAGAAAAACACTACCCGCTCTGATCAGCTAAAATACGAAGCCAAGCCTCAAATCCAACACTTAATTGATCCCGAGGCTTGGGCCACAATTTTTTTCACTTCCGGAAGTACGGGCTCACCAAAAGCAGTGGTGCACTCGCTATCCAGCCATTTTTTCAGCGCACTTGGTGCAAATGAGTTGATGCCACTGTATCCTGGAGACCGCTGGCTTTTGTCATTACCACTGTATCACGTGGGTGGACTGGCCATTTTTTTCCGCACCCTGCTTTCCGGAGCAGCAATGGTAATTCCTTCAAAAAACAAATCTTTGGTGGAGACACTCCAAAGCCGGAAAGTCACACATCTTTCTTTGGTACCAACACAACTTCAACGTTTGCTGCAAACTTCGCAAGGAAAAGACAATTTACGCCGGCTCAAGATAATTTTGCTGGGCGGTGCGCCCATTCCGCAAACCTTGCTCGAACAAACCTCAGAGCTTGGACTGAATGTGCAAACGACCTACGGCTCCACCGAAATGGCTTCGCAGGTGTCAACCGGAAAAAGCGAACCTTACCTAGTTCTGCCGTTTCGTGAAGTCCGGATTGCTGCAGACAATGAAATCGAAGTGCGTGGTAAAACTCGTTTTTTAGGTTATCTGGACGAAGCAGGATTGCATCGGCCTTTTGATAAGAACGGCTGGTTTAAGACAGGAGATTTGGGCGCATGGTGCATCAAAGATCCAAAAATTCAAGGCTGCAAGGACTCATTGACTATCTTCGGCCGCAAGGACAACATGTTTATTTCCGGTGGAGAAAATGTTCATCCGGAGGAAATCGAGCGTTGTTTACTACAGTTTCAAAATATAGAACAGGCAATTGTAGTTCCAGTAAAAGATTCAGAATTCGGGGAACGGCCTGTAGCTTTTGTCAAATCAGCAGAGTCTGCATCAGAGTCAGAATTGCGGCAGTTTTTAGAAAAGCGGCTGACCAGTTTCAAAGTTCCAGATTTGTTTTTACCGTGGCCTGAATTGGTTGAAACTGACTTGAAGCCCGACAGAAATGCGCTCTCGAAACTTGCCCAGATTCGATTCGATCAGTGGCAGAAGGGACACACAAAAAATGATGGCAACACTGCTATTTTTAACCAGTGGCTGAATCAATTTCCCCTCGGCTGGATGCGTGTTGCCCTGAGCGAAGGAAGACAGATTTTTTTGCTGCTGGATCTACGGGAAAAAGAAAATTTTCGCTGTTTGTATGCGCGTGCAAATTC
>ERZ651768.2829-NODE-2829-length-11843-cov-6.172446_pt1 | contig 11843 bp, 5 predicted proteins | sample MGYA00514754_ERZ651768 | MGnify/ENA metagenome assembly ERZ651768 | reverse complement strand
AAACGGAAAAAAACATAAGAAGAACCACCAGTGAGAACACAGTCAATATTTTGTGTGTCATTTTAGTAGAATTATTTTTTCTGCCTCGACCATACTACCACCCTCAAGTATTGCAAAGTAGACACCAGACGGCATCTCTTTTCCATTATAGTTTGTCCCATCCCAAGAGAGTGTGTGTTCACCCGAGTAGGCTCCCCCACTTACGATCTTTTTAACCCTTTGTCCCAACATGTTTACAATGGCCAGTCTCACCGAACCAAGGATTTGGGTCTTGATCTGAATAATGGTACGCTTGTTGAACGGATTTGGATAGACATGGAGAGCGGTATGATTGACCGGGGGAATATCAATGTTTGTTGAAAGCTCGGAATAAAATAGGCCAAGGTCGTCAAAATAGACCGAGCCCCCAGCATTATTCATTTGTTTGAATATCATAGCAACATTAAAGGAGACAACGCCATTGGGCGCTGTACCAGATACGGTCAGGGGAAGCCACTGGTCAGCGGGTGATGAACTCGTGATCGATGAAGAAACGGGTTGGTCACCCAAGACGCCCCAGTTACCATCGAAAAAGGTCAGCTCAAGGAATGCTGTGTTATCTCCAGAGATGGCGTCATCTGATGCTGAATGCACAGACCCCGAAAACGTGAACTCCTCTCCCGGGGAAGGGTTGAACGTTTGATAGACCGCAATACTGTTTGTTGTTCCTGTGTTTTGTCCAAACAATTTTAGAGAGTGATCACCATGTAACACAGGCTCGGTCACCACGGAATAATTCGTAAGATTCTCAGGCCAAACCGACCAGTTCGTAAAGCCTGATTCAAAACCGGGATTGAGTAAAACATGCTCCGGATCCTCGTTCCCATATCCCGTATTGTCTGGAGTGGTCATACAAAGGATCATATAGCCATCATGAAAAACCACATTTTCTTCAATGAAATCAACATTATTATTATCAAAGGTGTGTGTTGCTTTTTCCCACCGGTCAGTGTCCCAGTAATCAAAATCATCCTCCCAAAGTTGGATGAAATCATTACCGGTTCCTGTGTTCCCGGTACCAGGAACATAAGCATAATATTTTACCCAATCATAGAAAGCATAGACCGGAAGAATATCCTCATCAAACTCCCCCACCCACTCTACATATGTAGGCTGCCATATGTTCATCATGATCTTCTGATAATGATAAAGGGAATCAATATGATATCCATCCTCATAGCGAACCAGATCATCATCAATAAAAAAAGCAAGATATTCCGGCGTCCACTCGAATGCGTAAACGTGAAAATCTTCGTGCGGGTTGAAACCAACAGTGATCAACTGTTCATGGTTCCACTCACCCTGGGTGATATAATTGGTTTGTGCTTTGTCGCCATGCACGCCAAGATATTCCCAGTCGATCTCGTTCCAGTTCTCAGAACCGGTTAGCCCCTCAGACCAAAAGTCACGGTAGGTGAAAAACGAACTAAGCACACCACTTCCTGGGGCCGACCTCATGCTAACCTCAAACCTGCCGTAGCGGTACGATTCATAGGTTCTAAGCTCTCCGCCACGAAAGGGTTTTCCCTCAACAACCGGGACCATGAACAGAAAGAATAGAAGCTGGACCCAGTATTTATTGCCGATGTTAATATTTTTCATTTTATTATCAGGACCCGTTTGGTTTTGATGGAAGAATTATGGGTCAGCCTGGCGATATACAGCCCACTGGAAAAATGATCGCCAGCGGACCACTCTACCTGGTGATCACCTATTGTACTATAACCAGAGAAGACCCGTAAGACCCACTGCCCCCTAACGGCGTATAAATTTAATTCACTTTTCCCAGGCTTAGAGACCGAAAAACGGAATGTCGTTGAAGGATTGAATGGATTAGGATAGTTTTGAAACAAATTTATTTGATCTTCGCGGGGCAACAGGTCTTGAGGTGTCTCTAGTTCAAACGTTGAGTCCTGTGCCACCACCATGGCACTGAGAAAAGGCCCTGCATATTCATAGCCACTTCCATAATCGATCGCAGAGAAATAAAGATCCAAAACCCCATCGTTTACTATGATTCCATTAAGTGTGGTATCAAATGCATTAAACTGCCCAGCGAGGGCAAAAACATCTAACTCTGAGATCCATATCGAATCCTCAATAAAAATATCGAAAGTGCGTTGGTTTGGTTCAAGATAATGGTTTTCAGAAAATTTTAAAGTAACAGAACACACCCCATTTGGAACCCTCACTTTATACGAGACAACACGGTTAAGAGATGAGCGGTACAGGTCTTCATGATCAGTGTTGTCTATTTCTTGATCGGTGACCTGATAGTTCCCGTTCATGTGCCCGTACTCCACACCAGAGGACCACAGCTGGTCAGAAAGATATTCATTGTATGCACTGCCGGCGCTATTGACCATCAAAGGAAAAGACAGGGGTTGGGGCATATCGACAGGCAACCATTGACCCATTTGTGTGTTGGGTGGTTGTGAATCGTCATTAATACCAAGTACAGTGAGATCATAAGAATTGTCCATTTCCATTCCAGACGTCATTAGCCCCACAGTTCGTTGGTCAGGCTTGAGGGTTGCTGAAAGAACCATTGCGTCAGTGATCACAAAGTTATTTTCATTTTGTGATGAGACCGGGTCCAACTCTTCACTGAACCGAACTGTGGTCGAATCTCCCTTGGCCCGCGCCCATAATACATATGGTATTGTTTGATCTTGATATCCAATATGTTCATTATCGGTTAAGCAAAGAATGAGATGACCATCTTCGATCACAGCATTTTCTTTGATGAAGGTAGATTGGTTACCATTCCAGGTATGATCATCACTTTTTTCCCATCGAGTGGTGTCAAACTCCACAAACTCATCCTGCCACTGATGCGTAAAATCATTGTTGGTTCCCGTGTCCCCGCTGCCTGGGGTGTAGGAAGCGTAACGCACCCAGTCATAGTATGCAAACCTCGGCAGCACCCGCTCATCCCAAACCCCAACCCAGTCCTCATGGATCGGGTTCCAGATATTCATCATGATCTTTGCCGGATGATTCAGATCTGTAACGTGTTCTTCTGTTTGCCTGTATACCTCTTGACCATCGATGAACCAGGACACATAGTCCGGGGTCCATTCAAAGCCATACACATAGAAATCCAAGTGGGTATTAAAGGGAACATAGTGGGTTCTCAAGTGAGAACCGGGCGTCATGGTGTTCATATCCACAACCTGTGGGAACCGCCCCAAAAGTTCAACATCGATCTCTACCCATGGTGTATTAGGATAATCATCATTGTATACAAAGAAACTTGAGACCAGGCCCTCGCCCTGAGCTGGCTTATATTGCGCTTCAAATTTTCCATATAGGACCGGTTCGATCGTGCGAAGCTCTGCACCGCGTTCGTCACCCATAAGCCAGGTAAACAACAATAAATATGAAACATTTAAATGTTTAATTGCTTTTTGAGCCATAGTCCAGACGATTATCTGTGGTAATGATCGGGAAAGACGGGACCATCACAGGGAAGGGCACCCCACGCTGGGTGACCACCATATCGGTTGATGTCAGCTCAATAGCCTCAAAGGCGTTCATATTGATCTCGATCTGATCGGAATAAACACCCTGAAGTGAATCAACAATAGGGTTCATGAAGTTTAGCCAATCTTCCTGGTCAACGATCTGTTCGTTGTTTGATCTTTTTAGTTCAGCATATTTTCTACTGGATGATGCATGGTGCCACATTCCCACGTATGTGTTCACGCTCCAATGATCATCATAGCCCGCCCTATAACAGTGTTCCGTTATTTCTTTATCACGGAACAGGTCAGCGATCGCAAAGCGAAGCTGGGCCGGGAACTCTTCGCGATTCATTTTTCTTTTACGAAAGACAAAGGGGTGTGTTCTAAGTTCTTTATTAAGATCATTCACGGTCCAGGTCTTACCACCATATTCCAATATGATCGAGTCTGGGCCAAAGCCTTCTGCGGGAACCGTGTTCGTTATAAAGTCCGGTTTGTCAAGGATCTCCGGCTCATTCCAGATCGCCCGGTTCATAGCAGTCTGTTTTGTGGAGTCTGCTTTTAAATAATGATCTGCTGCCCGGTCAGCGTAAACATTAAAGACACCAGGGTTTAGTCTGATCTCTTTGCCGCCCATCAGGTCCTTGACCCAATTTAAATAGACTTCCCGGGCCTTATGTTCAGAGACCCTTTCTTTTACATCGTCCCAGAGCTGTATCTGTTCTGTTTCTGTTATTGCCACCCTGTCTCTCCAGCCCTTGATGGACATTATCAAGTAAGTATTGTTATCTGTTTTGATAGGTCCCAATAGTTGGCCTATTTTAATATCATTTTCGAACAATGCTTGGTGAACCCCTGCCAGTTCACGGTCGAACCATGTGATCTCACGAGAGGGGGGAGGCCCGGACCACAAATTCTTGTGGACCGAGTCAAGAGGAACACCGCCCAACACCAGGTCTCTGATCCTTGTTGCCATCTCAAGGTCAGGAAGAGTCAGGAATTCTATGTTGACCGTTCTTCCCGCAAGTTCATAGGCGGGCCTGATCTCATCATCTGCAACACTGGTCTTTGAGTGGAACTCCTCTGCAAAAAATATCTGGCGCATGGCCTGCTCCCGGCGCCCTAAGAGAAAACCCCCTCTGTTTTTGTCTTTCTGGATCACTTGTGCCTCTTTCTCAAACTCCAGAGCAGTTAACTTTTCAGCTATCAATGAATTCAAGACGATTTTTTTGTGAATGTAGTTCTCCTGCCTGCAGTAAACTGGGCGTATTGTATATTCAGAACGACGAATAAAATCTTGGACGGTAAGTATACTGGACCCGACCCTGGCTAAGATAAGTTCTTCAGGTACCGGTGTCTGGACGGAACAACCAAAAAGAAGGAAGAATAGAGAGGTCAAGTAGAATGATCGAACCATATCCCATTGTCAAAATGAGAATCCAACAGTAAGAGCCTGCACGTTTCCTAAGACCCCCATGGTCTTATATGCGTGGTCTATTGTTATTACCCGGTTGCCAAGATAATAGAACCTGACACCAACACCAGCCGTGAACCCATAATTGGTGTTCTCTATGAACATATCATTCATACCGCCCTTCATCCCTCCCCGGACACTTATCTCGCCGAACCCAGGTATCTTATTATCCAGGGCCACCCCAACATTCACGGATTCGGCGTTGTTGTTTGGGTGAAGAGCGTCGGCAGAAAGGGTCAGGTCCATAAAGTTCGAAACGATGGGTTTTAGTGAGACCCCGACCCGAAAAAGAAGAGGCAGCTCCCACTCAGATGTTCTGAATTGGCCAGCAACGTCTCCATAGTTGCCCTCCTCGAACTCAGAAATATCGATGGGTTGATAACTATCAATTCCATCATACTTCATGCGGGTGCCATAGTTCGATATGCTCATTCCAATGTTCATTCCACCCCCATCCTTTCCTGAGAAAGAGAAGAACCCAGTATTAACAAGGACACCCAGGTCTACTGCAAAGGCGCTTGCGGAACTGTGCCAAATATTGGACCTAATATATTTTAAGGATGACCCAAATGAGAACCAGGACACTATCTTTCTCGAGAACGTTAAAGCTGTGGCCATATCCGTTGCCCTGAATTTCTCTCCGGTACCATCCTGATACTCTAGGGTGGTCACGTCCATATCACCGTAGTCCAACTGTGTTATTCCTATACCAAACACACCGACCTTCGGTATGGCAAAGGCACCCCCTACGAACAACATATCTATGTCCGCGACCCAGGGCTGCACCATGAATAACGCAGATGGTTCAGTTAAGTATGAAAGCCCGGCAGGGTTCCAGTAGATCGATGAGACATCGTTGGCTACGGCCACATAGGCTTCCCCCATTGCACTGGGACCACTACCTATGCCTATCTCCAAAAAATTAGCAGTAGTGGTTCCGTACCTGTTTATCGTTTGTCCGTATAGAAAGATAGTACCAGACAGAACACAAAGAACAATGGTCGGTCTCATGATCCCCTTCATTTGATAACCGCAAATTTCCCCAATTTTTGGTCTCCGGTTTCTTGAGCATCGATATGGTATATATACATTCCGGCCGCGATCTCCAGGTTCTCTCTTGTAAGCATGTCCCAGTGAATGATCCCATTTTCCGGCTCGTTTCTCACAACTATTTCGTCCACCAGAACACCGCTAATCGTAAATATCTTGATGATACAATCGGATGGAACATGGGTGAACATTAGGCGCCTACGCTGGTTTAAAAAGGGGTTCCCGACCGCAGATTCCATCATGTTTGTCATCACATAAGGATTGGGGACCACCCTGATACTGTCCATATCCGATGCGATCGCAGACCTATCCAGATTACCATCCGCGCTTATTGAAAATCTTATGGTATCTGTCTCATAGAATGGTCGTTCCCAGTCCACCTGGTAAACACTCTCGGGCGAAGGGTATGTTGATTCCGTCGCCAATTGAAAATCAATGATGAACGCGGTCGCTCTCCATCGTGTACCTGTAGGCGCACCGACGAATATTCTGTCTTCATAGAGGTCAAAGACATCATTGCTGTTGACATCATGGACAACAACATCCATTAGCTCATACTGGCCCGTGGACGTATCAATAAAGGATGTGTTCTGTATGAAAAAACTCACTGCAGGCTCGGTTATCTTATCAGAGCCGATAGATGAACCATTTTCATCTCTTACTGTTCCAGACCGCGCTGTACCAACGTATGCCGAATCATCATCAGTAAAGACGATATTGTATTTCCATGGCATCCTACTCCCCTCAACCAAAGATGGCGTGACCCGCATGATGCCGGTCCCGTTTATCCAATTAGAGTTGTCGTAGTTGTAGGAAGGGGTCTCGACCCCAGGGTCTATCTCTATCTGCATTCCATCAAAAACATCTGTAAAGATCGTACCACTTGGGTTAAGGGTCCAATATTCGAGCGTGTCCCTATATATAAGATTAGTGCCTATATATTTTGATTCATTCTCCTGATAAACAAGGACAGAGCTGTCTGTATCATCATAGATCAATAAACCATTGGTCACGTATTCAAACCCATGCTCATAACTGCTTACGGTTGCAATGGTGTCGACACTAAAAGTAAGATAATAATCATGTCCTGTCCTTAGGCTTCCCTCAGCGCGAATTGAGGGCGTAACAGAACCGCTCCCTAAAAGGGCGGCCTGTTCCATCTCTACTGTTGGAGGAACATACCCTGCTGCGCGTTGGTGGGGGACCACAATGGCCACATTTTTTCCAATGGTCCTGACCGCCTCTGCTTCATCCAATTCTATGACCGTATTGTTCTCTGAGGGTGCGATCCCAGGACCAAGGTCAGGGACCCCATAATCATATGCCACAACAGCGTAGTAATAGGTTCGTCCATTCTGTATCGTGTTGTCCACAAAGATATGATTTATCCCGGTATCATACCCCAGGTTGTATGCTATACCATTCACAAGTCCAAAATCGGTGAACCCGAGCAGATCATCAACCAGGTCACACTGGTATATCGGTTTTTTGAACATGGGCGTACCGTACCCATCAGTAATGATCTCGGGGTCAGAGAGGTATTTATCTGTTGAGCGATACACCTTATAGCCCTCAAAATCATTCACATTCCCAACGAACGGGTCCCGGGTCTTTGTGTCCGCAACGTCATCCCAGGTAAGGACCACCTCACCATCACCCGCGGTTGCGGTCAGGGTCGGCATTTTGGGTGGTTGAGCAAAACGATAATCCTTCTCATAGATCACCTGGACGATTCTTTTGAGTTCATACAGCGCTGGTGCGGTATGGTCAAGTGAGTTGAGACCCGCAAGAGGATCATAGGAATGCAGTTCCGACATTGAGATCCGTTCAACACGTCCCTGATAAAGAGGAAACGGACCGGAGGCGAACACCTCGACCAGGTTAGATATATTCTCAGTATACTCTTCCAAGGAATCGATTCCGACCAGGTTCCACATGGCCTGATCATTCTTGAACCACATTGTTTCATTGGATGGTGCGTGGCTGGGGATAGGGAACATGCGGAAAGCTGTCAGGCCTACCATATCTGATTCTGAGACATCGGTCGTATTAAAATCAGGTTCACAGCCTACTCCGACCAGAAAATCAGGCCGATGATTGCACTCTGTACCGTCTATGTCTGGGCCATAATAATTCAACTCACCCGGCGCCACACCATCTATCCCAATGTCATCACCGTAATATTCGGAAAGCTGATAGACCCCGTCTCCGTTCAGGTCCTCACCATCATCCCAATCTTGGTCCTCATCAGCGTCCCAGTGGTCTCTTAGGTCTTCCGCACTAAGCTTATAGAATTCCAAGAATGCATCCACATCAGTGATCCCGGCTGTAGGACCAATGATGGCAACAGCCTCGTTGTCCCGTTTCTCGTTGGTCAAACCATCATTATCATTGTCTGCGTAATCATACGCGAGCCCCGGACTCTCAAGATAGGCAAAGCCCATTACACCGGTCGGCAATCCCCCGGCACCAATACCATTGATGTCCCATGAGTAGGCCATGTCTACCTGTTCGTTAAAATATCCCAGGTCATCGTCACCATCTCCACCGATGGAATTATCCAACCAGTAACCAAAGGCAACATCCCTTAGGTCATGGTCGGAAATATTGGCGATAGAATATTCCCAAAATATCGCGTCCCTGGCCTGGGGGTTGTTCCACTGGAAACCTCTTACAGAGACCCGCAGGCCAATCCCACCCCAGGGGACACCCGGCTGGATCGTTACCTCTGGGTTGAGATCTCCCACATTGTGGCCCGGGCGTGGAAAATATCTTACCATATCCTCTGCCCCAAGGTTCTCCTGGTCCTGGGCATCATTTACCACATAATAGGATTCCTGATCCGCATAGATGACACCCCTTCCAAAGCGGCCATTCCACTCGCCAGGCCATTTTGTCTCGAACCCTGTAGAGGGCCACCCATTGATAGGCCAGGAGCTTTCAATGTTAGATAGGGCAGGATATTCCCCGGTCTCGTTGAAATATCCAAACACAGGGTAAAAACCCCACTCTACAGTTCCCGTGGGGTCCTTGTCCATTTCTTCTCGGTAGCTGGTCTGCAGATAATATAATGTGTGGTGGTCTGTGGTATAAATATCCACAGGATCTGTTAGCGCGGTAGAATCGATCGTTGAGTCATCCCCGTCGTCTTCTATATACACTTTTGCACCCACTAATAAACCTATCCCGTCCGTCATTTTTAGACCATTAGGGTTGTTTGGCCATTTTGAAACATTGACCCTGGGCCAATCAGAAAGCTCTGTTGTATTACGGAAATAAATAAATACACGGTTCCCTGTCATATAGCCCTCTTTTTCAGCGGCTATGTCCCCGGCAGGGTCTTCAGGGCCCTCATACTCTATGCCCTGTCCCAGGACCAGACCAAGGACCAAAGGAAGAACAATAATGATTTTGGTGTCTGACCACATCACACTTAGAATTGGACCCCTATAGCAAGTTTCACCATCCTTGGGGCAGAGAACATGGATGGATTCTTTATGCGGTCCTCATAATCATTGAAATCACTGCGATGCCCAGCCAGGTCTGTATCTTTTATAATTGCGGTGTATGCGCGCCCGGTCTGCCCGTTCACCCAGTTCTCATTGAGGCGGTCCATGAGGTTGTATATGGTAAGATCGATCCTTCCCTGCATGCGGTTCACCAGTTTGAAATTGTAATAGAGGGTCCCATCTACAGTGGACGTAGCAGGTTTATAATCGTTGTTCGGGTATAGGTTGATCCTAGACAGAACACTTTCGCTTTGTGGGGAGAAGGTATAGGGTGAGCCCGAATTATAATAGGCTGTTACAGTACCACCATAATTCTTGCCAAAGAACATGATGGTACCATTGAGTGTATGGCGCTGGTCCCAGCTCATAGGAATAAGTCGGTTAACAGGGTCCATGTTGTTCCCAGCGCGATCAAATGTTTGTGTGGGGTAGTCTGCATTACCTCGAGTATACTGTAGCGTATAGTTGAGCATGCTCTTTACAGGACCATGTCCCAGGTCGAGCTTCACTTCCAGTCCTCGGGCATTTCCATAATCCTTGTTCGTGTATAGTCCATATTCGATCTGGTTATAGGTAGAGATGATCTTAGTGCTGAGAAGGTTATAGATGTCCCTGTAAAAGAGGGCAACGTCGAGATTCATTCCACGGGTCAGTTCCTGCCAAAGACCGATCTCATAGGTAATGGTCTTCTCAGGCTCTAAAAGAACATTGCCCATTGTGGTTCCATAATCATTTGGGCCAACTAAAAAACTGTGGTTCTGGTACATAGCGTATAAGGGAGGCATCTGAAAGAAATGCCCATAACTGAAATGCAGAACGGCCTGGTTCCCCAGTTGATAGGCAAAACCAATTCTTGGGCTTAACTGATCAATGACCGGAGCCTGTGGGTAGGAAGAGGTCATAGAGTCCGGCAAGACAAGTTGATTGGCCGGGTTTCTTCGGTCTGATGGATAGGGACTAACAGGGTCAAAGGCATCATAACGAAGACCGACGTTCACGACCATATCATCAAACTCCATTTTATCCTGGATATAGACGGCGGTCTCTTGCGGCTGAACCTCATAGATGTCGGCGTAAACAGTAGAGTCACCGTATACTACAGGCTCATAGAGGTCTCCCTGTACTGTTTCACCGTCGTACTTATTTCGGATCTGTTGCCATCTTTGATTCGCGTCATGTGCAATGCCCAATAGTCCCATCTTTATACTGTGAGTGTGAGTGACCTGCCATGTCATATCGAGCTTGACCGTATTGTCGACCATTGTAAGCGTACTATGGTCCTTCTGTTGGCCACCTGTAAAGAATCCTGACCCATAATTATCGAGATATTTATCATGGACATATCCGCTGTCCAATGGGTCTTTGTAGAGATAGGTGCTACTGGTATAATTCATTTTAGAGATCTTCAGTTCGTAAAATAGCTTAGGTGTGATCATATGGTTCCACTGAAAAACGTTGTAAAAGGTCTCTTTATGACCACCGGCCCTTCCATCGGGATTGTATTTGAAGGCATGGTCATACCAGTACCACCCATCATCATTGTTAGAGCTCAAGAAAGAAAAGCGAATTCCTTTGAGCAGGTTAAAGCTGACCTTGAACAATTGTGAGATATGGTCTCCGGTGTTCATGGGCACATAGGAGCTATCACCCGATTTTGAGGAATACCATAGGGATGGGTCATCGAAGTAAAAATCACTACTGTCACTCACCGTGAAGACCCGAAGACCATTCAGGTGTCCAATGTTATTCTGGAGGCGGATGTTGGTGAAAAAGGTGATCTTATCCCCCAGCAAAGGACCGCCTATGGTGAACTTGATATCCCGGCTTTGATTCAGGTCCGGTGTGAGCCCAATAAAGAGCTCATCACCATTTTTGTCCTGATTATTGGTGTTGTAAAATGAGAATGCTCCTGATGCGGAACCATCGAACTCTGGGCCACCATCCCGAGTTATCAGGTTCACGACCCCACTCATGGCGCGGCCATATTCCGCGTTAAAGGTGCCAGTGATCACTTCCAGGTCCTGCACCGCTTCCGGTTGTATTTCTATGGCCGCACCCCCACCGCCAAAGGATTCATCCACCTGGACCCCATCGATCATATAGGTCACCTCTGTATTTCTGCCCCCGCGAAAATGTCCATTCACCACACCGGCCTGCATATTGATCACGGAGCCAACGCTTTCTACGGGCAAGGCATTTATCTCGTCGCCCGAGATGTTTTTGATCGTCCCGGTCTGGTCCTTTTTCTGAGCCAACCGGGCCACCTCACCCGTCACAACTTCACATTCGATCACCGTTTGTTCC
>ERZ651768.2828-NODE-2828-length-11844-cov-3.001275_pt1 | contig 11844 bp, 9 predicted proteins | sample MGYA00514754_ERZ651768 | MGnify/ENA metagenome assembly ERZ651768 | reverse complement strand
AATCCGAATATCACCCGGATACCCTCCCGGTACAGAGATTTCATCAACGCTTGACCACCAGTCATTTCGGCCATCAACAACCCCTTTCATTCGATATACGTGATTAGGCGAGAACGTAAGCCCGGCTTATTCTAACACCGGGCCGGAGATTACTCATCGGGCCGATGGCCTACCGGCGTTCCAGCAGTGATCCTTCCTCCAATATTTCGTGCTGTTGGCATTTTGATGTGACGGGACCCCAGAAGGCAAATCACCTTGGAGATTCGGTGTTTTGAGGGTACATAATCTTTGACTTGGCAGCGGCAAACATGTAGCATAATTTTGCCGGCATGTGCATGGAAATTGAAGGGTGCCGAGGCGGCTGAATACGTGTGGAATGAGCAGGGGGATTCCCATTGGATAAGAAAGTATGAGTTCGGAGCGCCAGCAGCAGAGTCCTCTGGCCGCTCCGGCAGTCAACCCGGATTTCCTGAAAGAGTTAGACCAGTTGGTAGGATTGGCCTCAAGCGGCCAGAAGACAGATAGCCAGTATTTCAACCCGCCCAATGATTGGTTGTTCGGCCATATATCCGTTCTACAGGACTTGCCTGAAGCGGAAAGGGCTAAGATATTAGCTGAAGCCAGTCAGTTGGATAAGGAAGCCGAAGAAGCAAACGCCGCTGGCAGAGCAGCTACCAGAGCTTGGCCGGAAGTGGTTGTTCGGTTGGACAGTGGCGGACTGGCTTTTTTCAGCCAGCTGGGCGTGGTTAGGCGCCCCGATCTTACCCAGTATTTCATCGACGGCTTTCCCAAGAACCGCGACGCCTTGGCTTTTAATGAAGACTCTCAGAGACTTTTCGCCGAGGTGTTCACCTACATAAATAGATACATGGCCGAGCAATTTTCGGCAGGGAAAACCATTGTCCAGTCCGATCGTCAGATCTGTGACGCTCCAGGGCGTTCGTTCCATGCCCGACAATTGCTGTTTGGCACTCGTTACGTGCAGATTCCTCTCATGTGGCGGCAGCTCACCTTTGAGCTCCCCCAGGCGGAACATACCGGCAAGCCGCACATATTAGAAGTCTCCATCCCCCACTGGTTGGAAGACTTGGGTCTGCCCGACGACCTGAAAGCCCGCATCAATGAATCTGGACTGACCAAGCTGGTCTTCAAAGCTCCCACCAAGGGTCTTTCACTCCATCTGGGATTCGACTATGTGGGCGAGCACAAGATGGGCCCACTGTCCATCGCCATGTTCTTGGTCAAGCAGAAGCAGGGTCTGGCCATACAGGCCGCTCTCAGCATGGCCCGGGTTAAGACCTTGACCAACGCAGTAAAGAACACTGCGGTTATCACAGTGGGGCCGTCTTTGCACGGCAAGAGCACCCTGACCATCATGATTGAGTTGGCGAAAAGTGAATTGGCCCAAAAGCTGGGACTGTCGGAAGACCCTGAAGAAGGTGTTTATCCGATGAATGACGACATCGTCCTGCTCCAGCCCCTTGCCCAACTGGTAGACGTTGACCGCCAAGGGAAGAAAGTCCGAATCACTCATGGCATCGACGGGACGGAAAACAATTTTTATGCCATGCCTTTCGGTCTGAACCAGGAAGAAGACCCGATAACCTTTGAGGCCGTCCGTGGCACCAAGGAAGTTCCCAATGACCAGGAGACCTTGGAAAACGTGCCCGTCAACGTCCAAGAAGCCACTCCCAACTACCTGCTGAATCCCGTCCGCAACATGAGGGTGACCCTGTCGCGGCCCCGGCTTATCGCCCGAAAGAATGCCCAGCATTTGATCGAAACCATCACTGAGGGTGGCCTGAGTGACTCGGTCCACGTCCCCATGGAGAACACGGACCGGATATTTTGGCAGGCGGTGATGCGTCAGAACACCGTGATTCCGCCGCTGCGGCGATTGAACATGGAGCAATACATCCGCGTTCTGATGTACGGAGAAGCCGTTCAGATGGGCGCGGCGGTGGGGGCCATCGGCCGCCCCTATGTGGAGTATTTCTCTGACCCCTTCATCATCGGCTTGGAGGACGACAACGCCAGTCTGTTGCACAAAATTCTCCGGGAGATAGAAAAGGGGGGAATGGGTCAAGAGTATTACGTATTCAATACCGGTGGCGTGGGCGCCGACTCCAACGACGAGGCCAGCGGCGCGAAGTACCGGAAGATTCCCAGAGAACTGACCCTACTGTTACAAGAGGCTTTGCTGCGGGAAGCCGTGATATTCGAGCATGACGAAACATTGGGTTCTGACATCGCGGTTGCGGTTGTGAATGCCCAAGGCGAAACTGTCTTGGACCTTCGTGAAGGATGGATTCCCAAAGAGATATACGGTGAGGACGACTACGCCGCCCGTATGCGGGAGTTGAGCCGAAGGCGGTACTACAGCCGCGACTCCCAGGATAAAGCCGGGATACTAAGGTACACCAAGGTGCAAGACGTGATAATCGATATGGCGGATATCCCGTCTCCGATCGAGGAGCGCGAACTGGCCTGGCTGTTGTCTTTCTACTGGCACGTCGATCAAGCCTACAATACCTTGCCGGAGTTGGTTGCCCGTTTGGGAGAAGGACGGCGTCCTAGCGCCGGCCGCATGGCAGCCATCCAGAGCATGTATGAGGCCGGGTTGTCTCAAGGACTGGAGCTGTCTGAGAGCGGTCAAGCCGCACTCGAACAAGTTGGCATCATCGAGTAAACTTTTGGCTGGCCATCTAACGGTTGAGTAACCTGCCCGCCGGCTCTATCCTCCACTTCATCGCAGGTCATTCCGCCTGCCGCCCTGGGAGGCTGGCCATTGAACGAACCGGAAAGTGAAGACGCACCTTTCTCTAAGGTTGAGCGGTTGGGCGGGGCTATCGCCCATGGCAGCACCTTGCTCATCGGCATTCCGTTAACCGGTTTCCTCCACGAATTCCCCCTATTCCTCGCTCCCTGCCCGTTGGCCGCATACATGATTTCCCGGTCGTTCCGGCGCCGGAGAATGGCCTGGGGATCATTCCAGGCCATGCAGGCTACCGTGGTCCAGGGATTCATCCTGCTGATGGCTGTCGGGATGATTTATACCTCCGTAGCGCCCCGTCTTCCATTAGTGTTTGGTCTCGCTGGCTTCCTCGCTTTCCTCTACACCCTCTGGGGTGCGCTGGACACGTTGCTGGGCTATGATTTCCGCTACTTCTATGTCGGCGATCTCCTGAACAAAGTTTCCGATGCCAATCTCAAGCGACCGGAGCGTCGTAGAGGATGGTTCGGATTTGGTGGTTCAAGTCGTAATGGGAAGGATCGGTGAACCTGCTTGAGGGATGGCCCATATAGTTCACTGATACTGCTTTGACTACGAATCACCATTAAACGACTTGAGTTGTTTTTAGCGCACTATCTATTGAATCGCTACAGGTTATAGATTTCTGTCTAGTAATTGATATATATCACTATTATTCGTTGTATATTACAATAACATGATCAAGATTCAGCATATAAATTTCGGATTCCTAGTGTGGGCCTAAAGCGGCGGGACCATCATAAACTATACGTCACCTGGCGGGTCAATAAGGGATGTCCGGCGCATAGGATGGGCGTGAGCAGTGGGCCCTGTTCGTCGGGTGATTGAAACTGGACACCGGAGGGGACCCAACCCGAGCGAGCTCCGGTGTTGATTGGGATACAATGCGCTTGGTCTTAAACCAGGAGGCGCAAACGTGAAGTATGACGTAATCATCGTCGGAGCCGGGTCCGCCGGGGCGATCCTGGCCAGCCGGCTCTCGGAAGACCCTCAACGGTCCGTCCTTCTCTTGGAAGCCGGACCGGACTATCCTGACTTTGAGCATCTTCCCGACGAAGTAAAGTTCGGCTTCGACACCGGCACCGGCGTCCCTCCGATGCGGACTCCGGGCGGCCATCCCGTGGCCCTGGCATCCAGCGCCCACAACTGGCAACTAGTGGGCCGGGCCACCGAACTTGCCCCCAACATGGCCGTGCCCAGGGGAAAGGTCACCGGCGGTTCCAGCGCCATCAATTCCTCGGCTTTCTACCGGGGCATCCCCGACGATTTCCAAGCCTGGGCTGGCATGGGCAATGATGAGTGGGGTTTCGACAAGGTGCTGCCCTACTTCCGCCGGTTGGAAACCGACGTTGACCGCCAGGATGAACACCACGGCAACGACGGCCCCATCTTCGTGCACCATTCAAACCGTGAGCAGTGGCACTCCGCCCAAACAGCATTCTACGACGCCATAGTGGACGCTGGGTTCCCGGAGACCCAGGACCATAACGAGCCGGGCTCCGAGGGCGTTGGCCCTTCTATAAGCAACAACCACAACCGGGTCCGCTTCAGCACGTCACTGGGATACCTGAGCCAGGGACGTCACCGTCTGAACCTGACAATCCGCGCTAATTGCGCCGCCCGCCGCCTTGTTTTGGAAGGCCGACGAGTCACTGGTGTCGAGGTGGAAAGTGGCGGCGATGTTTTCGTCGTGGAAGCGGACCAAGTCATTCTCAGCGCCGGGGCCGTTTTCTCACCCCAAATTCTTATGCTTTCGGGAATCGGCCCGGGGGAGCACCTTAGCAGCTTGGATATCCCGGTGGTCTTAGACCTGCCGGGCGTGGGTCAGAACCTGCGTGACCATCCCAAGCTGTACGTCACCTGGAGTGTTAAGGAAGGGTGTCCAGTAGAAGAGAGAGCGGCCCGAGGTGGAGTGGCCTTTCGCTTTACTGGGACTGGCTCCCACCTGAGAAACGACTTGGGCATCAGCTTTGGGGCTTTCGTTACGCCACGGCTCCATCCGTCTGAATACACGACTTACCAGGGAGATGGTAGCGACCTATCCGATCGGCGGGTCGAGATGATGGTGGGGCTGCTGCTGCCGGTAAGTTCGGGCCAACTCACCCTTACTTCCACCGACCCGACCGTTCAGCCACACCTGGACTACAATTACCTATCCGAGTCATTTGATCGAGTAAGGATGCGTGAAGCGGTCAGACTGTGTCTCAAGTTGGCCGAAAACTCTCGACTCGCTGACGTTATAGGCGAAAGGACGGAGCCAACGGACACTGACCTAGCGTCGGATGACGCCCTGGACCGGTGGATGATGCGGGAAGCCCACACCTACTCCCATATCTCCTGCACCTGCAAGATGGGACCGGTCAGTGACCCGATGGCAGTCACCGATCAATACGGGAAGGTCCACGGCATGGAAGGCCTGCGCATCGTCGACGCATCCATCATGCCCGACCTGGTGCGGGCACCCATCAACCCCACGGTCTTGATGATTGGGGAGCGAATAGCCGACGTGATTAGCTGACTTTGGGACAGATTGCCCCTGGGATTCTCTTTTCGATGGTAAGCCTGTTATTATGGGGCGACTCCACCGAATGCGGTGATGACAGGAGAGAGTAATGTCAGTATTGGGGAACGACAACGTCAGGCTAAAGAACATCAACCACATAACCTACAACGTAAGGAACAAAGACGCTGCGTTGAAATGGTACCAGGAGATATTGGGGCTGAAACAGATCCCGAAGATGGTCAACGGCGACCATCTCTACTGGCTCCAACTACCCAGCGGAGCCATGGTCCACATCATCGAAAACGTCCTCGCCCCATCGGCGCCGTCCCACCACACAGCCTTCGAGGTCGATGATCTTGATGCAGCCCGCGACGCAGTCATGGGAGCGGGTATCGAAGTCACCGAGATCCAAACTCGGAACGACGGCCAGAGGGCCTGCTACCTAGACGATCCCGACGGCAACCGCATCGAGCTATGCACCGTCTCCGGGTTCGGCGTATTGGTCTAACCCTCAGCGCAACCAGATTCCTCCAACCCCCCTTTGTTAAAGGGGGGCAGGGGGATTTCCCGTATCGCCTTAAAACCAAGGCCCTCAACTCTAGACTCGCCTACGCCGCAGCAAGCCTCTTCACAACATCCTCATCAAACTCCACTCCCAATCCCGGGCCGTCGGGCACCTTCAAATACCCGTCTATCACTTGTAGAGGCTCTTTTAAGATGGGCCATTCGTCACGGATGCTCAGAGGTTCGATATTGTACTCCTGGGCGTAGGGTATGTTGGCGTAGACGGCGCAGACGTGTAGATGAGCGACAGTGCTGATGGTGGGTTGGGTGTTGTGTACTGTGATGGGTTTACCGAAGGCCGACGCTAGAGCGGCAATCTTCTGGAACTCTGTGAATCCAGGCACCTTAACGATGTCTGGCTGCAAGATGTCCACGTGCCCCTGGAGAATCAGGTCCCTGTATTGCTGGTGAGTGTAAATCATTTCTCCCGAGGCGATGGGTATGTCCAGCGTGTCGGCGACCGTGGCCAGTCCTGGCAGGTCGAAGTGGGGCCGGGGCTCTTCAAAGTGGAATACTCCCAGGTCTTCCAATGCCCTCCCAATCTCCAGTGCATGATGGGTCGTGAATGCTCCGTTCACGTCTACCAATATATCGATGTTGTCTCCAACGGCGGCCCTGACCGCCCGCACCGTTTCGATAGTCTGGTCGGCGGGGTCGTCCATCTCCCCTGGGACCGCGCTGTGCAGTTTGTACCCCGTAAACCCCTGCTCAACGAAAGACGCAGCGCGCCGGGCCTCTTCGCTAGGGGACAAGTCCCGGCGTAGGGAACTGGCATACATCCTGATTTTGTCTTTGAGCTTGCCCCCCAACAGCTTGTGTATGGGCATTCCCAAGGCTTTACCCTTGATGTCCCAGAGGGCGATGTCCAAGCCAGCGATGGCACAGTAGACCGCACCGCCCATGTCGGATGCTGAACCGGCACGGTACATGTCCCGCCAACGGAGCTCATTGTCCAATGGGTCCTTACCAACCAGCGCCGGGGTCAGTATGTGCTCGACCAATGTCTTAATCACCTGAGGCTGGCGGCGGAAGCATTCACCGATTCCCGTGATTCCCTCGTCGGTATATACCCTGACGAAGGGATTGGCACGGTCAAGAATCAAGCACTCCACGCTGGTGATTTTCATTTGTTGTACCTCTCAGAGTATGTCGATCGACCGGATTATCCTCCTACACAACAGCCCCTTGTGCAAGCCTTGGTCTGAGGCGTTGCTTGTCCGCCGTTAGTTTCGCCGGGGCGGCAATGAGACTGGGAAGGGCACGTTGGGGTACTTCTTCAGAAGCCGCTGCCACACGTCGTGGGCCGTTTGCTCGGCGCGATGGACGATGTCGTCTTCGTCGATGGTCAAGACCTTGCCGTCTTGCATCAGCCAGCGTCCATCAACCATAACCGACTGAACGTCGGACGGCTGGCCGTTGTGGACGAAGCCAGATACGATGCGCAGCGTGGGCACCAGGTGGGGGCGCATCATGTTTATCATGAACAGGTCCGCTTTCTTGCCTACCTCCAGGCTGCCGGTCTCCTGACCAAGTCCTAGGATCTGGGCTCCGCCACGGCTGGCCCATTCAAGCACGTCTTCTGGCTGAGGGTCCATCTGGTCGTTGCGGCGCACCCGTTCCAGGAATAGTCCCGCCCGCATTACTTCCACCATGTCCTCGGACATGTTATCCGTGCCCATACCCATGCCGCACCCCGCTGCCAGCAGTTCCTTCACCGGCGCGGCCGCTCCCCGCCGGGCGGCGATGGCGGCGTTGTTAGACACCCCGCAACCTGCTTGTCCCAGCAACGCGATTTCCGCTGAGTTCACGTAGCGGCAATGGGCCAGCACCAACCGGGGCCCCAGAAAGTCGTTGGCGAATAGATAGTGAGTCGGAGGCACACCCCTGGCCCGCATCACCGACTCAATCTCGTTGGGGCTTTGCGACAAGTGGATGGTGTAGCCTACATCGTAGCTCTCCGCCATCTCCCGGCTCTGACAAAGCAGTCCCGGCGACACCGTCTCCGGAGCGTGGGGAGCGACGAAACAGGAGATACGCCCATCGCCCTTGCCATGCCAGCTTTCGATCAAGTCGGCGCACCTCTGCAGACCACGGTCCCCGAGAGATCCCTGGGCCGACGATGAACCAGCCGGACCGGCCGATTCGTCGATGTCGTTTACGGTGTCTGCCAACACGAAGCGCAATCCCGTCTTTTCCAGGTGCTCCGCATAGTCCGACACCTCAGCCTGGACCTCCAGCAAAGTGGTGGTTCCGCTGCGGATAGCTTCCAGAACGCCCAGCGTCGCCATCAACTGCCGTTCCTCTTGGGACAGCAAGGAGCGGGCCGACGCGGGAAACCTCAGCGTAGTCGGGAACCCCCAATCCTCCAAGATTCCCCGGTCGTTGGAAGCTAGGAGGTGGGTATGGCAGTTGACCAGCCCAGGGAACACAGCCTGACCGGCGCCTTGTATCTGCTCGGCGTTGGGATGAGCGGCCACTACCTCCGGAGTTAGGCCGATCCCGACTATTCTGTCCCCATCGATTGCAATGGCAGAGTCGTATAAGATGGTCCTGCCGCTGTCCCCAGTCACGATGGTTGCGTTCTTGATGACGGTGGTCATGTTGCCCTCGTTTTAATCTAAAGCTTGAGATGGGAATTCTTTGGAAAAACGCTGTGCTCACTCCAGCGTAGTGGCAGTTTTCAAACCTGCCACTACATCGCGTTCAACACGTTGCGTTTGCGCTAGACGATTCACTTGAGCCGGAATCAAGGTAAACAATAATACCACCGTGCTGCCCACCAGAGGGCTGACAATCCGGTTGTTTTCTAGACCGGCAAGGGTACAATGGGCGGGTCAACTGGAATTCGAGGGAACCGTAATAAATCCGATGAGGTGAACAGATATGCCGGAAGTAGAGAAAAAGCTCAACGACTTAGGCTACCAGCTACCACCGCCCAGAACCACGATGGCAGGAAACTTTGTTCCGGCGGTTCGCACCGGCAACCTGGTTTACCTCTCGGGACACGGCCCGTCCCTGCCCGCAGGTGGGTTCTCCCACACTGGGAAGCTGGGGGCTGATTTGGCCGTGGATGATGGCTACGCCGCCGCCCGCCAAACCATGCTGAACCTTCTCACTTCGCTTAAGGGCGAGATTGGTGATCTGGACAAGATGAAAAGGGTCATCAAGCTGCTGTGCATGGTGAACGCCGCCCAGGACTTCCGGGAATCGCCCGCTGTAGCCAACGGTGCGTCGGACCTACTCGTCAGCATCTATGGCGACGCTGGCCGACACGCCAGGTCAGCCGTGGGAATGGCCATGCTGCCCGGCCAGATGGCCGTGGAGATTGAGATGATTGTAGAGGTTGAGGACTAGTCTCGGTTGTACCGAAAAGATTACTCGGGATGGAGGAAATGTGAGGACAACGAATAATGTCTGAAGATGGCTTCGCAGAGACCACGGTCGAATCTTCTGAGGAAGTAGGGTCTCATAAACCAGATGTAGACATCTACGCCATTCGAGTTGGATGCTTATTTGCGTTGCCCTCTTTGACGGAGAACGCTACCGTCTCAACACAATTTGAGACATTAAGAGAAATTTTTGCCGATATGGTCGAAGTGGTCCGTCGGTCACCAATCGTGGTATCCGTTCCGGATGCTGAGGCACCGACGTCTCTCAGACAGGCAAGAGTCCGTCGATTAGACCAAGTTAATCATCAATTCGAGGATAGGACTAAGCCAGCTTTCTCTGTTTTTCCCCAATGAAGTTTACTGCGAATTGGCCTGAAAAAATCAAGATTTACATTATTCTGGAACAACTCTGACTGAGACATTCAGGCTAACGTACGATGGAACAATTTTTACAACCACAATCAAGTGCAATCAGCATATAACCCATCCATACAGTTACGGTTTTGGTAGGGAGGGGCTCCGTATCCTAGAAGAACTGCTTGGAGGTCATGATGCATGGGAACTTGAGACGGTAGGCCCTAGCCCCATGTTCATCGCTTTTTATGTAGCCTTCACGGACGACCCGGAGTATTCTTTTGGGGCCGAGCATGTTGCGCCAGGTCGGGACCGAGAAAGCTTTCTAGTTTTCCCCAAGACTTCTTTCCCGACAACCCAGGCTCAAGAACGGGTCCTTAATCAAATTGCGGCTCACTTGGGGATTTCTTCGGAAACACACTACCGTGCGTTGGTCAGTCGCACGAAACATATGCTGCATCTCGGTGACCTCCGAGACGCTCACCGTGACGCGCCATTAGCATTCACCAGATTAGCCTCTCCGAAGCAATTATTCACCAAAGAATGGTTCGAAAAATTGAAGGCAGATCGGGAATTGAAGCAGTCTGTTGGCAAAGCTTTCCAAGCCGGTGCAGAGCTTGAAGATGCAAAAACGCATCGCTTGAGGCTTGCACGTAGTAGAGATGAGAGTTTTGAAGGAGATCGTCTTTTACGGTCCCAAAAGGGTTACACCTTAGAACAGCTTCAGGAAGTTGAAGAGTGGAGCGGATCCCACCTACTCGAGGCGTTGAGATTCTTGGCCGAGGAGTCTCGAAGCCACAAACTTCAATGGGCAGCTTTCAATGGCCCTTTAGTCGGAGGAATTATCGCGATAGCAGCCACACTCTTGACTTTGTGGCTTATATAGTTTCCTTTACATCTATATAGCGGCCAAGGCCGGTCAGTTGATATTTGGCCGGAGGTGCTCCCACGGTCTGGCTTGTTCGAAGGCGGCGGAGGCGCGGAGGACTGTTGCTTCGTCTCCCCTTCTGCCGATGATGTGCAGTCCGATGGGCATGCCATCGCTGGAGAAGCCGCAGGGAACGCTGGCGGCGGGTTGTCCCGACAGGTTGAAGGGACGGGTCATGGGTGAATACGCCGTCCTTGCCGTTACGTCCTTGCCGTCTATCTTGTCCGGCGGCTGGCCGATGGGGAAGGGTGGCACCGCCATCGTTGGCGTGAGCAGCAGGTCATAGGTGTCCATCAGGTCATCGATCCGGCACTTCATCTCGTCCACCGTCCTGATAGCCCTAGCGTAGTCGGCGGCGGTTGCTTTGCTGCCGTTTTCGAAGCAGAACCGGGCGTTGTCGCTTAGTTTGTCGGGGCACTCTTCCATCAAGTGGCCGTAGCTAGTGTAGTTACCTGTCCAAAAAATCATCAGGAATGCCGGGATGGGGTTATCCAGGGCGAACCCAGGGTCATCCACCGTGCAACCCAACTCCTCGAACACACGGGCCGCGGTTGACGTGATGGAGGCCACCTCAGGGTCGATTACCCCGTAACCCATATCGGTGCTCCAAGCTATCCGAAGTCCATGCACGCCGTTGTCCAAACCGGCTAGGAAGTCCGGCGCTTGATCTCTCAACGAAGCAGGGTCCCTAGCGTCATGCCCGGCAAGGGCGTTCAGCAACATAGCGGCGTCCCGAACGTTGCGGGCCATGGGCCCCGACTGGGAAGTTAGGTTGGGAGCGGGGCGTCCCAATCCGCCCGCCCTAGGGACTCTACCCAGCGTCGGCTTGATTCCGTAGATACCGTTGAAGCTGCTGGGGTTGCGGATGGACCCGCCGCCGTCGGTGCCGGTGGCGAAGGGACACATAGCCGCAGCCACTGCCGCTCCGGCGCCACCGCTGGAGCCCCCAGCTGTCCGCTCGGTGTTCCATGGGTTGCGTGTCACGCCGAACAGACGGTTCTTGGTAAAGCCCGTGTAGCCGAACTCAGGCGTATTGGTTTTGGCCAGAACGATCGCTCCGGCACGGCGCAAGCGCGCCACCAACGTCTCATCAGCCTCTGGTATGTTTCCAGCGTGCAGCAAGGAGCCGTAGGTAGTTCGCAGGCCCTGGGTGGCATTGAGATCCTTGATGCCGATGGGAAGGCCATGCAATGGCGGCAGGTCAGCGCCGTCACGAACGGCCTTCTCGGCGGCATCTGCCTCTTTCTGAGCTCGTGGTATATCCATCGCCGTAATGGCGTTGACGGTGCCGTTAGTCTCCTCGATTCGATTGAGGCAGCTACCCAACAGCTCC
>ERZ651768.2827-NODE-2827-length-11844-cov-4.023031_pt1 | contig 11844 bp, 7 predicted proteins | sample MGYA00514754_ERZ651768 | MGnify/ENA metagenome assembly ERZ651768 | reverse complement strand
CAAACGTATTATCCAAACACCCTTTTCGGATAGCTGCTTTCAATTCATCTTTTGTAATTTCTTCATCAGCAAGATACTTTTCCATGAGATGTTCATCATAGGTTGCCGTTTCTTCGATGAGATGGTGGCGCCATTTTTCCGCTTCTTCCATCATATCCATTGGAATCGTTCCATATTCAAACCGTGCACCTAGAGAACTTTCATTGTAAAGAATGGATTTCATTTCTATCAGATCAACGATACCCGTGAACATTTCCCCAGCACCAATGGGTATCACCAGAGGCAATGGGTGTGCTCCGAGACGTTTCTTCATCATTTCAAGAACATGAAAAAAATCAGCCCCAACTCGATCCATTTTATTGACAAATGCAATTCGGGGTACACTATATTTATCAGCCTGTCGCCAGACCGTCTCACTTTGGGGTTCAACAACGCCAACGGCACAAAAAACGGCCACCGAGCCATCCAAAACCCGAAGAGATCGCTCCACTTCTACGGTAAAATCCACATGCCCCGGTGTATCAATTATATTGATACGATGGTCTTCCCACATACAAGTGGTAGCTGCGGATGTAATCGTGATCCCACGTTCCTGTTCCTGCTCCATCCAATCCATCGTTGCAGCACCATCATGCACTTCACCAATCCGATGCGTTCGACCTGTATAATACAAAATCCGTTCAGTCAACGTCGTTTTTCCGGCATCAATATGAGCCATAATGCCAATGTTGCGAACATGATCTAATTTTGTTTGTTTCAATTGAGATCTCTAATGATTTATTAAATTAATTTATCGAAAATGTGCAAAGGCCTTATTGGCTTCAGCCATCCTATGTGTATCATCTTTCTTCTTAATTGCACCACCGTCGCCATTTGCCGCTGCAATCAACTCTGTTGCTAATTTATCGGATAATGGCTTCCCTGAACGACCCACTGCCGCATCTATAATCCAATGTGAAGCCAAATAAAAACGGCGTTTTTTCGGTACTTCAATCGGAACCTGGTAGGTTGCTCCGCCAATCCGACGGGATTTAACCTCTACGGAGGGAGATGCGTTCTCTATGGCTTGTTCAAATATTTTTAATCCATCTGATTTTGTGCGTTGTTTGATAATATCCATTGCACCATAAAATATTTTATCGGCTACTCCCTTTTTGCCTTCCAACATGATATAATTCACAAACTTCGCAACCAGCCTATCATCATAAACAGGGTCAGGTAAGATTTCTCTTTTTTCTGGTCTTCTTCTTCTCATAACTAATTAATTTATTTTGGTTTTTTTGCTCCATAACGCGAACGACTTGTTCTACGATCACTCACACCGGCTGTATCCAAAGTACCCCGGACAATATGATATCGTACACCAGGCAAATCTTTTACACGACCACCTTCGATGAGAACGATACTGTGTTCCTGCAGATTATGACCTTCGCCAGGAATGTATGCTGTCACTTCCATGCCATTCGTCAGCCGAACACGAGCGACTTTTCGCAGAGCAGAATTCGGCTTCTTTGGCGTAGTCGTATACACGCGTGTGCAAACTCCACGCTTTTGTGGGTTTTTCATGAGTGCAGGAGTGCTCGTTTTTTTCAAAACGCGCTTCCGGCCTTTCCTAATTAATTGATTTATCGTCGGCATTTCAATTCAGACAAAGCTTACCAAATTACGAATATTATAGAAATCTACTCAACACTATTTCGACGAATCTATTATGCAACCGCATCTTTTAAATCTATCAAAGAATCATCAGTATCATCACTTACTCCCACTAAGATATCTTTGATATCGGGCGTACCTGTCCCAGCTGGGATCAATCTCCCGACAGCAACATTTTCCTTTAATCCATGTAAATAATCTGTTTTTCCAGCACTCGCCGCATCAGTCAAAACACGCGTAGTTTCCTGAAAAGATGCAGCACTTATAAAACTTTCTGTATTTAAGGATGCACGTGTAATACCCATAAGAACTGGTTCGAACGTGGCAGGCTTGGCCTTGCGATATTTTGCTGGTTCTTTACCGTCAGCCTTCAATTCCTTATTGATTTCATTAAATTCAGTCTTATCGATTACCATATTTTCATCTAAACCGGAATCACCTGGATTAGTGACTATGGCTATATTGGTAAGACGTTCATTTTCAGCGAAAAAATCAATCCTACTTATTCTATCTTGTTGCAAAAATCTTGAGTCTCCAGGATCCTTTACACTTACCTTTTGCATCATTTGGTTTACGATTACCTCTATATGCTTGTCATTAATTTTGACACCTTGGAGGCGATAGACCTCCTGTATCTCATTGACAAGGTACTCACGTACTGCCGATGGTCCGAGAACCCGCAAGATATCATCGGGCGAAATAGCACCTTCACACAAAGGAGTACCAGCATTTATAATATCACCTTCATGGACAATAACATGTTTACCGTATGGGATTGAGTATGAACGTTCATCTCCATCCTGACCGGCTACTATAATCTTTCTGATGCCCCGACGAGTTTCACCAAATTTAACCGTGCCGTTAATTTCTGTCATGACCGCAGGATTACTTGGTTTACGTGATTCAAATAATTCAGCTACTCTAGGCAGACCACCTGTAATATCACGCGTTTTACCGATATCCTTAGGTATTTTAACCAGAGTCTGACCACGCTGTACTTTTTGTTTATCACTAACAACTACTGTTGCCTTAACAGGTAAAATGGTACTACCTGCAAGAATATTATTATTTTCATCCACAATTTCAAGATGTGGACTTAATTTTCTATCTCTTGCCTCGATTACAACCATTTGTTTTTTACCTGTTTCTACTGATTCCACAGCATACGTCTCTCCTTCAATAAAATCTTTGAGAGAGACTATACCGGTTTCACGCGATAATATTATATCGGTATACGGGTCCCATTGAAATAGAAGAGCATCGGCTTTAACCTTATCACCATGTTCAACAAACATGTTTGCACCATGAGGAATATTATAAGTAGATATTTTCTTACTATCATCAACAATGATATTCAGTTTTGCATGACGAACCATACAACGTGGGGTCATAAAATTACCTGCCTCATCAACAGTCTCCGCAGAATCGTAATTACTGGAAAATTCTACAGTTCCAGGCCATTTTGCTTTCATCTCAGATTGCTCGATAATACGCGTTGCTGTCCCACCTATATGGAAAGTGCGTAGAGTTAACTGAGTACCTGGCTCACCAATACTTTGCGCTGCACGTATTCCCACAGCAGTACCAATATCTACCAGTTTATGCAAGGATAAATCCCATCCATAACATTTAGCACAAACCCCGCGTTTGGTTTCACATGTTAGGACTGAGCGTATACGTATGTTTTCATCTCCACTATCGCCAATTATTTCAGCTTCTTTTTCTGAAATCACAGAACCAGTTTTAACAATTGCTTTGCCACTGACAATGAAGTCATCTAAAATTGTTCTTCCGAGAATCCTATCTGATAGTGATTCAATGATTTCTTCGCCTTCTTTTAAATCAGAAATGAAAATGCCATTAATTGTGCCACAGTCTTTTTCATAGATGACAACATCTTGAGCTACATCAACCAAACGCCGTGTTAAATACCCAGCGTCAGCTGTCTTAAGCGCAGTATCAGCTAATCCTTTTCTAGCACCATGAGTTGAAATAAAATATTCAAAAACAGACAAACCTTCTTTAAAGTTCGAGGTTATCGGTGATTCTATTATTTCACCAACACCACCTTTCATGGACTTTTGTGGTTTTGCCATTAAACCACGCATACCTGCCAACTGCTTTATCTGATCTTTACTCCCCCGCGCACCAGCATCACTCATCATAAATACTGGGTTGAATCCTTCTGCATCTTGGCGTAGTTCATCCTCCATCGCCTCTGCCATATGCTTGGTCGTATGAGTCCAAACATCAATAACTTTATTATAGCGCTCTCCCTCAGTAAGAACATGGCGATCATACTTTTCTTTTATTTCGTCCACTTCATCATACGCTCTAGCTAGAATATTTTCTTTTTCAGCAGGGATCAAAACATCACTGATAGAAATAGAGACTCCACTGTATGTTGCCATATTAAAGCCAAGCTCTTTAAGCTGGTCTAGAAATACAACCGTTTTATAATTCCCTGCAATCAGATAGCATTGGTTTACAATTTCAGTTAATAATTTTTTATCAATTAGCTTATTAACATAATTTAATTCATCCGGTAATATTGAATTAAAAATTGCTCTTCCGGTAGTTGTATCCTTAATCCATTTATCTTTATGGCGTAGATTAATCACTGCATGGAGCCCAATAGCTCTATTTTCATAGGCCAGCAATACCTCATTCAATGAACCAAATAGCTTTCCATTATTCAAATCACCAGCTTTTGGTTTGGTTAAATAATAACAACCTAAAATCATATCCTGAGAAGGAACTGCAATTGGTTGCCCATTAGCCGGATGAAGAATATTATGACTCGCCAACATAAGCATTCTTGCTTCCATTTGTGCTTCAAGCGATAAAGGAACATGCACGGCCATCTGATCACCATCAAAGTCGGCATTGAAAGCAGAACAAACTAGCGGATGTAACTGAATTGCTTTCCCATCTACAAGAATTGGCTGAAATGCCTGGATACCTAAACGATGAAGTGTCGGTGCACGGTTTAGCATTACAGGGTGGTCTTTTACAACATACTCAAGTACCTTATAAACAACTGGCTCCCTATTTTCTACCATCAACTTTGCACTACGAGGAGTTTGTGAATAGCCACGAGCCATAAGCTCATGAATCATATGAGGCTTGAATAATTCTAATGCCATATTCTTTGGCAGACCACATTCTTGTAACTTTAACTGGGGGCCCACTACAATAACAGAACGCCCTGAATAATCGACCCGTTTACCTAACAAGTTTTGACGAAAACGGCCGGTTTTACCACGGAGCATATCTGACAAGGATTTCAAGGGTCTACGAGAACCACTACGAATTGCAGTCTTCCGACGATTATTGTCAAATAAAGCGTCCACAGATTCTTGAAGCATTCGTTTTTCATTTCGAAGTATTACATCTGGCGCTTTTATTTCGATGAGCTGTTTTAATCGATTATTGCGAATTATTATGCGACGATATAAATCATTCAAATCACTAGCTGCAAAGCGGCCACCTTCCAGTGGGACTAATGGACGAAGTTCAGGTGGAATCACCGGCAAAACCGACACAATCATCCATTCTGGTTTGTTCAGCCGTTTCTTGGTTGGATCTGGAACAAAAGAATACACAACTTTTAAACGTTTTAAAGCATCTGCTCTCTTTTGTTTTGAGCGGGAAGTTCTAACAATATCCTCCAGTTCCCGCTTAAGATTCATAATATTAATCCGTATCAACATTTCTTTCATGGCTTCACCACCCATTGCGGCATAAAAATAATCTTCATTATCTCTTTCTTCTTCAGAGACCGCCATATAACCGTATTGATTCTCTAGTTCTATGTATTCATCTTCATCTACCAAGTCAAACTGTTGCAAACCACTGTCCGCTGGTTCTAATACCATATACATTTCATAATAAATTATTCTCTCAAGCTCTTTAGTGCTTTTGCCTGCAAGATAACTTAGTTTACTAGGTATTGACCGCAAGTACCATATATGCACAATTGGTACAGCCAATGTGATATGTCCCATCCGTTCGCGGCGAACTTTTTTCCTAGTAACCTCAACACCACATCGATCACAAATTATTCCCCGATAACGAATTCCTTTATATTTCCCACAGTGACATTCATAATCTTTCACAGGTCCAAATATTTTCTCACAGAAAAGGCCGTCTTTTTCAGGTTTATAAGAACGGTAGTTAATTGTTTCTGGTTTAAGTATCTCGCCATAGGATCGGGCCAATATCATTTCCGGAGAAGCTAACCCTATGGTAATTGAACTATAGTTTTTTGAAGTATCTATATTTGTTGATTGTATGTAAGTCATAATAAATCCTTTTCTTCCTAATTTAGTTCCACATCAACACATAATCCCTGAAGCTCTTTAATCATAACATTAAAAGATTCTGGTGCAGAAAATTCTGGCATTTGTTCTCCACGCACAATAGAATTATATACCTTTGAGCGGCCTTCAACATCATCAGATTTTACAGTCAATATTTCATGAAGTGTATTTGCTGCACCGTATGCTTGCAATGCCCAAACTTCCATCTCGCCAAAGCGCTGACCGCCAAATTGGGCTTTGCCGCCAAGAGGTTGCTGAGTAATTAAGGAGTAAGGCCCTGTTGATCGAGCATGCATTTTATCATCTACCATATGGCTTAACTTCATCATATAAATACTACCGATTGTTATAGCACTATCGAAATGTTCACCTGTTCTGCCATCAATTAATCTTGCTTTCCCTGTTTCCGGCAACCCTGCATCCCTCAACGCATTTTTTACTTCTTCTGGTTTTGCTCCATCGAATACAGGAGTTGAGAATCTTCTATTGGTAACTTCGCCTACCCAACCTAACATTGTTTCATAAAGCTGGCCTAAGTTCATTCTTGAAGGAACGCCCAGGGGATTCAGTACAATATCGACAGGTGTACCATCTTCCATAAATGGCATATCCTCTTCTGGAACGATTGTAGCGACTATACCTTTATTCCCATGTCTACCAGCCATTTTGTCACCAACTTGCAACTTCCTTTTTTGTGCAACATAGACTTTAGCCATTCTCAGTATCCCAGGTTGCAATTCATCACCAACACGAAGTTTAAATATATCTCGCTCAAGCTTTGTTTCGATTCGAGCCCATTCTTGGCGGAATGATATCCATATCTTCTCGACCTTGGCCCAAACTTGTTTACTCTCAATCCATGGCGCATCCTGTGAAAAACGCTCAAGATCAAAGCTTTTTAATCGTTTCAGCGTTAAACGAGTGGATTTCTTTATAAGGGTCTTACCCCCTGATAAATTTCTAATACCATTTGAAATTTGGTCTTTTAGCAGTGACAATAATTTCTCATCACGTGATACTTTCAAACTCTTTTTTAATTCTGATGCGGTTTTCTGATAATTCAATATTTGTTCTCGCTCCTCGGATTTCGTTCGCTTGGCTTGTTTTTCAAATAGCTTTGAATTTATTACAACACCTTTAATGCCAGGTTCTGCTCGCTTTGAAGCATCTTTGACTTCGCCCGCTTTTTCACCAAATATAGCTCGCAACAGTTTTTCCTCAGGAGTAGGGTCTGTCTCTCCTTTAGGTGTGACCTTCCCAATAAGGATATCACCTTCTTTTACTCTTGCACCTTGTCGTATAATACCGTTTTCATCCAAATCTTTCGTAGCTTCCTCACTCACATTTGGAATTTCATCTGTTAACTCCTCATGGCCTCGCTTGGTATCACGTACCTCAACTTCGATTTCATTACAATGCACTGAACTATATACGTCGTCTTTGACCAATCTCTCACTAACAACAATGGCATCTTCAAAATTATATCCCCTCCATGGCATAAAAGCGACTCGAATATCTGAGCCAAGAGCAAGTTCACCAGTCTCCGTAGATGCACCATCTGCAATTACCTGCCCATTTATTATGTTGTCTCCTTCATTGACGAGCGGACGCTGGTTATGAACTGTGTTCTGGTTTGTACGATTATATTTTTTCAGCTTTATTTCTATTATAGACTCATCTTGATAAAGAACCATGCTATCCTTAATGTCTTTTCGTTTGATCCGGATAGTTTCTGCGTCAACACTCACAACTCTCCCCGCCACTGGAGAGATAACACATGATCGTGAATCTATAGCAACTTTACTTTCAATACCGGTTCCTACGATTGGAGCTTTTGGATACATAAGTGGTACAGCTTGTCGTTGCATATTGGACCCCATTAATGCTCTATTTGCGTCATCATGTTCCAAAAAAGGAATTAATGCTGCAGCTACACTTAAAATCTGGTTCGGTGAGACCTCTATGTAATCAACTCTTTCAGGTCCGACTATCGGGAAATCACCCTTCACACGAGCACGTATATGCTTTTCAATCAATTTTCCATTATGATTTGTTTGGGTTTTAGCCTGCGCAACTAAAACACGGTCTTCATCATCGGCAGAAATATATTCAATTTCATCCGTTAAGATAGATAAACCATTCTCTTTCGTAACTTTACGGTAGGGTGACTCTATAAAACCATGGTCATTAACCTCAGCATACATAGCCAAGGATGATATCAAACCGATATTTGGGCCTTCTGGTGTTTCGATTGGGCATAATCTACCATAATGTGTGTAATGTACATCTCTGACCTCAAAGCCAGCACGTTCGCGGGTTAATCCACCTGGCCCTAAGGCAGAAATACGGCGCTTATGTGTAACTTCTGCTAAAGGATTAGTTTGATCACCAAACTGGGATAACTGCGAAGTACCAAAAAAAGTGTTAATGACTGTTGTGACAACACGTGAATTGATTAAATCTTGAGGAGTGATACTCTCAGATTCCCTTAAATTCATTCTTTCGTGAATAGTACGTATCATTCTGCTTAATGCAATACTGAATTGATTGGTCAATTGTTCACCTATTGTTTTCACGCGGCGATTTCCGAGATGGTCTATGTCATCAACACCACGTTCACCTTTCCGCATATTTATGAGCACTTTGAGAACCTGAATAATGTCATCCATAGTGAGTACAGTATTTTCCACGGGAACATCTAAATCGAATTGTTGATTAAGGCGATATCTCCCAACCTGACCCAAATCATATTTTTTAGGACTAAAAAATATTCGTTCAATAAATTTTTGGGCAGTTTCTAAATTTGGCGGTTCGCTAGTTCTCAATAATTGGTAGACAATACCTAAAGCATCTTCTGTATTTCTGGTCGGATCTTTTGCAATGGTATTCAATAATAGCATTGCAGAAAAATCCTTACTATCATCCACCACTTTTACCTCTTTGACACCAGCATCTTTAAGCTTTTCAGCAATTGTCAAATTAATATCAGTTCCAGCTTCGAAAAATATTTCACCAGTTTTTAAATCCACCACATCTTCTGTAATAGTAGTACCTATATAACTTTTCATTTTATCTTTAACTGGATTGATAGATATAAGGCTATCAAAAGCTTTACAAATATCTGAATTAGTTGAATAACCCAGTGCACGTAAAAGCATAGTAACTGGGAATTTCCTTCTGCGATCTATTATTACGAACAAACAATCATTTATATCAGTAGTAAAATCAACCCATGATCCTCGAGCTGGAATAATCCGCGCTTGATATAATTTCGTACCATTTGGATGCACGGATTCATCAAAAAACACGCCCGGAGATCGTTGTAATTGGGAAACAATCACACGCTCCGCACCATTAATGATAAAAGTACCTTTTTCTGTCATATAAGGAATATTACCAAAATAGACATCCTGCTCGATACTCTGGGCGTATTCATTTCTGTTATTTTCATCGGTAATATGAAGCGCTAGGCGAACACGTAATGGGGAAGAATATGTCACACCACGGTCTATGCATTCATCCGATGTATACTTTGGTTGGCCCAAATAATAGGATTTGTATTCCAAAATATAATTACGATGTGAATCTTCAATTGGAAATACGTGTTTTAGTACCCCTTCAAGTCCAATAGGTTTTCTTGCTTCCTCTGCTACAAATTCCTGCAAAAACTGTTGGTATGCCTTCGTTTGAATAGAAAGAAGATCCGGTATATCGATAAGTGCCTGAATATTGGAAAAAGATTCCCGCCTTGGTGGTGTGATTACATTAGCTTTCAACTAAACCTCCTATGTTCCATGTTTGAAAAATGTCAATTGAGAATGAGAAAAGAATTATTTTAACTCAACTTCAGCGCCTGCTTCTTCCAGCTGAACTTTGATTTCATTTGCATCTGATTCAGAAAGACCTTCCTTGACAGCTTTTGGAGCAGAATCAACCAATTCTTTGGCTTCTTTAAGACCAAGATCTGTTATACTACGAACGATTTTAATTACATTTATTTTTTGTTGACCAACTGATGTTAATACAACATCATATTCGGATTTAACATCTTCAGCACTATCAGCTTCAGCTGATGGAGCAGCAACCGCAACTGGCGCAGCAGCCGTCACACCAAATTTCTCTTCGATTTCATTAATCAACTCTGAAATCTCAATCATATTTGCGCCTTCTAAATAAGAAAGTACATCATTTCTAGTAACTGCCATTTTATTAACTCCTTAACTTTTAATATAGTTTACGATTTTTCATCTTTTATACTATTAAGCAAACCAATAACCTTTAACATCGCCCCATCCAATGTTGAAGCAAGCTTTTGCAGTGGGCTACTTAACATCATTGCAAATTTTGCCAATAATTCATCACGACTTGGCATTTCCGCTAAGGTCTGGAATTTTTCTTTTGGCAAATAATCACCTTCAAACAGAATTCCTTTCACAAGTGGTAAATCATGGTCTTTTGTAAAACGTTTAATTACCTTGGCCGGAGTAATTGACTCTTCATAAGATAACGCAATAGCGGTAGAACCATCGAATATTTCATCTGATACTTTAAGGTCATTATTCTCAATAGCCAGTTTTAATAATGAATTCTTCGTAACACAGTATTCAATCCCCGATAGAAAAAAGTTGCGACGAAGATTTGTTATTTCTCCAACATTTAAACCCAAATAATCCGTAAAATAAATCGCTTTAGCCTTGGACAGCTTTTCTGTCAAAATTTCAACATTACGTATGTTTATTTCACTTGGCATAAAATTATCTTATTGATGTATGATCGACTTTTATTCCAGGTCCTAATGTTGAAGAAATAAACATTCGCTCAAGGTAATTGCCTTTTACTGAGGAAGGCCTCGCCTTAATTAATGTATCATAAATTGCTTCAATATTTTGAATCAATGCATCATTTTTGAATGACACTTTTCCACAGGTCACATGAATTATTCCAGCTTTCTCAACGCGAAGTTCTACTTGTCCTGCTTTCAATTCTCTGACAGCTTTCCCAACATCCATCGTGACAGTTCCACTCTTGGGATTAGGCATAAGACCTTTTGGACCTAATATTTTCCCAAGTTTACCCAGCTGGGGCATCATATCGGGAGTAGCTACTATTTTGTCAACATCAGACCATCCATTTTTAATTTTATCTAAATATTCATTGTTACCAACGTAATCCGCACCAGCATCCAGCGCTTCTTTTTCCTTTGGTCCTGATGTTATAACCAGAATAGATACATCTTTCCCGGTTCCATTGGGTAAAGGTGTTGTTAATCTAATATTTTCCTCCGCATGGCGAGGGTCGACATTTAGATTAATAGCCAAATCGACGGATTCATCAAATTTGGCATACGTTAATTCTTTCACCATTCTCACTGCATCGTCGAGCGAATAGCTATTATTTTTTTCAAATTTATCCGCTATTTCTTTTTGATTTTTCGATACCATCACCAAACCCTATTTATCACCTTATTTCAACACCCATTGATTTGGCTGTACCTCGAATCATGTTTTTTGCTTGTTCCAAATTATTGGCATTCAAATCTTCCATTTTTATCTCAGCTATATTGCCTAAATCATTCTCGGAGATATATCCAACTTTTTCACGGTTGGGTTCGCCAGAGCCTTTTTGAATTTTTGCTGATTTTAAAATTAGTTTAGAAGCAGGTGGTGTCTTCGTGATATATGTGAAACTTCTGTCGGCATACACCGTAATCTCTACAGGAATCACGTCACCCATCTTATCTTGAGTCGCAGCGTTAAATGCTTTACAAAAATCCATTATATTTACTCCCTGCTGTCCTAAGGCAGGGCCTACAGGAGGAGCTGGATTCGCCTGTCCTGCCCGTATCTGTATTTTGATAAATCCTATG
>ERZ651768.2821-NODE-2821-length-11862-cov-2.188375_pt1 | contig 11862 bp, 11 predicted proteins | sample MGYA00514754_ERZ651768 | MGnify/ENA metagenome assembly ERZ651768 | reverse complement strand
CTCGAATTCGGCAAAAGGCTGCCGAAAAGATTCGTGATGTTGCGGCGGAACTACTGGAACTATATGCGCAACGTGCGGCTAAAAGCGGGGAGAGTTTCAAAATCGACCCTGTCGAGTATGAACAATTTGCCGCGGGATTTGCATTTGAATTGACTGAGGATCAGGCAACCGCTGTCAACGACGTGATCAAAGATCTGACATCGAAGAAAACGATGGACCGACTAATCTGCGGGGATGTCGGCTTCGGAAAAACCGAGGTAGCGCTTCGGGCAGCTTTTACCGTAGTTTCGGATGGACATCAGGTGGCTCTGCTTGCCCCCACCACGTTGCTGGCTCAACAGCACTTTCAAACATTTTGCGATCGGTTCGCCGATTGGCCTGTTAATGTGGAGGTGCTATCACGCTTTCGCAGTGCCCGGGAAACAACAACGGTGCTCGACCGCCTGAAACAGGGAAAGATCGACATTGTGATTGGCACCCACAAACTATTGCAGCGGAATGTAGCCTTCAAAAATCTTGGTTTGATTATTGTCGACGAGGAACACCGTTTCGGTGTACGCCAGAAGGAGCGTTTAAAGAACATGCGCTTCGCGGTTGATGTACTTACTCTGACTGCCACTCCGATACCCCGCACGCTGAATATGGCAATGGGCGGGCTCCGCGATCTTTCGTTGATCACCACGCCACCAGAATCACGGCTTTCGATCAAAACCTTTGTGACCGGCTGGACGCCGGCCATTCTGCGCGAGGCCTTACAACGGGAACTGAAGCGCGGGGGCCAAGTCTACTTCGTCCATAACCGCATTGAAGATATAGAACAAACTGCAAAAATGGTTGCTGAACTGGCTCCTGAAGCCAAAATTCGTATTGCCCACGGACAACTTGGGGGGCAGGAGTTGGAACAGACTATGCTGGACTTCTATCGTCGTCGTTTTCATATACTGGTATGCACGGCAATTATTGAAAGCGGCTTGGATGTTCCTAGTGCCAACACCATTATCATTAACGGTGCAGACCGATTCGGGCTCGCTCAGCTGCATCAATTGCGCGGGCGCGTCGGGCGTTCACATCACAAAGCCTACGCTTACTTGATCGCGCCCCCGCAGGGAATCATGACTCCAGACGCAGAAAAACGCCTAGCTGCCATCGAATCCATGGAAGACCTGGGAGCTGGTTTTGTGCTGGCAACCCATGATCTTGAAATTCGCGGCGCCGGCGAACTGCTCGGTGAGGAGCAAACCGGCCAAATTCAGGCAATTGGCTTCGCGCTTTACTCTGAGCTGCTCGCCCGTGCGGTGGACGCAATACGAACCGGGAGTATCCCAGACTTGGAAACGGCATCTGGCCACGGACTAGAGGTCAATCTGCACCTGCCGGCCTTGCTGCCAGAGGATTACCTCCCCGATGTTCACCTTAGGCTAATCCATTACAAGCGGATTGCCAACGCGGCTGACGCAGAGGCGCTGGAGGAACTTCAGATAGAATTGGTTGACCGATTTGGACCGCTGCCGCCCGCCGCAAAGAACCTATTCCGAATTACCCAAATTAAGCTAAGAGCAGCGGCGATTAGGATACGGAAAATCGAAGCCAACAGCACCGGTGGGCATATCGAGTTTGAACGTGATACACGAATTGATCCACGATTCCTTGTAAAACTGGTACAGTCAAAACCTGGCTTATTTTCACTGGACCGAAAACAGCGTCTCAGATTTGTGCAACCTATGGGCGAAGCTGAAATACGGCTTGAGATCGCCGAGCGGTTGACCAGACAACTTGCCCAGCATGTTAGCGATAAAAAATTACCGGGCGAATCAGCATAGGCAACGCTGACTATGAATGGGCCTACTCAACGTATCACGGCAACACTGTTGGTTGCTTTACAAACTATAGGCTACGTCATAGTTTTGATGCCGCCCGCCGCGCTCGCTCAACAAGCAAAAGCAGGTGACCCACTAACACTGCCTAGATATCGCGTGGAAGTTCTAATATTCCGCCATCTCGAACAAAGCCGCACAACGGAGGAATTCGAGGCTCAGCTGGATCCTTTTCTGCCGCCCAACTTTAACGTAAACGCACTCGGCGAAACTCTAGATACACCAACACAGCGTGAGACGACAGGTATGGCGTCAGCCACGGTCGTGCCACTAGCAGCCCGTCACGCTGCTGCTTCCGTCGAATTCCTCCTGCTGGACCCGCTCCCAAGCCCACCCGATTTTGTGCAGCTGGTGGCGGCGCAATTCAAACTAACCAAAGTTTGGGACAAGCTCAACCAAATCGAAGCTTACGGGCCAGTTTTGCATATTGCCTGGTTGCAATCCGCGCGCCAGGCGGCCGAAGCTGTCCCATACGACCTGGTAATTACCCCTGCGGATACGGATATCATCACTGGCACCCTGACACTGTACAAACAGAGATTCCTGCACCTTGAAATTGACCTCACGATGCGCGGAGCCAGCGACATGAAAGTAGCATCAGCTAGCGGTTCTTCGAGCCCCTTCCAATTTTCTCCCGACAATGACGAGCCCATTTACCGCATGAATCAGTCACGACGCATTCGCGCCGGCAACTTACAGTACTTCGATCACCCTTGGTTTGGCGTGATATCAGCCGTGACCAAGTGCAGTCCGTTAAGCGAGGTTAATGCCCTCCGGAACGCGCAGAACTGCTCAGAGGCTGTCTAGGAAACCAACAAATAGCCGTGTGACCTGCTGCATACCTTGCTTGAGGTACAAATCGATCTCAGCATGAATACCCGCGTCACCTTTGCCGGCAGCGCTATTAACGACCACGGCGCAGCAAGCATAGTTCAACTCCAGTTCCTTGGCCAAGCACGCTTCGGGCATGCCGGTCATCCCGACCAAATCGCAGCCGTCGCGCTGAAGTCGATTAACCTCTGCAGCGGTCTCAAGGCGCGGACCCTGAGTAACGGCATAGGTACCAGCGGCAAGAAACCGAAGCTTTAAATCTCCTGCGAGTTCAATCAATCGCTGGCGCAACAACTCGCAATACGGCATCGTAAACTCAATATGCAAAAGCTTATCTTTGTCACCGTCGAAAAACGTTTGCCTGCGCCCCCACGTGTAGTCAATCAACTGGTCCGGAATCACGAGCATTCCCGGCTTCGCATCACTAGCGATACCCCCAACCGCATTTACCGCCAGTACATAATCCACCTGCGCCTGATGGATGGCCCAAAGATTTGCACGATAGTTGACCTCGTGCGGCGGCTTAGATCCATCGAGGCCATGCCTGGGAAGAAAAAAAATGTCATGCTCTAGGTCCTTCCAGCGCAGGATCGGTCCGGATGGCTGCCCGAACGGCGTGTCCACGTCGACAACCTCTGCCGAGCCGGGAATATCCAGTTCCCTGAAGCCCGTTCCGGCGATGATTGCAATTCGTCCCATTTCAGAATCTCACGGGTCGCCCGTTTAGCCATCGAGGGTCAACGGCGATGATTCCGGTAGCGGCCGGTCGACGAACACCATCAGTTCGTTGACAGCTTCCTGCCAGACTGGGGTCCCGACCAGCGACGCATCCTTGGCTTCACTGGAAGGTCTCATCGCAAGCAGCCTTGCCTGGCTGGTTGGTTGAAGGTCCCCTTCATTGTTATCTAGCATCGCCACAACGGCATCGCGATCGTTGCAGATCAATGCCATGTCGGAGCCCGCCTGAATTGCCGTGACTACGCGTTCAGGCAGTTCCCCAACAATACTGGCGCCGCCCATGCTTAGATCGTCAGAGAAAATGCTACCTCTGTATCCGAGGTTTTGACGTAACTCGGTTTTCAACCAGTATTTGGACATGCTAGCAATCTGCTGATCTACGTCGGTGTAACGCACGTGAGCCGACATAATTCCTTGAAGACCATCATCAATCAGGCTTCGGAACGGCTTCAAGTCCTCAATGAGGTCGGTGTAAGATCGATGGTCTTCCGGCAAAGTGACATGTGAATCGGCTGCAACGCCACCATGCCCTGGAAAGTGTTTGGCCACGGATGCCATACCAGCCGCCCGCATCCCCTGTACATACGACAGAGCCAAGGAACTCACAACTTCCGGGTTCGAATGAAATGCACGATCACCAATCACCTCGCTAAGGCCTCGGTCGATGTCCAGCACTGGCGCAAAACTGAAATCGATACCGACCTGAAGCAATTCCACGGCCATAATCCACGCCGCCTTGTGAGCAAGGTGCCGGGCTGCGGCTGGATCATGGTTGAATTGCTGCCCGAACCAACGCAATGACGGCAATCTGGTAAATCCATCAGTGAATCGCTGTACGCGCCCGCCCTCCTGATCGACTGCAATCAACAACGGAGTTGTGTGTAGCTCGGCTATACTCCCAACCAATTCGTTAAGTTGCTGGAAGTCTGCAAAGTTTCTACTGAAAAGAATAACCCCACCAATCGCTGGGTGCGCAAGCAATTCCCGGTCCTCATCGGTCAGTGCTAAGCCCTGGATATCGGTCATAATTGGACCAAGACTCATTGCAGTACTCTTTGATACCTTACTGGTATCCGTCAGGGCGCAATTTCGACAATCGTGCCGGGCCTGACCATGTCGAACAATTCGATCACCGTCCGGTTACGCATTCTGATGCATCCATGAGATTCTGGAATACCGATCGGCTCGGATGCGGGCGTTCCGTGAATGTATATGTAGCGCCTCATCGTGTCGACATCGCCCAGCCGATTGCGACCGGCTTCTGTCCCGCTGAGCCAAAGAATTCTAGTCAGTATCCAGTCTCGGTCAGGGAACTGGCGCGTGAGTTCAGGACTGTATATCTGGCCGGTGGGTCGGCGCGCGTCAAGCACTGCACCCTTCGGCAGGCCTGATCCGATACACGCGCGGATGACATGTCGGCCCCTCGGCGTACATTTACTGCCCTGCTGCTCACCAGCACCATAGCGTGACGTCGATACCGGGTATTCTGCCAACACCACAGCACTACGCATTACCCGCAGAATCTGGTCCGCAAGGCTGACCACGACAATCCATTGTCCATTTGCCATCGCGATACTGGATACCCTTACGGCCTGCCCCAGGCGGAAAGAAATTCCTTGAGATGACTCGCCTCCGATACCGCTAGCGCATCACGAACGCGCTCATACTCTGACTGCACCTGCCGTTTATCCAACAGCCCGCGGATGGACTGGAAGCGAAGAAATATAAGATAGGTATTCAAAACGTCCGTCTCGCAGTAACTGCGAATTTTCTCTATCTCACCCTGCTGGTAAAAATCCCAGACCTGCTCGCCCTTCATACCTAGCTTTCCGGGAAAACCGAGCATGACTGCAACATGGTCAAGGCTTGCTTTAGCGCGCGGCTGAAATCCGGACAACACATCCATCAAATCTATATGCCGCCAGTGAAACCTGCTGAGATAATTGTTGTATCGAAACGAATGGTCCTCATCACCCGTTTCCCAATAGCGCGCGGAGGAGATCCCATGCAGCAGCGACCTATAATGCAGCACGGGCAAATCGAACCCCGAGCCATTCCAAGACACGAGTTCGGGCGAATATTTCTCCAATCCATCAAAGAACCGTTGCACAAGCTCTGCCTCGCCGCTGGAGGGGCTTCCCAAACTCCATATTTTTAGGTCTTTAGAGCCACCGAGTACGACCGATATGGCGACGACTTTGTGCTGATAGAGCGGCAGGAAATCGCTACCCTGACGCTGCAGTTGTCGGAATGCCATTGCTTTGGCGACATCACTGTCGCTGACATCCTCAAAGCCAAACAATTTTCGGCCCAGCGCAACGTCAGGAACCGTCTCAATATCAAATGCCAGAATATTCATGCTTCCAGCAAATCATTTACGCCCTTTCAAGCACGGCAATTGCCACCACAAGGTTGGCTTCATCGGACAATGACAGGTGCGCGCTGCCAACTCCCAGCCTTTTGCAAACCGCACTGCCCCGTTCAGAAAATATAATTTCCGGCCTGCCCAGAGAATCCGGCATAACGCCCGTATCACGCACCCAGACTCCATTGGCAAATCCCGTCCCCAAGGCTTTCACTACCGCTTCCTTTGCTGCAAAACGCATTGCCAGGAAGGGTACCGGGCGTTTGGTCTTTTTAAACAAGCGTAATTCGTCAGGCATCAGCACACGCTGCGCGAACCGAGCGCCAAATCGTCGGTAGGCAGACTCTATTCTCCGTACTTCGAGAACGTCGGTGCCGATTCCAAAGATCATAGACGGCAAGCTTCGAGCATGGCCTGTTTCATATCACTGACAGCCTGTGCCAGGCCAACAAAAACTGCCTGCGCTACAATTGAATGCCCAATATTTAATTCAGATATTTCGCGTAATGCAGCAATTTTTTGCACGTTACCGTAGTGCAACCCATGCCCAGCATGCACAGTGAGCCCTATAGACGATCCGTATCGCGCCGCTTGGGCCATCTTTTCTAGTTCGATTGCGTGGGCATCGGTGTCAGCTTCAGCATAGGCGCCAGTGTGCAGTTCCACCACACCGACCCCGGCATCCTTTGCGGCTTTGAGCTGCTCAACTTCCGGGTCAATGAACACGGCCACACGGATTCCCTGGTCACTAAGAATTCCGCATGCTACCTGAACCCTGTCACACTGGGATACCACATCCAAGCCTCCTTCAGTCGTGACTTCCTGGCGTCGCTCAGGTACGAAGCAGCAGTCTGCCGGGCGAATATCACCCGCTAAACCCACCATCTCGTCCGTGACTGCCATCTCGAGGTTCATGCGGGTCTGCAGGGCCGTGTTGAGTTCACGAACGTCAGCATCCTGAATATGCCTGCGGTCTTCCCTAAGGTGAACGGTAATACTGTCCGCACCGTTTTGCTCGGCGAGCAAAGCTGCATCAATCGGGCGAGGGTACACTGTCCCACGCGCCTGGCGAAGCGTAGCGACATGATCGATATTGACTCCCAAAAGTATTGCAGATGTATCCATTCAAAAAACGTTAATATTTCAGAGTATATGAAATGAGTTTCGCATCTCTACCGCATCATCGCAATGGAATAAGCGGCTGCCCGTTGCTATCGCGATATCTTTAGGTCCGTCGTTTCATCGCTGCGAATACACCCCGCGTTTTCAATTGGCGGCCGCCGAGATGGTGATCGAGAACGTTGCGTAATAGTCGCTTGGCGCCACTAAGCGTTGTCTGCTCGCAGAAGTTGCCCTGCCCTATAGCAAGTAACTCAGCCCCTGTGAAAACCATTTCAGAAGTGCAACTGGCATCAACCAGCACGGGGCCTCTTTCAATCCGATACTCATATCTTTGGGCAGGGCTAAGGTCAACATTGTTTACGCTGTCTTGGTTTAGACTGAGCCCGTACCCAACCTCACGAAGCAGGGACATTTCAAAACGACGCAGCACGGCTTCAACATCGTCTGCTGCTACGGCGAGTGAGGCCAGCGTTGCCGTGTAGTGCGCGAAAAGCTCACTGTAAGGATCTGAGCGGCGTAGTAACGCCAGTACAAGTTCGTTGACGTAGAACCCAGCCATCAGTGAAGTACCGCCCAAGTCACTAACGGTTGTAGAACACTCAACCGTGCGCAGTGTTACCAAATCCCCGCGACCGGACCAGCTAATCAATAAGGGTTGAAATAATCGAAGGGTACCGCGAAATGGGGACCTATTGCGCTTAGCACCTTTCGCTACCAAGCCTATTCGGCCATGGTGCAGTGTAAATGCCTCAAGGAGTTCGCTGGACTCGCGATAACTTCGTGAGTGCAGAACAAATGCTGGCTCTGCATCTACCCTTCTTAGCTCACTCATACCTGAGTGCCATAGCCCAACTGGCGCAGCAGGGCCGCATCGTTCGACCAATTACGCTTCACCTTGGCACGGGTTTCTATATGAAATTTCCGACTGAATAGTTTTTCGAGTTCAAGTCTTGCTGCTCGACCCATACGCTTTAACCTTAACCCCCCTTTTCCCACGACAATGCCTTTGTGTGACTCCCGGTCGACCCAAATTACAGCATCAACCAATACGAGGTTGTCTCGCTCGACCAATTCTTCGATTTCGACGCAGAGACCGTAAGGCACTTCCTCCTGAAGTGATTGCATCAGCTTTTCCCGCAAAACCTCCGCGACACGAAACTCTATACTCCTGTCGGTGACTTCTCCCATCGGGTAAAGATATTCTCCCTCAGGAAGGTACGGGGGGATTTGTTGCTTGAGCCGTTCTAGATTACTGCCTTTGAGAGCTGACACCGGAACGATTTCGGCAAAATCACCACGGGCGGCAGTTGCTTCAATATAGGGTAATAGGCCGACTTTCGGTCTGACTTGGTCCACCTTGTTGACAATCAGAATGCACGGCACCCGTGAACCCTGAATGCTTGCCAGAACATGATCGTCCCCGGCCTGCCAGCGCCCTGCCTCTACCACCAAAAAGCAGAGATTCGCGCCGGCCAGCGATCCCCTGGCAGCTCGATTCATCGTGCGATTGATAAGTTTGCCAGCCCTCGAAAGAAGCCCAGGGGTGTCGACCAGAACAGCCTGGTAGTCAGGCTCGGTTAGAATTCCTACGATCGCATGTCGCGTCGTCTGGGGCTTCGACGTAACGATACTGACCTTTTGCCCAACCAGAACATTGGTCAGCGTTGATTTACCAACGTTTGGCCGACCAAGAATTGCGACGATCCCGCTACGAAACGCTTTCTTCGCCATTCGCCAGCAACTCCAATGCCCGGCCAGCCGCATTTTGCTCAGCCAATTTCCGGCTTGTGTTCTGCCCAGTGGTTTCCAGGCCCATTGATTGCAATCGACAGACAACCTGGAATTCCTGTAAGTGGGGCGCCCCACTTACGCCGGTTACAACATATTCGGGTGGTGGCAACCCTTGGCCCTGGAGGGTTTCTTGTAATCGCGTCTTAAAATCCTTCAGCGTATCGCCGTCAGGAAAATTCTCAAGCCGACTACCATAGATATTGAGTATCGCGGTTTTGACGGACTGGTATCCCCCATCAAGAAAAATCGCGCCGAGCACCGCCTCCAGCGTATCTGCCAGAATTGACTGTTTATTGTGGCCTCCGGATTTCAGTTCACCGGATCCCAGCCGCACTAAGTTGCCCAGCTCTATTTCAGCTGCAATCTCGGCCAGCATTGAGCGCTTTACCAGACTCGCGCGAAGACGACTTAAACTGCCTTCATCAGCGTGTGGCCGGGCCCGGTAGAGTTGCTCAGAGACAACTGATCCGAGTACGGAATCACCGAGAAACTCGAGCCGCTCATTATTATTTGAACCGGCGCTGCGATGCGTGACTGCTTGCGCTAATAGGCTCGTAGCTGCAAAGCGATGGCCGAAATGTTTCGCTGCCCAATCGACGTCAGACTTCACCTTAGGATCTCAACCATATCATCGATACTCAGCTAACAGATAACCATTTAGCAAGTAATATACACGTCGATCGTACTTAGCCTGCATAACATAACCTCCGTCCACATTGGTTATCCGAATTTCTAAATCCCTGACACGTGGCGGGATTTTCAATGGCTGTTTCCCCATTGTCTGTTACGCACCACTGCACTCCTATATTGGAAACTGCTCTAAGTGATCGGCTCGCCTATCCTGTGCCACAACGGAGCACCAGGAAAACTCCAATTCATCCATATGCGGACTGCCTTACCAACCACATTCTCCTCAGGAATAAAGCCGACGCCCGGGTAGCGGCTGTCCCTACTATTATCGCGGTTGTCTCCCATCATGAAAAAGTGGCCGGGCGGTACGGCAAACGTGCCCTCCAAGCTCGACTGACGCGGCATCAGCAGCACATCATGGCTAACTTGGCCCAGTTGTTCTGTGGCACGGTTCGCGCCCGCAGAATCTTTGCCCCCGTATGGCCCCTCTTGAGCTAGCGAAACGAGTTCACCATTTACTGACAGCCGCTTGTTACGGTAGATAATCTCGTCACCGGGCAAGCCAATGAGGCGCTTTATGTAATTAATGCTTGGGTCGCTCGGTAGTTTAAACACGACCACATCACCCCTCTTTGGATCTCCAAGATCCATTATTTTTATATTAGTGACCGGGAGTCGGAGCCCATATTTGTATTTGTTGACAAAAATAAAGTCTCCAACCAGTAGCGTCGGAACCATTGAGCTCGAAGGTATACGGAACGGCTCATAAAAAAATGAGCGAACTAACAGTACTATCAGCAGGACAGGGAAAAACGAGCGAGCATACTCCACGATTGTTGGCGCCGGACGGGGAATCGGCGCTTCAGCCCTATCCGCACGTCCCTCAGAGGGTCCAACTCGTGCTGCCCACAGCGCGTAGACGGCCCAAATCAAGCCTGTAGCTGCTGTCGCAACCACAAGAACCAAGGAAAAATCAATACCCATCAACTGCTCCTCGAAACACCGATACTATTGGGCATGCAAATATTCAGCGCAAGTAAGGCGCTCATAACTGCAATATTTGGGCAGCCCCGAGCAGCTCATCGCTATTGTTTATCTCGCCCGACGCGTAGCACGGCCAAAAACGCTTCTTGAGGAATATCCACCGAACCAAACTGCTTCATACGCTTCTTGCCAGCCCGTTGTTTCTCGAGTAATTTCCTTTTGCGGGATACATCTCCACCATAGCATTTTGCTGTAACGTTTTTCCTCAATGCTTTAACGCTGGTCCGCGCGATTACTTGAGATCCGATGGCTGCTTGAATAGCCACATCAAACATCTGCCTAGGGATGAGTTCGCGGAGTTTTTCTGCAAGCGCCCGGCCCCTCACACGAGCGGCATCGCGCCGAACAATCATGGATAACGCATCAACTCTCTCTTTGTTTATAAGTATATCTAACTTAACGAGATCACTGGTCCTAAACTCCAAGAAATGGTAGTCAAGAGATGCGAAGCCTCGGCTTAAGGATTTCAGCCTGTCAAAAAAACCCGTCACCAATTCTGCAAGTGGGAGTTCGTATTCAAGGCTCGCTTGATGACCAAAATGTTGCAGTTTCTTATGAACACCTCGCCTTTCCACACAAAGCTGCATGATTCTGCCGAGATGCTCTGGGGGCATCAGTATATTAACCGTAACATAGGGCTCTCTGATCTCCAGCAGATTGGATGCTGGTGGCAAGTCTGCCGGATTGTCGAGACGGATAATATCTCCTCCACTGGTCTCAACCTCGTACACTACCGTTGGCGCCGTACTGATCAGGTCCAAACCATACTCCCGCTCCAACCGTTCCTGAACGATCTCCATGTGCAGCGTGCCAAGAAAGCCACAACGGAAACCGAAACCCAATGCCGATGACGATTCAGGCTCGTATTTTAATGCGGCGTCATTCAAATGCAGTTTGGCCAGCGCGTCTCGAAACGCTTCAAAGTCCTCGGTGCTAACTGGAAATAGCCCCGAAAAAACGCGCGGCTTGATTGCCTGAAAGCCTGGCAGTGGTTCAGCGCATGCATCCACATTAAGGGTAATGGTGTCACCGACCGGCGCCCCATCAATTTCCTTGATTCCCGCAATCATGTAGCCGACCTCACCCGCGCCGAGAACATCACGCTGCTCCGGTTTCGGCGTAAACACGCCCAAGTCGTTTACCACGTGGCTGCGTCCTGTAGACATGACAGTTATACGTTTACTCAACTGCAATTCGCCATTGATCACACGAATCAGTGACACGACCCCGACGTAACTGTCGAACCATGAATCTATAATCAGCGCCTTAGTAGGATTTTGCTTTTCGCCTCGTGGTGGTGGAAGACGATTTATGATCGCCTCCAATACCAATTCCACTCCTAGGCCGGTCTTCGCGCTTATCTCAAGGGCTTGACTACAATCGAGTCCGATCAGATCTTCGACCTCCGACCGGGCGCGATCAATTTCTGCTGCTGGTAAATCAATCTTATTGATTACCGGTATTACT
>ERZ651768.2818-NODE-2818-length-11875-cov-9.562638_pt1 | contig 11875 bp, 11 predicted proteins | sample MGYA00514754_ERZ651768 | MGnify/ENA metagenome assembly ERZ651768 | reverse complement strand
CGAAACCCACCCTCAACTGGTTCGGGATGTTCATAGATCCTATATCGATGCTGGTGCCGATATCATCACTGTAAACACCTATGCCGCGACACGACATGCACTCACCAACGGTGGTATGGAGAAAAACTTTACGCGTTGGAATAAGCTGGCAGTACAGCTCGCCAGAGAGACGCTCGATGCGAGTGAAGTGGACAGAAAAATCCTGATTGCGGGATCAGTGTCGAATTTTGGCCACTTCGGTGTTCGACATACAGACGAACAACTGGCACCCAATTTCAAAGATCAGGCGGAGATACTGATCGAAAACGGTGTCGACTTCATTATTCTCGAGAGCCTGGGTGCTAAGACCTCTACCATTGTGACCGCACTGAACGCCATCACTGAGTTCAATGTGCCCATCTGGGTAGCCGTTAGCTGTGCGAAAAATCACGAATCAGGCCAACTCTTTCTTGGCGTCGAAGAAAGTCGGCTCGACAGTCACTGGGCACCGGTCCACCAGGAATTGGGGGAGGCCATTGACATCATTATGGATACTGCCGGCTCGGCCCTGCTGGTAATGCATTCAACCGTAGACACCACGCTGCCTGCGCTTCAATTGATAGAGTCGCATTACGACGGTCTTAGAGGTGCCTACCCCAACGCAGGTTATTGGACGCGGCCCGAGTGGGCGTTTGTCGACCAGATCAGCCCAGAGGATTATTTAGATCGAGCCCGCAAATGGCTAGATACTGGGGCACGAATTGTCGGTGGCTGTTGTGGCATTGGGCCCGATCATATCGCGGCGCTCAGTAAAGGTTTGCGGAGCAGTTAACTCAGTACCCGTTATCTCTAGTTGCCGGCGTCATCTGTTTTCCTGCGAACCACCCTTTTCAGGGGAGACAGATTGATTTCATCCAACACGATTCCCCTTCGTGCCGAAAGTGCACCGCAGACAGCGCTCGCCACATCTTCGGGTTCGATATAGTTGTCGGGGTCAGCACCAGGCTCAAATTTAAGCGAATCAAAAAATTTCGTTCGCACCATACCAGGATTGACGATCGTGATCCGTACATTTGCTGCAGCACACTCGTGCCGCAGTGCCTGGGCGAACCCCCGCACTGCAAATTTTGTCGCCGAGTAGACCGCCCCATATCGGCCACCGGACAGTGCCGATTCGGACCCCATTAGAACCACGTCGCCACCCCCGTTGGTTTTGATAACTGGCATAAAGGCACGGACAACATACATCTGACTGATCAAGTTGAGATCAACCAATTCACGGATATCTTTGTAGGCAAACTCTTCGAGAGAACCGAACTGCCCTCTACCCGCACAACAAACGAGACCCGTGACCTCCGTGTGGGTTTTTGCCAGTCGTGAAAGAACGTCCGGCAGTGCCGACACTTGAGCGAGATCAAGCGGCACTGGTCGAAACCGCGCATTGTCTATTGTGCAGTGCTGGAAACCCCGTGCAATGCCAATAACGGTGGCACCTTTCTCCAACAGGCACTGACTGACAGCAGCACCAATGCCGCGACTGGCACCCGTTACGATCAGAGTTCTCCCGGCAAGTCGATCAGTCATTGTGGATTCCTACTAGATCATTACGATCCACCCTATTGGCAGCCAAATCTCGGGATGAGGGTGAACAGGTAAAAATCTTGTCAGCGGCGGTATGGCGCAATAACTGGTCATAACAAAAACTCATCATCTGTTGCTCACAATCCGTACTGTAAGAGATCATTTTATCGCGCGATTCAAAGGGCCCAGCAAACAATGCTTCGTCCGGATACAGACGGGTAACGTTGCGAAAGTACGGTTTCGGCATGCGAAACGGTCCCAAAGTAACCGAGTGAATGCTGTTCTGGGGAACCCGATCGAAAACATCTTCGAAAAGTCTCTGATAAAGATCCTGGTAGCGCAATTCATAAAGTACCGGATCAAAGCGAAGACCGACATTCCAGCCACGTTCAGCCAGTTCGGCCAACGCCGCGAGGCGTTTTTCAACTGACGGTGCCTTGTGTTCAAGCGTTGCTGCAGTCTGATCCGGTGTAAGACTGTAAGCAATCACCACATTGGATAACGGCGCGGTCTCAAACAGACTTCTGATCTGGGTACTCTTGGTCCGCAGTTCTACCTGTGCGCGCGGGTGCCGACGTAACCAAGCCAGCAGTTCACGGACAAATCCGGTTACAGGTTCCAGCGCCAGGCTGTCGCAGTCGTAACCGGAGAAAAACCAGACGTCTTCGCCTGCATGGATATTAACTTTTTCCATCATGCCATCAAAAAAGCGCTCGTAATTAACAAATACGACGTAATGTGCAGAACGATACATGCCCTGTAGAAAGCAGTATCTGCAGTCATAAATGCAGTTCAACATATGTGAGAAATAGTAGTTATGCTCACCGCCGATGCCGTAACCCTCCGGTGCCGGCAGGACAGTTGTCCCGAACTTCTTTGCCAGTATCAGGGCTGGCTTTTTTTTCTGCAGGCGAAAATTCTGCGCCTTAGGGTTGAAAACTTCCTGGTACCGATCGCAGGTGACACACGCTGCATCCGGAAAACGCTTGATCATGTTTTCGGCGCGTTCATGACCTACAACGGCGTTTTCCACATAAATGGTATCTATCATGACTGCTGTTCATCCCGATCTGCAGCGTCTCCCCCTTGGGGAACCGACAGATTCACTGGTAGCGCTGATAGTTTGCTCTCTAACCATCTCAGTACGCCGCGCGCATCTTGACACTCGCTTGTCCCGGGTAAATTCGGGAGCTGGCCTGACCGTACCTTTAACCGGCCCAACAAAGTGGCAAGCCTGTGGCGCTGTGAAACCGTGAAATGCCATTGTTCAAGATAAAGAGATGACAGGTTCGGTGGTGCTCGCACGGTGTCGACAACATGAGACAGATCAGATAGTTGACGGACCGCACTCTCAATAGCCGACATCTGGTCGGCTATTAACAAACTGATCTCATCTACTGCCAGATCAAGATCTGACCCGGGGTTGTCTGAGATGATTTTCAGACTTTGAACCAGCTCGGCGGTGCTGCAACGACAGGCGATCTGATAAAAGCCGGCGGCTTCCATATCATAAGCACAGCAATCCGGGTAACACCGCTCAGGTTTGTCCACCGTGACCAGTGGCGAGCGCAGCAATTCAACATCCAGCACGTACGGCGGATACCAACTGCGTCCAGACGCGTGTTCCGTGATTCGACTCGCAAGCAGCACACTGCCGATCGGCACTTGCTGATGGCCGGCAATACCGATGTTGAGCCAGGCCTGGTCCACGCGCTGGGCAGTTCTATGGAACAGATGGGTAACCGCGGCGGCACAGTGGGTTCGACCGATTCCACTGACCACAAGCGACAGATCGCCATTGCAATACACAGGGAAAATACCAGCCGGACGATCCTGCACAAGATCCAACGCCTCAATAATTGGCCTTGCCTCAGCCTGCAAAGCGACTACCAGGTTGGTCATCCGGCCGCTTCCTCGGTATCGAGCCTGCTGTCAGTGTATTTTCCTGTTTCTTCTAGACAACAACGCGCCCAAGTCCGCTTACGCTCGTACGCCAGGCTTTCAGCGTGGTGGTTACGACGCCTAGCGCCCTGTAGATAGACATCCAGCTTTATTAGCATCTCGTTGGCGGCTGATTGGATTTGTATATTTGTCAACGTCCCTGAGCGAATCAGCTTTTCAAGTGAGGCAATACGGAATCGGTCCATGCCCCAGTATTTTTTTGACAACTGGTCGTCGTGCCCACCGTATTTCACGACCAGTTTCTCCGGTAAATAGGTGACCGGGAGTTTGGCACAGAGGCGAAGCCACAAGTCATAGTCCTCACAAGCTGGCAACTCTTCATCAAAACTGCCAAAGTCTTCGAACACACTGCGGTGAAGTAACACCGCCGATGGTGAAATGACGCAGCGGGGTAAACACTGTTTGAAAATATTGCCACCGCTCTTGAGATGCTTGTTCATCGGATTCACCCGTACGCCATTGCGAATCCAGACCTCGTCGGTATGACAAATTCGGGACTGAGGCTCTTTCGCGAGAGCCTGTAACTGCTGTTCGATCTTGGATTCACACCAGGTATCGTCAGAATCTAAAAAGGCAATCCAGTCTCCCTGAGCTACTGATAGGCCGCGATTTCTTGCCGCACTCACACCCTGGTTCGACTGACTTAACAAGGTAGCGTGAGGATAGTCAGTGCGTACCCGTTCACAGGTGTCATCGGTGGAGCCGTCGTCAACAACGATCAGGTCAAGCGGTCTGTAGGTCTGAGATACCACAGACTGCAGCGCCCGGTTAATCAGGTGTGCACGGTTAAATGTCGGCACAACGACCGAAACAGTAGACATTGAGCTCATCACAGCTCCCCACTAGCGTACAGGTGGAGGTGGCACACGTATCAACACAGCTGTGAGTATTGCTATTACCGAAAACGCAACAAACACCCACAACGACCACACATAGTCGCCAGTATAGTCGCGCAGGATACCGGAAATCAGCGGGCCGGCTGCCTGCGCGACCACCTGAACCGACAGCGCAGTACCGCGAATAGCGCCATAGCTCGCCCGCCCAAAATAATCTGCCCAGGCCAAAGGTAAAACGGTCAACATCCCACCGATACCCATTCCGAACAGTGCGGCGGCAACGTAACCGTGCCAGGACTGCGTGATCCAGACCATAACCACTGCACTCAGTGCCAGAAACAATGCTGTTACCATTAACGACCAGCGCACGCCCAGGCCCCGGATGAATGCACCAAAGGCAAGACCGGATATAGCGGAAAGCAAAGAAAACACACCGATAATCGTCGCTGCGATGGTGGGGTCTATCCCCCGCTCAATCAGGTGGGGCACCTGATGAAGCGAAACACCTGCCTGTACTGGATACACCAGCAGCGTGTAGAGCGACAACAACCAGAATGTCCCGGTGCGCACTGCTTGAGCCCGAGTAAATGCCGGCTCACTTGGGCTATCCTGAGAATCCTGTGCAATCTCTTTACCGGTTTGATCGGTACCGTCGGGCACGATACCCATATCTTCAGGTCGCCGAACGACCAGCAGCCACACCGGGACGAACCCAACAATCAGAACCGTTATACCAATTGCGATCCATCCTGAACGCCATCCATGCGTATTGATGGTCAACTGGGCAATCAGCGGCATTGCCATCAGGCCCATCATTTGCATAAACGTGGCAATAGATGTCGCAATACCGCGTTTTCGAACAAACCAATTGTTGACTGCACCGTAAATCCCGAGTTCAAATGGACTCGCAAAACTCATCCGCGCGATACAGAAAAGCAGGATAAATACGATCAGCGACTGCGTTAGGGACAACAACAACGCACATACTCCAGTTACTAACACTGCCACGCAGAGCATGACCCGGGCACCGCGCCGATCCAGCATTGGTCCCAGCAATGGTGATGCAATCGCCGCCAGTACACCGCCCAGAGACACCGCAGCCGACAGAGACGTTCGGGACCAGCCAAACTCGCCAGTCATCGGCTCGATAAAGATCGAGAGTGTCGCCACCGCAGGACCCTGCCGAGCAAACCCTGCACAACACACAGCGGCGAGCACCACCCAGCCATAAAAAAACGGCAGCCGGTGTTGCAACCAGACTGGAAGACCTCGAACGCAAATCGAACCTGCTGACATCCGTGGGGGCATTACTAAAACTAAGATTGTTGAACGGACCTGGCTTCAAGCCGGGCCATGTAGGTGGCACTGAAGACCACAACACCAGCACCGACCCAGACCCAGATCACCGGAGACTCCGAGAAAAATATCAACCCGATCATTGTCGACCACACCAACTGCAGAAAATCGACTGGCTGAGACACGGTCACATCGACCAGCGCCAAACCGCGGGCCATACACAAATGACTCGTTGTCGCAAACACCGCCGTCCCAGCCAGAAAGAACAGATCGGATTGACTGGGTGTTTGCCAGACCCACAGCGCGGGGACCAGCATGGTAAGCGTTGCAAAAATTGAGAGATACATCACCAGGGTCCCGCTTGAGTCATCGCGTACCAGAAACTTAGTCAATACTTTGGATGCAGCAAATAGTGGCGCTGCCACCAGCATCGCGAGTGCACCCCACTGCACAACCGCCACTCCGGGGCGTAAAATGATCAACACGCCCACCAGGCCCAAGGCAACTGCAATTATCCGAGGACGGGTCAATCGTTCTCGCAAAAAAACCACAGCCCCGATGACGACAAATATTGGAGATATAAAACTCAGCGCAGTCACTTCCGCAATGGGCAGCCGGCTTGCTGCAAAAAACCACAACATGACCGCAATCGCATGAATAAAACCACGAAACCCGTGCAGTCGGAGATGGCGGGTACGAAACAATGCCGCACGGCTGCGCAGTACCAGCGGCAGTAGAACCAGTAATCCGAACAGATACCGGGTAAACGCCGCCTGAATGGGGTGTAGTTCATTACCGACGTAGCGTACGAGAGCCGTGAACACAACGAACAGGACGCCGGCGAGTGCAACCCAGAGCAGCCCTTTGGTCATTGAACTCACCCGCGAAGTCTATACGATTATCCAGATCCTTAAACAGGTGATCTCGGCGCAAGGCCTCAGTCATAAGATACTTCGATGGAACCCCTGCGCTGAGCAACCCGTACTTGCCACGTGAGCAGATGAGCAAGCAGCCGGATAGAATATCTTGTCCTGAAGCGTTACTATTCAACAGACTAGACCGGTGCATGATGAATTAAAACCTAAACGAGCTTTCTCGATGAAATACCAAACTCCCAGCACAACCAAAGAAGCCGCCGTGCTCATAAAGCGCGAACGAGGTAAGGCTTTTGTACTCGCAGGCGGGACTGACCTAATGGTTCGAATGAAAATCGGATTGATCGAGCCCGACCTGGTGGTTGACATCAAACATATTTCAGCCATGCAGTCGATCAAGAAATCCGCGAGTGGTTTCCGGATTGGGGCTGCCGTCTCTGCTGCGAAAATGGGTGAAAACACTGCGCTTAAAAAAGCCTGGCCCGGTGTTGTGGAAGCTGCGAACTTGATCGGTTCGGATCAGATTCAAAACCGGTGCACCATCGCCGGCAACCTGTGTAATGCATCTCCTGCGGCAGATGCCGTACCGGCCTTGATAGCAGCAGGTGCAAAGGTCAATATCGTAGGACCACAACGACGACGGACCATTGCGGTAGAAAAAGTGATCACCGGCCCAGGCACGACATCGCTGGCCAAAGGTGAGATAGTCGAGGCGATTACATTACCCAAACGATTGCCCAAATCAGGTGATGCATACCTTCGCTTTATACCGCGGTCGGAGATGGACATCGCCGTGGTGGGTGCCGGTGTCGGCCTGACGTTGGACAACAATGGCGTGATCAAAAGTGCTCGGGTCGCTCTGGGCGCAGTTGCACCCACACCTTTGCTGGTGGCTGCTGCGGCAAAAGCTATCGTCGGTACAAAGTTGAACAAGGCTGCGCTGGAGAAACTGACAGTTGCCTGTACCGCTGCTTGTGATCCAATTGACGATATGCGAGGCACTGTCGAATTTAGAACTGAAATTGCGGGCGTCCTTGCGCGACGCGCCGCCAAAATCGCCTACAAGCGCGCAGGGGGTAAATGATGGCAGGAACACTTGTATCGAGTATCATCAATGGCGATCAGACCGAATTTGTCTGCCAGCCAGGTGAAACGCTGCTGGAAGTGCTGCGCAACCGACTCGGACTGACCGGCTCTAAAGAAGGTTGTGGCACCGGGGATTGCGGTGCGTGCAGCGTTGTGCTTGATGGCCGTTTGGTTTGTTCCTGCCTGGTGCTCGCTGTTGAGACCGAAGGACACGAAGTGAACACCATCGAGGGTCTGGCGGACGGTGATGTGCTACACCCGTTGCAATCTAATTTCATAAACCACGCTGCACTGCAGTGCGGTGTCTGCACGCCTGGTTTTCTGATGGCCAGCAAGGCCCTGCTCGACAGGAACCCAAACCCAAGTGATGAGGAAATCCGATTCGCTTTGGCAGGCAATCTCTGCCGCTGCACGGGGTACGATAAGATCGTACGCGCTGTTAAGGCCACGGCAAAAGAACTCCGAAAGAAATAGCCCATTACCTGACGACAACACAAACACGATCGAGTCAAGAACCGATCTAATCCGCAGGAGATGCCTGAAATGGCAAACGACACAAAGTTCAGAAACCGAAAATTCAAAGCCGTAGGTACACGTCCACCACGACCCGACGGTCTTGACAAGGTCACTGGCCGAGCGAAATACGGTGCGGACACGTTTGCCCCGGGACAACTCGTTGGCCGAGTTTTGCGCTCCCCCCATGCCCATGCCCAAATCACGCGTATCGATACCTCAAAAGCTGAGAAGCTAAACGGTGTTAAGGCTGTGATCACCAGTAGAGATCTGCCCGATCTTACCGACGGTGACCGTGATTTGTATGACACGCTTGAGAACTGCATGGCGCGGGAACGAGCACTCTATGATGGCCACGCCGTCGCCGCTGTAGCCGCCATCGATGCCCCAACAGCCAGAAAGGCACTCAAACTGATTCGCGTGACTTACACGATCCTACCGCACGTGACTGATGTCGATGAAGCAATAAAGCCTGACGCACCGATAGTCCAACCCCGGGTGTATACCAGTGGGGTGTCGCCAAAACCAAAATCGCCATCGAACGTAGCGAGGGTGAGTGAGTTCGGGCACGGCGATGTTGAAGCGGGATTCAAAGCAGCCGATATTATTGTAGAGAAAAGCTACAAAACTGAGCAGACGCACCAGGGCTACATCGAGCCGCATGCCTGTCTTGCCAGTGTCGGGCCTGATGGCCATGGCGAGCTCTGGGTAACGACCCAGGGACATTTCATCTTTCGCAACACCTGCGCTGCCCTGCTGGGTATGGATGTCGCAAAGCTCAAGGTGACCTCTTCAGAGATCGGCGGTGGATTCGGCGGTAAAACCCATGTGTGGATGGAACCGATTGCGCTGGCGCTGTCCCGTAAAGCCAATCGCCCGGTGAAGCTCGAGATGACCCGGGACGAAGTGTTCCGCAGTACCGGCCCGACCTCATCAACTTCAATTGATGTCAAGATCGGTGTAAAAAAGACCGGCAGAATCACTGCCGCGACTGCGTATTTACGCTACCAGGACGGTGCGTTTCCAGGAATCTGGGCCATGTTGGGCGCGATGACGTCCTACGCCTGCTACGACCTGAAAAACGTAAAAACGGTTGGCTATGATATTCTGGTTAACCGGCCAAAAGTTGCTGCCTATAGGGCGCCTTCTGCACCGATGGCCGCGTTTGCCGTGGAAAGCACGATCGATCAAGTGGCCGCTGAAATTGGCATGGATCCGATTGACTTCCGCATTAAGAATGCTGCCAAGGAAGGCACCAAATCATCCTATGGTCCAACTTATGGTCCCATTGGCATTGGTCCAACGCTGGCTGCCGCCAAAAAACACCCGCACATGCGGGCACGGCTTGAAAAGAATCAAGGTCGAGGCATGGCCTGCGGCTTCTGGTTTAATTTTGGCGGTGAGACGTGTACTGATCTGAACATTGGCGTCGATGGCACGGTTACGCTGACTGTCGGCACAGTAGATGTTGGCGGCGCGCGCGCATCACTGTCGCTGATCGCAGCCGAAGAACTTGGTATTCCCTATGAACGCGTGAAGTGCAACATCACCGATACTGCCTCACTCGGACACAACGACATGACCGATGGCAGCCGGGGAACCTTTTCCTCGGGCATGTCAACCATTTTCGCGGCCCGTAACGCGATCGAAGAGTTGTGCCAACGTGCAGCAGATACGTGGGAAATCCCCGTTAAAGATGTTGTCTGGGAAGATGGCAAAGCGATTGCTAAAGGTAAAAAGCACAAAAAACTAAAACGGCTGAGCCTGGATAACTTAGCCGCAGGATCACCAAACACGGGCGGACCCATCGCCGGTCACAGTCAGATCGTTGCCGATGGCGCAGGCGTTTCGTTCGCGAGCCACATCTGCGACATCGAAGTGGATCCAGAAACCAGCGCCACGAAAGTCGTACGCTATACCGTAATCCAGGACGCTGGCAAGGCAGTTCATCCCGACTATGTCGAAGGTCAGTTTCAGGGTGGTGCTGCCCAGGGCATAGGCTGGGCGCTGAATGAGGAATATGTCTACGATGAAAATGGCCGCTTACAGAACCCTGGCTTTCTGGATTACCGAGTTCCGGTCTGCTCCGATCTACCGTTCATCGACACACAGATTCTTGAGATACCGAACCCCAATCACCCATACGGAATTCGCGGCGTTGGAGAGACGTCCATTGTGCCGCCACTGGCTGCGATCGGAAACGCGGTCTCTGATGTCGCTGGTGTTCGCATGACCCATGTACCGATGTCACCGCCCCGAATACGCAAGGCCATTAAGGATAAACAGGCCTGAATCGAGAGACTGTGCTGAAGGTCTGCTTATCCGGTCCACTACAAGCGGCGGCAGATGGCGCTGCTTCAGTATCGATCAGCGCCGTGACGATCCGGGAGTTGCTACGGGAACTCATCGAACAATATCCGGGCATGCAAAAGCAGCTCGACGATGGCATTGCGGTATCGGTGAATGGAGAGATTTTTCGTGACAGCTGGTCAGAGGAGATCCCGGAAGGCGCAGAGATATTTCTGTTACCGCGTATTCAGGGTGGATAAAGAACATTAGTTAGTCAAAACACGCGCCCGTAGCTCAGCTGGATAGAGTACCTGGCTTCGAACCAGGTGGTCGGGGGTTCGAATCCCTCCGGGCGCGCCATTAAATCAAGGAGTTAGAGAGGTTTTAATTTATGGGAGTTCCCATAAATTAAGTCATGTCCGCAGTAGAAACACTCGCTGACGTACTCGCTAATTACCGTTATGACCTTTTCTCCGATCAGTTATATCTCTTTCGATTGCTACGGGACGTTGACCGACTTTGAAATCGGGCCGTGCACCCGTGCACTGTTTGAAGCACGCATTTCCAGTGAAGCTATGCCTTCATTTTTGGAGGACTTCACGACTTATCGCTATGACGAAGTACTTGGTGACTGGAAGCCCTACCCCGACGTGATTGGCGGGGCACTGGAAAGGTGTTGTCGTCAATGGAAGCTCCACTTCGACGCTGCAGACGTCGACGCCATCGTCTCCGCAATTCCAAGCTGGGGGCCCCACGCGGATGTCCCGGGTCCGCTTGCCACGCTTGCCGACCACTATCCGCTAGTCATCCTCTCTAACGCATCCGACAACCAAATCATGGCCAACGTCGAAAAACTAGGTGCACCGTTTCATGCCGTGTTAACAGCGGAACAGGCTCAGGCTTACAAACCACGCTTCGCTGCTTTCGAGTACATGTTCGAGTCTTTGAATGCTCGACCCGAGCAGTTTCTCCATGTCTCCTCGAGTCTTCGTTACGATCTCATGAGTGCTCATGACCTAAGGATGGGCAAGCGCGTTTTGATTGAACGCGGGCATGGACCGGCAAATCCTGAGTATGGCTATGAAACTGTGGCCGATTTGAGCGGACTCCCGACCCTTTTAGGTTTGGAGCCCTGAGCGGTTTAGTAAAGCGCTCGGGGTAAGCGCTTCTTCCTCAAGTCACGCTGGCTGACCCCGTTGAGGCGCTTCAACGTGTACGGCACCACATCACCAGCCAAGAAACCGAGTGCAGAGCCAGCGACGTCGCTAGTATTTGAAAGTACTAGGCTTGACGATCTTGACGACATCATGCGCTTGGTTAGAACAACCGGGTGGCCGCACCGTACAGAAGATGTTTCGGTAGCGCTTGCGCTGGGTCACGGGCTCAAGGCTATTCATAACGGCACGGTGGTTGGCGTCGCCATGTGGTGGACATTCGGATTCGCGGCGGGTCGAGTTG
>ERZ651768.2815-NODE-2815-length-11882-cov-38.587463_pt1 | contig 11882 bp, 11 predicted proteins | sample MGYA00514754_ERZ651768 | MGnify/ENA metagenome assembly ERZ651768 | reverse complement strand
CGGATATCATGCTGCAACAGGACAAGCTTCAGGTCCTCCTGTATATGGAAATTTGTTTTTAAATGCAGTGTTTGCTGGCTTGTTCTTCATGTACAGCAAAAAATCATAACCAAAGCAAAAGGAGAAAATCATGAAAAAAATTGTTATGTTATTTTCTACATTATTAATAACTACCAGTTTGTTGCTAGCCAACGATAAATCTGAAGTGGTAGATGTAGTAAATAAACACTGGGAATATCAAAATACAAAAGACTGGAAGAAATATGCGGGAACTTTTCATTCAGGAGGAAACATGAATGGCGATTCAAATGGTTCTTTCTGGTATGTGCGTGAGTCAACCGTAGCAGCGCTTACGGAAGGTCAGTCTCCCGATAACGAATTTAATTTCACACCAAGATATATTGAAGTAGATGTACTTGAAAAAGGTAAGGTCGCTGTCGCATACTACTATTTAGTAGGTTCATATACTATTAACGGTGTGCAAAAGAATGACTATCGAACTAGAGTAAGTCAAATTTTTGTCAAAGAAAAAGGAAATTGGAAAGTCAAATCTGGCCACTATACACCGTTGTATAGCGGTAGTGGAATTCCAAATTAATCTAACTTATTACGATAAAAGCCTCCTCACGGGGGCTTTGTTGTTTAATGCGCTGTGTATCTATATATCTAAAAAAACTTAACGCAGCTTAAAGTTGAGTTCGCGGTACTATACTTAATCTCTTAATAGTATATAATATTAATATATATTAATACTATACTTAGTCTATAGTTAACTATAGTAAGAAGTTTTCAAAATTATAGAAAACATAAATTAAAGCTTAACTCACTGTCTAGCTTAATTATTATAAACAAAAATCCTCGATGTCGGTAGTGAGTAGGGGAGCGTAGTGTTTTTCTGTCGTTCTTACGGATGCGTGCCCTAATAATTTAGATACCTTATAAATTGACATACCTTGCCTAACCAAATTGTAACCAAAAGTTCGGCGTAAATCATGAAAGCGTGCATTTTTAATGCCAAGTTTGCGACATTCCTTTTTGAATTTATGTGAAACAAAATCTTTACTGTAATCCCATAACTCTTTTTGTTCATTTATTAACCGCTGAGCTTGACGGTTAAATTTGACTATTCTTGGTCCTGTTTTACCGTCGACGATAGTGTAGTCGTTTTTAATGTTTTCTCGTCGGAGAGAGCGTATTTCAGAGCTCCTAGCGCCAGTGTAGTATGCGAGGCGGACAAAGGAATTGAACTTTGGGCATTTTATGCCTTTTTTTAGCATATTTAATTCATTACTAGTAAAAACTCTATTTCTCGCTTCACCTATCGTATCACCAGTTAATTTGTTTGCCTTTTCAATCAATCCATTTTTTAAACCCCAATTCCAACAACAGTTTATATGCCTTGTGTAAATGGCTCGACTTGTGGGATTCTTAGGTAGCGGTTTACCATTTATATGGTCTCTAAGAATGATTTCATACATTGCACGTGTATTTGGTGACCAATGCGGGTTTCCATTAATAAATATCTCAGCGAGCTGCGTGAACGTGTGTTCTTTTTTCTTTTTCTTTATTCCTAAGTGCTCTTTTATGAGCTCAGTAGAAACAAGGTCTTTAAATTTATAAGCGATTACCTTATTTCTTGTTTTTAGGCTACGAGCCATTCTTTGATTATCAAAACTGACCGATACGTACCAGATTCCTTTATTTTTATACAAAGAAGCCATGATTATTTCCTTATTTTATGGCTTCCGGTGCTACATATATGCTACCTACGAATATTGTAGTGTGGTTAACTTTGTTACGTTTATTGACGACAAAGGGGCCGTAGCTCAGTTGGGAGAGCGCTTGACTGGCAGTCAAGAGGTCGTCGGTTCGATCCCGTCCGGCTCCACAAATCAAATTTTTAATCATTTTTCTATTATTAATCATAAGATTGACCTTGAACTAAATGATGAATAAATTCCCGGAAGGATTTACTGGGAATGACTCGATTTAAATTATTATAGGATTTAATGATGATCATTTATTGAATCCTAGAATTCGATAAGTAACTTAAAGGAAAAGTAAGATATGAATGTATATGTAGGAAACCTGAGCTATGATCTTTCTGAAGAAGATTTAAAAACCGCTTTTGCAGAATATGGTGAAGTAACTTCAGCCAAGATTGTTTCTGACCGCTATAGTGGCAGGTCAAAAGGTTTTGGGTTTATCGAGATGTCATCTGATGATGAAGCAAAAGCTGCCATTGAAGGACTATCTGGGAAAGAATTGGCAGGACGTGCAATAGTTGTCAATGAGGCTCGTCCCAGGAGATAAATTCATAACAAATTTATTTCGATAAAAAAGCCGCCCATCGGTTGATGAGGCGGCTTTTTTATAAGGAAAATCTGTGATTATTAAATTATATTAATTGAGCCATTATTGAAAAAGATAACTTCAAATATTGTTTATTCAACAAATCCTGATTTTGAGTCTGAACATATTGAGGATTTGACAATGTCAACGCAATCGAAGCAAAACCTGAGGATTCATCTGGAACGTAAGCGCGGTGGAAAAATTTTAACTGTTATTCGTGGATATGTTGGCAATACCCAAAACTTCAATGAACTGGCTAGAGAACTTAAAAAAAGTTGTGGTGTAGGTGGTTCCGTTAAAAATAATGAAATTTTAATTCAAGGAAATGTTCGTGAAAAAGTTTTAAGTATTTTAACGGAAAAAGGCTATTCAGCTAAATTATCCGGTGGATAGATATTTAGGAAACGCAAAATAAGAGAAATAAATTTGGATATGAAAAACTTGAAAACAACATTATGGATAATTTTGCTGATTGGGATTTGGTCCTGCGTGGAAAAAGAACCAGCAGCAGAGCAAATCACTTTTTTAGTGACAACCAATGTAAGGGGTCAGCTTGACCCCTGTGGATGAAAGGCTAATCCTCTGGGCGGTCTGCCTAGAAGAGCAACTTATATTAGTGAGGTGAAAGATAGCGGTGTTGATCCAATTTTATTAGACGCTGGGGATGCTCTTTTTGAAAATTATTACCTCATAAATGGAAAAGTAGCTTCCTCGAAGCTAAAAGCAAAAACTATTCTAGAGTCTACTGCTAAAATGGGTGATTATATCTACAATGTCGGATATCAGGATCTAGCGGCGGGATTCGAATTTATCAAGGAAATGGAAGCCAGCTATGGTACACAGTACGTTTCATCTAATATTTTAAAAGCCGGTACAGATGAATTGGCTTTTAATCCTCATAGAATTATCAAACGTGGTGAATTGAATATTGGTATTTTTGGACTTACGACGAAACTCCCAAGTTCTGTTAATGCAATAACGGTTAAAGATTATATTCAAACAGCAAAGGAAAAAATTGCTGAATTGCGCCCACAGGTTGATGTCCTGGTGATGCTGTTGAATTCAACCCGGATCCAGAATATCGATGCGACGAATGCTTTTGAAGGTGTAGACTATATTTTTTCTAGCCGAGAGACGACCAGAACTCGTCCTGAAACGGTTAAAAATACTGGAGAACCAATGTCTTACTGTTTTGGCATTCAGGGTAAATATATTGCCAGATTCGATGTAAACATATCAGACAAAGGTAAAGAAATAAAAGATATTACAGCTCCTTTGATGACGGCATCCTTTTTTGAAAAAGGATTGAATAATCTTCAAAAAAGAGATCCGGATAAACCATTAGAAAAAATTTATCAAAATAATCCAAATGTTCTGAAAATGGTACAGCAATACAAACAGGGATTAGTTGAATCAAATTCAAGTCTTGCCAATGTTCCAAATCGTTCTTTTTATACGCTAATTCCATTGAATGGTGGTGTAGCCAGTGAAAAAAATTTATTGGCTGTTGTAGATCAAACACTAAAGACTTGTAATACATTGGATAAAGAAGGCACTATAAATTTGAACTAATGAATTTTCGCACCCCAATTGGCCAGGTTGCGTTTCTTGTATTATTATCTTGTATTATTGGATTTGGGTCAAACCTTGTAAGAGCGGATAAAATCCCGTGGATTGCTGTAGAATTAGCCACTGCGGAATCGATTGATAAAGATGTGGAAACTGGTGAATCAGTTTTGGTGGCAATTTCACTAGAGCAGGCAAAAAACCTTTTCGAACAAGACATTCTTTTTGTGGATGCCCGAGATGAGGGATACTATGACGCAGGTCATATTCAGGGCGCATTAAAAAATGCATTTTTGATGGAACTGATTTTTAATATAGAAAAACGGCAGAATAAGAACGATGCGTTGGTGGTCTATTGTGGAGATCCCGGTTGTGGGGATAGTGAAGACCTGGCATATAATCTTCAAGATTCAGGATTTACAAAAATTTATGTATTCAAGGGTGGCTGGCTAGAATGGTCTAAAGCGGGTTACCCAAGTGAGACTGGAATATGACTGGTTATTTTAAATGGCAAATTGTATTTTTTTTCCGTCTTATTATTGGGATTCTTTTTATATATGCCAGTTGGGATAAAATTATTCATCCAGCGGAATTTGCCAAAGCAATTGGGAATTACCATGTTGTACCTTTTGGATTAGAAAACCTGATAGCGATGGTATTGCCCTGGTTGGAATTGCTGGTTGGTATCTGTTTGGTCGCTGGTATCATGGTTGATGGTGCTGCGATCATGAGTGTTGTCATGATGGTTGTATTTATATTTGCCATTTCTCAAGCATTGGCTAGAGGGATCAGTATTGAATGTGGTTGTTTCTCAGTCACTGAGAAAAGCGGAGACAATATTGGGTTACAGACCATCTTAAGAGATATAGTTTATTTGTTTATGTCATTGGTAGTTTTATACCGTTCTGAGAGAAAACTGGAATTCTTCCCAAAATCCGTTTGAAGGGTTTTGCTAATCCCTTTAAATTCGTAATGCTATAGCAGTACGAATGGTATAATTTTTAACAAAATTGCGAGAGTAGCTCAGCTGGTAGAGCACCACGTTGCCAACGTGGATGTCGCGAGTTCGAACCTCGTCTCTCGCCCTAAAGAAAGCTTCCTTACGGGGGCTTTCTTGTTTTTAAAGTAATAATAACTTTGCATTATGATATAATGTCTATGATATATGAAATTCGAAAGTGATTAGAGAAACCGTGAGTTACTATTATAAATCAAGCTGGAGGAAATATGCTGCAATTCAGATCACTAGTTAAACTATTCCTTTTAACATTATCAATTCATACTCTATTTGCCAGTGACGATAAACTTGATCGTCTAAAGACTTTGGCAGTAAATGATGTAGAAGACCAGGCAAAGCTTATCCAAGTGATGGTCGATAAGATTTTCAGTTTTGGAGAGCTGGGTTTCCAAGAACTCGAAACATCTAAATATCTTACTGAAATTCTTGAAAATAATGGCTTTAGAGTAGAAAAAGGGATTTCAGGAATACCTACTGCTTGGATGGCAGAATGGGGCAAAGGAAAGCCTGTGATTGCACTGGGATCAGATATTGATGGTATTCCAAAATCATCCCAGAAACCAGGTGTCGCATTTCATGATCCAATTATCGAAGGTGCTCCAGGACATGGGGAAGGGCATAATTCCGGCCAGGCTGTCATTGTTGTAGCAGCTATAGTGGTTAAAAATATTATGGAAAAAGAGAACATAAAAGGAACGATCAGAATTTGGCCTGGTGTAGCTGAAGAATTGGTTGCTACTAAGGCCTATTTTGTTCGCGATGGTTATTTTAAAGATGTTGATGCATGTATTTTTACTCATGTAAGTAGCAATCTTTCCACATCGCATGGTCAGGGTGGTGGAAATGGTTTGCTTTCAGTAGAATATACTTTTCAAGGTAAAACAGCACACTCTGCTGGTTCGCCTTGGCGAGGAAAAAGTGCACTTGATGCAGTTGAATTAATGAATATTGGTTGGAACTATCGTAGAGAACACTTGCGGCCGCCTTATCGAGTACATTATGTCGTAACTGATGGTGGGGATCAGCCTAACGTTGTACCAAGAAATGCTTCTGTTTGGTATTATTTGCGTGAACTCGATTATGAGCATATCATGGAGCTTTTTGATTATTCAAGTGATATTGCAGAGGGCGCTGCAAAAATGAGCGGAACAAAATTAATATCTACCAGAATATTAGGCTCTGCTTGGCCTAGGCATTTTAATGAGCCTATTGCTCAGGCTATGTATTCAAATATAAAAGAAGTAGGTCTTCCTGTTTGGGACAAGAATGATCAAGCATTGGCAAAAGCTGTTCAAAAAGAAGCTGGAAATAAAGAACTGAAAGGGCTCCCGACTGAATTAGATTCGTTACGAGGCCCTGTTTCAAGTAGGAATAATTGGGGTGGAGGATCAGATGATATAGGGGACATAAGTTGGACAGTACCAACTGTTACGCTACGATTTCCATCGAATATACCAGGTCTTCCTGGACACAATTGGTTGAACGGAATTGCTATGGCTACACCCATTGCACATAAAGGTGCTGTTTCTGGTGCGAAAGTGACAGCTATGACATTGGTAGATCTTTTTACGGATAAATCTTTAATTAAGGATGCAAAGAAGTATTTTAAGAATCAAACAAAGGAAACAAAATATCAACCTATGATTCGTCAGACCGATAAACCTGCTATTGAGTTAAATGAAGAGATTATGCGTAATTATCGAGATGAAATGAGCGATTATTATTATGATCCTGATAAGTATGAAACTTATTTAGATCAACTTGGAATAAAATACCCCACCATTAAGAAAAAGAAATAATTACTATGGGTAATTATACCATCGCTGAAATTGTCCAAATACTAATCGGATTATTTCTCGGTATTGGTTTGCTCCAGTCTGGAACGGACAAAATTGTAGACTGGAAAGGTAACATGTCCTTTTTAACTGAACATTTTGCAAAAAACTTTATGCGCTCATTGGTGACACCTATGCTTTTAGTCGTGACTGTTTTGGAAACGGTAGGCGGTATTCTTTGTCTGGGAGGAGTGGCCATGGCGCTGCTCTATCAAAATTTTGATCTAATTTTGATGGGTATGATTGTAATTGCATTTAATTTTGTTGCTTTGTTTGCGGGTCAACGATTTTCCAAGGATTATGCTGGTGCGGCTGTATTGGTAAATTATTTCATACTGACCATCATCGGAATTTTGACCTATTACTTTTAAATCACATAAATTAAATATTAATGATTGAAATGAGGAAAAAATGAAAAACCTGATTATTTTAATTTTATCAGCGACTATTGGTGCTTGCGCACCACTACAGTCGAAAACAAGCAATACATCAATAACTTTGGGGCCTATTGCCTCAAAATATGAAATAGCGGGTAATCGATTGATTGAAGCGGCCCTTAAGGACACTTCCGGTTTTGAACGCTTGGCAGAAATGTGTGATACTTTTGGACCACGATTCAGTGGCACTGATAATCTTGAGAAAGCAATTGATTGGATTTTATCTGAAATGAACCGTGATGGTTTATCTAATGTGCATGGAGAAGCAGTGATGATCCCTAAATGGGTACGCGGTAATGAATCGGCATCTATGGTTTCTCCATGGAAAAAAGAACTTCATATGCTGGGTCTTGGGGGAAGCATTGGTACGCCACCAGAAGGTATTACAGCCGATGTAATGGTCGTATCGAGTTTTGATGAACTCGAAGAGAGGGCAGATGAAGCTAAGGGTAAAATTGTACTGTTTAATGTTCCATTCACAAATTATGGTAAAACAGTCAGTTATCGATCTGGAGGCGCAGTTGCTGCATCGAAAGCCGGTGCAGTAGCCAGTATAATTCGATCTGTTGGTCCTTATTCAATGAATACTCCTCATACGGGTAACAGCCGATATGAAGAAGGAATACGTAAAATACCACATGCCGCTATTACCGTTGAAGATGCCGCTATGATTGGGCGAATGGTAAACCGAGGTCAGACTGTTACTGTTAAGTTAAAGATGGAAGGCCGATACGAAGAAGATGTACCATCGAGAAATGCAGTAGCGGAAATAAGGGGAAGTGAATATCCTGAAGAAGTTGTAGTGATGGGTGGTCACATAGACTCATGGGATGTGGGTCAGGGTGCCATGGATGATGGTGGCGGTTGTGTAGCTGCCTGGCAAGCTGTGAAGTTGATGAAAGATTTGGGTCTTACACCGCGAAGAACAGTACGGGTTGTTTTATGGACCAATGAAGAAAACGGTCTGCGTGGTGGAAACGCATACCGAGATGCGCACATAGATGAATTGGATAACCATATTTTAGCAATTGAGTCGGATGGCGGAGTGTTTAAACCAAGCGGTTTTGGTTTTAGCGGTTCGGATGAGGCTTTTAATATGATAACGGATATTGGCAAACTACTATCGCCAATTGAATCGGGAAAAATTACTAAGGGCGGAGGAGGTGCCGATATTGGCCCCATTATGCGCGAGGGGGTACCAGGCATGGGTCTAAGAGTGGATGGCAGCAAATATTTTTGGTACCACCACACTAATGCTGACACTTGGGATAAATTGGATCGGGACGAATTTAACAGATGTGTGGCCACCATGGCAGTTATGGCGTATGTGGTAGCAGATATGGATGAGAAACTTCCTCGAAAGGCGAATCAGTAATTCCGCTATTCTCAAGGATTATTTTTTCCTAATTTAAAATATCATTTGTAGCAAACTTGTTTAAAAGTATCCTTCAATATTTTCTGTTTCTTTCGGTTAGCTTATTATCTGCACAGTTAACTCGAGGAACAATTCAATCGGGACCAATTGATTATATAGATCAATTACCAGAGATACCCCTATGCGCTGTACCTGGACTTACTGATTCATTCATCCAAAATCATATGGAAAAAATGAAAAATGAGTATCCGGAAATTTATCGTCGAATGCAGATTCCCCCGGTACGAAAAAAAGCAGCACAAATTGGTGATCTTGAAAAATTTTGGGTGATGGTGGATGATGGTTCAGGAGGAACCAAAAGTGAAGAAATAGTAGCAGAACTATTGGCTAAAGGCGATCACACGGCCATATGGGCCGATACGGCGGAAATAAATAATTCCACAAATATTTCTGCTGCTTTGGCAACATCTTATTTAAAACTTCTAGAAGAAGAAACCCCTTCTGGGTCAAGAAATTCATCGAAAGGAATTTATGATTTAGAATTAGAGTATTTTGGTTCACCGCCGAACTATGATGGTGATGGAATTGTAGACTTTCTCTTTGCCGACATTTATTCTGGAGCTGGTGGTTATTTTTATCCTTTAGATCAAACAAATCAAACGGGTAGCAATCGTCGTGATATTGTTTATTTGGATACCTATGCAAGCGTTTCATATGTACAGGGGACGTTATCTCATGAACTTCAACACGTGATCCATTACAATTATGATAAATATGAGACTGTCCAGTTCAACGAAGGATTGAGTGAAATAGCTACCATCATTTGCGGGGGTGAGTATATCTCGCATGCCCATTATTTAAATCAGGCGGATCAAATTGGATGGGATTGGGATTCAGATGCCGCTCATTATGCCATGGCCTCTTTATTTTCGCTTTATTTTGTTGAACAATTAGGGGATGGGGCAATCAAAGAATTTATCACAATAAATGCAGGTACAAATCCTTTGCAAGGTTGGCAGGCGTTTGACCAATTGCTCACAAAGCATAATATTGGCCAAACTCATAAAGAATGGCTGGTGGATTGGTTTACGGCCAATTATCTGGATAATAAATCTATGAATTCCAAATATGGATATGATCTTTGGTTGCCAATGCGTGCAAGGTATACAGCAAAGCATTTATCTGGAAATGTGGAATCCGCTGGAAATACAATACAAGACTATGGATCAAATTATATTGCCTATGAATCATCTGCTGATTCCATGGAAATTACATTTTCAGCTGCCAGCAGTGGTACGCCCTATATTCGTTCAATTGAGTACAATGATTCTTCTGCTGTAGTCAATACATTATCTAATGATGTGAAACATCTCGTTTATCATTACAAACTAGATTATGATAATGATGGTGTCTATGACAGTTTGAAAGTGAGAAGCGCTTTATTTATTATTGTGAACCAGGAAAATTTCAGCCTGAAATATGACTATGTATCCACTGGAACCGATGCATCTGGTTGGACCGGTTTTGAAGAAATCGCTCATGATGATGGAGAATTAGATTTATTTACTACCTCAGATGGTGGTCAGTTTGGTTTTCTTGGCTGGGGTAATAACAGCACTGGATGGGGATGGGGAGTAAAATTTGATCCAAAAATGACAATTAACCAGTTAGTAGAAATCAAGATTGTATTTGGATTTGATCAAGAGTTTTCTGGATCTACTACACCGTCTACAGCTGATAAAGATTTTAATATTCACATCTGGGAAATTTTGGATGATGATGGAAATATTCGTGATGTGATGACGCCGCTATACTGGTCAACCCAACGCGCTTCACTCACAGGAGACTGGACCATTATCGATATGACACCTTTTAAAGATGAATTATCCAATCTTGGTCCGATCGTTATTGGCGTTGTAGAAGACGACACAGTTGGTACTTATTTCGGAATGGACCATCATGTAAATGATGAAAATTATACGTATGCATTTAACTATAATGATGGAGGCACGTTAGATGAATTGTCTCAGTTTTCTATAGGAGGTGAATCGCTTAGTGGCTGGAATTATTTATTTCGAACGTCATTTTATATTGCGGATAACACTGTACCACATCTAACGGCAGGATTTATGCAAAATCCGGTTTTTACTGATGAATTGAACCTATTTATTATTGGGAACTCGATGTTGGGTTCAGATCATATGACCGTCACAACAAAAAATGCAGGTTATGAAGAAATTTTAGATACACATATAATGGCGGGAAACGATTCGATATTAATGACTGATAATTATCGGATACGTGCTTCGGGTGCACTTGATATTAATGTTAAAGGCACAATGCGATATGGCAGAGCCAATATGGATACTACCTTCACTTACAATGTGAATTACATCCTGGCAAGAGTAGGTGGTGATATTGCTTCACGGGATGGTAATTACCATATATATATGCCGGAAAATAGCCTGGCTGAAGACAGCTATGTTATTGTGGGTAATAATGACAATAGCCCGGCAACCGCTAAAATGCGTACATCCCTAATCGATCAGATACATCCAATATATACTGTGAGCCCTGTGGGCAGAGATTTAGAAAAAGGTGCGAAAATATCAATGGACACAGGTGCTCTTGATCCGGAAACGATATCCATTGGTTATTGGGATGGAAATGTTTGGAGGGAATTGCATTCAACCCTTTCACTTGATGGCAGGCAAATGGAAGCAATAGGGACCCATTTAGGACATTATACATTAATTCCCCGTGGAAGTGGAAGTCCATTAGCGATATCTGAAGAAGATATATTGCCAACGGAATACAGTCTGTATCAAAATTACCCCAACCCGTTTAACCCGGAAACAATGATCCATTATGATATTCCTAAAGGTGGACATGTATCTTTAGTGATTTATGATATATTGGGAAGAGAACTCATACGTTTAGTTAATCAGTATCAGCCTGCAGGACGTTACGATGTTTTATGGGATGGAAATAATGCCATAGGGTCATCGGCTGTGAGTGGTGTTTATTTTTTCAGAATTTCTTCCAATGGTTTTTTCCAAACTAGAAAAATGGTGCTTTCTCGATAATGATACGGAAAATTACATTTTTAATTTTGTCATTTCTCCTGGCAATTATTGCCTGTGAGGATAAGGTTGATCCTAATTATAAGATTATTTTTGAACCGGGTGAACTCAACTTTGGGAAAGTGGAGGCTAACCAAAGTGCTTCACAGAAAATTCGTATAAAAAATTCTGAAGAATCCACGGGCGCATTTGAAGGAAATGTTGTCATCATGGATT
>ERZ651768.2814-NODE-2814-length-11884-cov-8.321081_pt1 | contig 11884 bp, 11 predicted proteins | sample MGYA00514754_ERZ651768 | MGnify/ENA metagenome assembly ERZ651768 | reverse complement strand
CCTTCGCTAACGAGCTTCCTAGTGTCACTAGCCTTTGCTCTTGCAATTCCGAGGTGAATTTGGGGGTAAGGGCCAAGACCGACAGCTCTTTCCTTACCATTGAGCCTATAACGATAAATCCATGCCCTGCTGCCGTCAGGCCTGCAACGGAGCCTTAAACCACCGCCATCATTCAGGTAGTACACTTTTTCTGTCGGTTTAGCGCCTCTACACGCTGTTTCTGATAGGAGTTTTTCACCTGCCATAGCCGTTCCCCAGTATCCAATCTAGTATCCAAATTGGTTCCCAGTATCCAATCTGGTATCCAACATTATACAGGTTCTTGGTGAAGGTCTGTATTGTTCTATGAAGAAAAAGTATCCATAAAACAATGGGGTATAGCTTCTTGATGAATCTTAGTGAAGGCTAGTTTGGCGCACCCGAGAGGAGTCGAACCTCTAACCGCCCGGTTCGTAGCCGGGTACTCTATCCAGTTGAGCTACGGGTGCAGAAAAACAGGCCGGTATTATAGCTAAACTGCTAGCTTTTTATAGTAAATGTCGCCTGTAACAATACACAGTTTTATCTCACACAAGGCTGTAATAACATTCAAACAAATAAACAGAAATAGTTTAGAGTAATGAAGTCTATAGAGCTCATTTTTGCAGCCATACTCCTGACGCTCATTGTATGTAGAGCTAATGCCGATTACGAAGCTGGTGTTAACGCGGCCTTTAACGGTGATTTCGAGACTGCTTTCCAGGAGTTCTCCATCGCCGCCGAGACAGGCTTGGATGTAGCGCAATATAATCTCGCTATTCTCTACTTTACCGGACAGGGAGTGGACCAAGATTTCGAGTTAGCCTTTAAGTGGACTGAGGCCGCAGCCCTGCAGGGACATATAAATGCTCAGTTTAACCTTGGTAGCCTTTACCTCGATGGCAACGGGATAGAGCAAAGCAATACGCGTGGTATCGATTGGTTTGAATCTTCCGGCAAGGCCGGTCATTCTGGAGCTGCATTCGCCCTTGCCGAAATGTATCAAAAAGGTGATCGGGTATCGAAGGACTTGGTGAAAGCACATGCCTGGGCTGCAAAGGCTATAGGCAACGGTCATGAAGACGGACTTATTCTGAGGGAACAAATAGAAGAAGACTTAAGTCCCTCGCAGCTCAGCCAGGCTAGCCGACTGTTTGCCCGCTGGCAAATCGAACCTGTTTCTCCAATTGATTCTGATCACCGATAATCAATTTATCGATGTTCAACAAAATAATCAGGGCAAAATTCTGAAGGCAATCGCAACCTAAAGCAATACCCCCCTGGAATTAAGAAGCCAGTTTTATCTAGTTTCTGCTTTTTCGTGCTCTAATTTTGATTGAGCATTCAATAATAAAATATCCAACCAAGCATTCCAGCTTTCCGGGTCAACAAAAGAATGCGGATCGCCATCGCGGCGATCCTTGAGAATCTCATACCTCTCGAACACTTCACCCGAGCCTTGATGGTTAGGGATATTCACTTCGATATTGGGAAGTTGTTGCAGACGCTCGACACTGTTGATGTAGCTTTCCGTTCGTTCTACCCCTGAGAAGTTCAGGCCAACTCCGCCAAACATGAAGGCAACATGGGGATAACCCTGATCATAAACTGTAAAACGTGTCGAAAGAACACCCGGAGTGTGGCCGGGCGTGACCATGAAACGCAACCGAATACGTCCAAGATTCAGAGTACTGCCATCTGATACTGAAAGGTGTCGAATAGGTTTTGGATATTTCCGGTAAATCGGATCCTCCTCAGTCATCTGCCAATCCGCCTCGGTCATCATAACCACAGAACCGAATTCTTCCTGGAAGCGGCGAGCACCTCCAATGTGATCATAATGAGCATGAGTAATAATAATATAACGGACATCATCTGGATCAAAGCCCAACTCACGAATACCGTCAATCACCAGATCCGTTAAATCACCATATAAAGAATCAAATAGAATCAAGCCCTGGTCTGTCTCTAGCAACCAAGCAGCTACCCACTTAGCACCAACATAATAAAGGTTGTCGAACACCTGAAAGGGTTCAACCCTTTGTACCCCGGGATTGTCCTGGCCACTTAATTCTTGAGCATTTGCGACAACCACCATTTGGACAAGAAAAAAAGCCACCCCTATAATTCCAGCTTTTATTATTTTTAGCATAATAAACTCAGCGAACCTGCAATAAATACGCTTTAAAGCTTAGCTGCCTCGTAGCGGGCCCGCATATAACGATCCATTTCATCAAGCTGGGCTTTCCTATCCGTTGCTCCTTGAGATATAGGCACATCTAAAACCTGATGCATTTGTTTTTCTAGATCATATCTTGGCCATACAGGTAGACCCTGACCATTTGGAGTTCCTGTCTTGGCGAACTGTACCCAATAGTCATTCATAAGTTGCGATAATTCTTTGTCTTCTCCCGGGGCTCTTTCAGGGAGAGTACCAAAAACATAAGGGACCTCCATGAAATGGGCAGCCCGCTGAGATGGATCTCTAGAGTTTCTGGCAAAAACATAAAGATAAGTGTCTTGTTGACCAGCCAGCGCTGACGCTAATGCAAGCTCACGACTCGCCCGGATAAATACACTATCACTGCTATAATCAACTTCTGTATCAAATAATTGCCCCTCATCCTCCGCGACGTAGAAGTCCACTAGATCAACTCCTAAATTACCAAGCTGCTGAACCCTTAGGCTTCGCTGATCACTGAGCGTGGCTGGGGCTCGATCGGGCCTAACAAACATCAGCCCCTCGCCGTCATTATATCCTGTTATGATAGGCACGTTATTGTGACTGCCTTCTTCAAAAATCTCGATAGGTGCTTTGTCGTAAAGCCATCCATCAACAATAAGTGTCACCCCATGTTCTAGATCGAGAACTTCCTGAGCTGAAAGTGAACGCATTTTTGAGAGAGTGTCCGGGCCTGTAACTTGTGCCATATCTAAAGCGGTTGCTATAGCTCTCTCACCAAGAACTTCAGCACTTTCTGAAAACCCATTGGCATTTTTAAGATCAGTAATATTGTCAGCGTTTATCCAAGTGCTTTCAGAAACCGCCTTGTGAAAAAGGCTCTTCGCCATCGGTGTAGCCAATAAGGAATAGATACTCGCCCCACCAGCTGATTCGCCGAAAATAGTTACGTTGTTTTTATCACCACCAAATTCTTCAATGTTGTCCTGCACCCATTCGAGTGCCGCAATATGATCTAAAATAGCGTAATTTCCGGATACGCCGTTCTCTGATTCAGCTGAAAGCGCCGGGTGAGCCATGAATCCAAAACTATTCATTCGATAATTGACAGAAACCAATACTACCCCGTTATTAGCGAAAGCAGATCCATCATAGGTCCCGACAGAATTAGAGCCAAATGCCCATCCTCCTCCATGAATCCATACCATGACTGGCAATTTTTCATTACCGTCAGCTTTGGTCCATATGTTCAAAAATAAACAATCCTCACTCATATAAAGTTCACCGGGCTGGATGCAGCCAGGACCATGTCTGTCAGTTACTTTAACTCCTTTCCATGGAATAGCTTGTTGAGGCGGCTGCCAGCGCAATTCTCCCACCGGAGCAGCTGCATACGGAATCCCCAGGAAAGCCTGTACACCATTATCTACAAGTGTGCCTGTAATTTCGCCAGAGGTTAGTTTTACTGGCTCTTCAATAGCCGCCACCAAGCCAGAACCCATAAAGACGAACGTGATAACTAAAACCAACGCTTTCTTTATAATTGCCATAATTAAACTCTCCAAATTTTTATTTTTCTAACGTAATAATATGTAAATTCGCTTATTAGCAGTACCTACTCATTAACTAATAATCATGTTTACCAACTTAGTAGGAGCGTGGAAGGCCTAACTCATGTTCTGCTACAAAATTCAGAATCATTTCCTGTGAAATAGGCGCTAGTTTCATTAAACGAGCTTCCCGCCAATAACGTTCAACATGATATTCCCTCGCATATCCATAACCACCATGAGTTTGGATCGCACAGTCAGCCGCATAGAAGCCGGCTTCGGCAGCCAGCCATTTGGCCATGTTTGCCTCGGTACCACAACGCAAATCGTTATCTAGTAGCCAAGCCGCCTTGCGAACCATGAGCTCGGCCGCATCCAGCTTGATACGTGCCTCTGCCAGCGGAAAGGCAATGCCTTGATTCTTACCGATAGGCCTATTAAACACAACTCGATCCTTCGCGTACTGCACAGAGCGCCGCAAAGCGGCTCTGCCTATACCCACGGATTCTGCTGCAATCAATATCCGTTCAGCATTGAGGCCATCGAGAAGATATTTAAACCCTTTACCTTCTTCACCTACCCGATCTTCAACCGACACCTGAAGATCGTCATAAACCACTTCACAGGTACGCACGGCATTGCGGCCAAGTTTCGGAATCGCGGTGATGGACACTTCAGGTTTCTGCAATTCGGCAAACAGTAATGTCATACCTTCGGTTTTACGCGTCACTTCCGCCTGAGGAGTGGTACGTACCAACAGTAACACCCGTTCAGATTCCAGTGCCTTAGAGGTCCATACCTTACGACCCCGAACAGTGTATTGGTCACCCTTAAGGCGGGCAAAAGTTTTGATTGAGGTAGTGTCACTTCCAGCATCAGGTTCAGTAACACTGAATGCTACCTGCAATTCACCACGCGCCACCGGAGGCAGATACTTTTGTCGCATAGCTTCTGAACCATGCTTCACCACAGGATGCATTCCAAAGATAGATAAATGCACCGGAGTAGCACCATTCATCGCTGCACCAGAGGCTGCTACTTCTTCAAGAATAATCGCCGCTTCTTGTATACCCTTGCCCGCTCCGCCATATTTCTCCGGCATGGCAATACCAATCCAGCCTGCTGCCGCCATTTCTTTAAAGAATTCTTCCGGAAATATACCTTCGCGGTCGTGTTGTTCCCAGTAATCATCAGGAAAACCTTCACAAAGCTTACGAATGGATTCCCGAATTAGGCGGTGGTCTTCGTCCTCTTTAAAATCCATGATTCCTACCTAGTTAACCTGTCTGCCCAGCGATTTGTGTGGCTTTATCCAGAATTTTTTGGGCCCGCTTCAAGTGAGCCACATCCACCATTTGGCCATTAAAAGAGAAGGCCATTTTGCCCGAGGCCTGATGCTCTGCAAACGCCGCAATCAGCTCCGCCGCCTCACTTATTTCCTTCTCGCTAGGAGTAAAAGCGTTGTTAACTATTTCGATTTGACTTGGATGAATAGTGAACTTACCAGTGTAACCCATATCGGCTGCGGTTTTGGACTCTAGCTTCAGGCCAGTGCTATTCTTAATATCCACGTATACAGCATCAATAGGTTGCACTCCAGCGGCTACTGCCGCCAACAGGCATGTCGAGCGCACGTAGTTAAAAACTTCCAAATAATTACCTTGTTCATCACGTTTAGCTCTAGCGCCAAGTGCCCCAGACAAATCTTCTGCGCCCCACGTAATGCCATCTACTCGGGGGTTCTTGGCAATCGTTGGTAAGTGAAAAACAGCCTCTGGTACTTCTGCTCCTATCAAAACCAACGATATTGAACCTGGTTCGATCTTTTTTTCCTGTTCAATTCGAGCTATCGCCTTGTCGACAGCATCGACATCTTCTCTTGTCGTGACCTTGGGAAGTACCAATCCGTCCGGTAAAACTTCCATAATTGCCAAGAGATCGTCTTTACCCCAAGGAGTATCCTGTGGGTTTATGCGCACCAAGCATTCTTGTGTTCCAAAATCTGTTCTCTTAACCCAATTGCAAACATGACTCCGTGCCGCCTCCTTGTTTTCTGGAGTGACGCTATCTTCTAGATCTAAGATGAGGGAGTCCGCCGGCAGGGAGAGCGCTTTTTCAAACATCCGGTCGTTTCCACCAGGAACAAAGTGTAACGATCGACGAAGGCCCTTCACTCCTTGTATTGGCTGTTTTATCACTCAAATTTCCTCAATTAGAACTTTTCAGCATCATGCCCTTGCGCAAGCACTCACACACAACTTCATCTCGCTGATTAACGCCAATGTGTTCAAACCATACAATTCCACGATCTGGTTTCGTCTTTGACTCACGTTTTTTGACAATCTTGGTTGTTGCACGAATCGTGTCACCAATAAAAACAGGATTAGGAAATTCAGTCCTATCCATACCGAGATTGCCAATTGTAGTGCCTAAGGTGGTATCTCCAATTGAAAGCCCGACAACCAACCCCAGTGTAAAGAAGCTATTGACGATAATCTGGCCGTGTTGAGTGGACTTGGCAAACTCGGCATCTATATGCAACGGTTGCGGGTTATGAGTCATAGCCGTAAATAAAAAATTGTCTGTTTCCGTGACAGTACGATGTGGTAGATGCTCAAACACCATATCCACTTCCAGTTGCTCGAAATATTTTCCTGGCATAAAGTTTTTCCCGCCGTGCCTAGCGCAATAAATTAGCACTAAATGTTAAATCGGCATCATTTTAGTAGCAACTTGCTCAGGCATCCATTAAATTCTCAGCGGCTCAATTAGTTAACAGATAAAAAACAACCCAAATGAGTACTGGAAAAAACGAATTTAAACAATGGATTGGCCGCACCGAAACCGCGTGTGACGACCTGACAATTACACCCATATTAGCTATGGCGGCCATGTTAGATAAGGAGAGTCTGGCCTATGCTGAAGGTGACCAGCTGCCACCACTGTGGCACTGGTTGTTCTTTCTCAATCCTGCCAAACAATCAAACCTTGCTAAAGATGGTCACCCGGAAAGAGGGGATTTCCTTCCTCCTATTCCCTTACCACGACGCATGTGGGCTGGCAGTCGCTTCGATTTTCATCAACCATTATGCATTGGTGAGAAGGTTTCCCGTCAATCTACGATTAAGAGTATTACTTTTAAGGAAGGCCGAAGCGGTAATCTCGCGTTCGTGTGTGTTCGCCACGAAATTAGCAACCTGCACGGTCTAGCTATAAGTGAAGAACACGATATCGTTTATCGTAGCCATGCTCCTACAGATACTTCACCTCCTCTATCTAAACCCGCTCCAACAAATTGTGATTTCTCCAAAAGCGTCAATCCTGACCCGGTGCTTCTGTTTCGTTATTCGGCACTCACCTTCAATGGCCATCGAATTCACTACGACCGAGACTATGTCACCCAAGAAGAAGGTTATCCTGGCTTGATCGTGCATGGCCCGTTATTAGCTACCCTAATGATAAAGCTTTTTGCTGACCATTTTCCTGAAAAGCAATTAACCAAATTCGAATTCACGGCAATGGAACCAGTGTTTGATCTTGATCCTTTTCGAGTGTGTGGCTTAAATCCAAATAAAAAGAATGCCGCAGAACTTTGGATAAAAAATCATACTGGGTCCTTATGCATGAAAGGTTTAGCCACAATTTCAAAGTAATAATAACAATGATAAATCAAGCACCACTTTCCGGCATTACAGTTCTGTCTTTCGAACACGCCATCGCTGCACCTCTATGTACAAGGCAATTAGCGGAATTAGGTGCGCGCGTGATTAAGGTTGAGCGCAGGGAAGTAGGCGATTTTGCACGTCATTATGATACTCGAGTTAAGGGTCAGTCCTCCCATTTTATATGGACGAATCGGTCAAAACAAAGCCTTACTCTTGATATAAAACACCCACAGGCAAAGAGTATCTTAATGAAAATATTAGAGCAAAGCGATGTGCTCGTACAAAATTTGGCTCCTTCCGCCATGGGCAAACTTGGTTTGACCTATGATTTTTTAAAAGGCCGTTTCGATAAGCTCATCGTGTGTAACATTTCCGGTTATGGCTCGAGAGGGCCCTACAAGGACAAAAAAGCCTATGATCTCTTGGTCCAAGCAGAGGCTGGATTCTTGTCAGTCACCGGGACCGAAGAACAAATGGCAAAGAGTGGTATCTCAATCGCAGACATCGCCGCTGGCATGCAGGCACAAGCGGCGATCCTGGCGGCACTGCTGCACCGAGGTAATACGGGTAAAGGCAGCAATATTGATATCTCTATGCTGGAGGCTATGGTGGAATGGATGGGATTTCCGCTTAACTATGCCTACGAAGGCGCATCGGCTCCACCTCGCACTGGTGCTGATCACGCTAGCATTTATCCCTACGGAGCATTTCAGAGTAGTGACAAACGCATCATAATGCTCGGTTTGCAAAATGAAAGGGAATGGGAAGTATTCTGCCAATTTGTGCTCGAACAACCAAACCTGATTTATGATCCACGATTCAAAAACAGTACTTTGCGTTCCCAGAACCGAGAATACTTGAAGGAGTTCATTCAGAACTTGTTTTCACATCTTACTGCGGAGAAAATTTGTCAGAAACTTGATGATACCAAGATCGCTTACGCGAATGTTAACTCTGTAACCGACGTATGGAATCATCCTCAACTGGCCGCGCTTGACCGCATTATTCCCATGCAAACACCAGCAGGCATCGTATCCGGCTTTAAGCCACCAGGAAACAATAACTCCTTCGAACCGTCTTTGTCCCCAGTACCTGCCTTAGGAGAACACACAAAACAGATATTGCAGGAACTTAATTATAGCGCCGCAGAAATTGAAAAATTTTATGTAGACAAGGTGGTGTGAAGGGCCAGCTACCTCCAGCAAAGCAGGGCTATCGCGTCACAGAAAACACTCGCATAAGCAAAAATACCAGGACAGAAGACCAAATAAAATTTGCTATGCCTAGGTAAACTTGTTCCATGGAATGAGAGTTATAATTCTTTTTTTAATAAGGAAATATTATAAATGGCCAATTACATACCACCCGAGGTCTGGGCATGGGATAAAGAAAGTGGCGGGGAATTTGCTGATATTAATCGACCTGTTGCGGGCAAGACACATGAGAAAATTTTGCCCGTTGGTGAGCATCCTTTACAACTCTATTCGCTGGCAACACCTAACGGTGTAAAAGCTACCATAATGCTGGAAGAGTTGCTGGCATTGGGGAACAAAGGTGCTGAATACGATGCTCACCTTATCAAAATCAGTGGGGAACAATTTAGCAGTGGCTTTGTCTCACTTAATCCCAACTCTAAAATTCCAGTATTACTCGATAACAGCACAAATCCTTCCACGCGGATCTTTGAATCTGGAGCTATCCTTATTTATCTCGCTGAGAAATTTGGAGTTCTGTATCCCACAGAATTATCAGCCAGGGCTGAATGCCTTTCCTGGCTAATGTGGCAAATGGGTTCCACTCCTTACTTAGGAGGTGGATTTGGTCACTTCTACGCTTATGCCCCAGAGAAATTTGAGTACCCAATTAACCGTTATGCGATGGAAGTCAAGCGCCAGCTCGATGTGCTCGATCAACATTTAGCGCGGAAACATTATTTGTGTGGTACAGAGTACAACATTGCTGACATTGCAACTTTTCCTTGGTATGGAGGTTTAGTTCTTCACAATATTTATGAGGCGGCGAAATTCCTTGACGTATCTTCCTACAAAAACGTTGAGCGGTGGGCAAAAGAAATAGAAGAGCGTCCCGCGGTTCAACGAGGTCGACGCGTTAATCGTATCTGGGGACCTGAGGAAACCCGATTACCCGAGCGACATGACGCAAGTGACTTTGACTCCTAAGACATTCATTTCAATCCCGGGACCAAGCATCGAACAATCCCATACCCAAGAGAAAAAATAAGCCTTTCTAGTCGTAGTAATTTGGCGCTAAATTTAGGCTGTTAGCCAGTTTCAGATTGTGTTCTATCCAGAAGGTCGCGTTGCTAGATTCGACTATACCCTCAATTTTATCCATAGATCTAAGCGTTTCACCTCTGTCCGTATTGAAAGTAGGCATTCTTCTCAATTCTCTGCTTGCCTCGAGATGATATAAATCCCCCGAGAGCACTAATGGACCAAACTCACTCAACTCGAGATATAAAACTTGGTGACCAGGGGTGTGCCCTGGTGCAGAAAAAATACGGACCGCTCCATCTCCAAATACATCGTGATCTCCATTTAAAGTGATGCGTGTGGAATTAATGATATCCGCATACAGTTCTGGACGGTAAGCTGCTATTTCTTCAGGCGCTTCAAAGGCCGCTTCCGCTTCATCGGCCTGAATAAGCAAGGTGCTCTCTTTAAAGGCGTTTGCAGCTCCAACATGGTCATAATGCATATGAGAATAAGCGACAAAATCAATGTCCGTAGGTTCAATATCCATCGACGCCAATTGGTCAATCAAAGAAATTTCGTAACGAGTAGTTCCACCTACTTCTCCCACGCTAGATAAAGGTAACCCGGCGTCCCAAATCATAAGATGATCATCATGCTTAATGAGATAACAGGGAACAAATAACTCTTTAACCTCGGTTTCTCCTTCATTAAGGCCAAATACGCTTACGTCGGGTATAGATATTCGTCCACAATCGAATATATATAGCTGAAGTTCTGCCTGGGATAAGCTAGAAAAAAACAGAAAAAATAGGGTTAGATAAAATTTCATGGCGCCTTACCTTCTGAACATAGATTATTCACCTTTGAAGATCAATGGAAAGAACTATTCTCTTTAATTACCATTTTTGTTATTAGGCATTAGTAGCTGCGTTACAGCTTAAGGCTCTTTCATTAGATTCTTCAAAAAAATACCCGCAGTTTTAAACTGCGGGTATTTCGATTTAAAGTAAACTTTAATCTAATTGTTTCTATAATGAATCAAGTACTGCGCCCACATTGAACCGCCACTGCAAGTCATTGCATTTGCTGGTGGGGTGCTTTGCTGAATGGCATCCATTCCTGTACCAAAATCAGCTGCACTCGGAAACCCAACTCGGATTTCTACTTGCGAATTGTTTTGAATTGTCGGTCCACCGAAGGCTCTACCAGTTACCAAAGCACGAGCATTTGAACCAAAAGCCTGTTCTGCTCCACTAGCCCTATTCAACGCATCGGCAAACGTGGCACCATTAAGCTCACACACAAATGAGGCCGCTAATGAAAACGCTGCGGGGGCCCCATCACGCTGACTAGCAAATCGCATATTGGATATCCGTACGCGATCACCACATGTCGCCACATCCGACAAACCAAGACCGGTTCTACCACCTGACCGGTTTAGGAAGACACCGCGCTTCTCTACCATGTCGGCATAACTGGTATAGTAGGATGCAAAAACGAAATCCCAACTATTTTGGAATTCTCCAGCTACAGCTACTGCTGATCTGAAAATGACTACCGCTGGCGCGGCGTCCTCAGACCATTCAAAGTTTCGCGCTACCTCTACAACATCCCTCATAGAATAGCCATCATTAATGCTACACGCGAAACCCCGTTCAACAATATTGTTTGTTTGCGCGAAGAGAGGTGAAATACTAAAAGCCAAAAAAGTAAAAGTAATTAATTTAAAACAAATGTCTTCAAAAGAAGATGGCATTATAGTTATCTTATCATCTCCATCAGGAGCTGGCAAAACAACGCTCGCAAAGTTGCTATCAAAGAAAAAAAATTTTAGCATTTCAATCTCTCACACTACTCGAAAACCAAGAATCAATGAAATAAAGGGTAAAGATTATTATTTTGTAGATCAAGATTATTTTAAACTGTTAATTACCAATAATGAATTTTTAGAATATGCTAAAGTTTTTAATCATTACTATGGCACATCTAAATCTTTTGTAATCAAAAATCTAAAAAAAGGAAATAATGTTATATTTGATATTGATTGGCAAGGCACTGAAAAAATAAAAAAAAAACAACTAAAATACCAATTAATTACTTTTTTTATATTACCTCCAAGTAAAAAAGTTTTGTTTGAAAGATTATCTAATAGAGACATGAAAGATAAACTTATTATTGAAGAAAGAATGAAACAGTTTAACAAGGATATTCTTCATTGGAAAAATTATGACTTTGTGGTTATAAACGACAATT
>ERZ651768.2813-NODE-2813-length-11887-cov-3.982642_pt1 | contig 11887 bp, 10 predicted proteins | sample MGYA00514754_ERZ651768 | MGnify/ENA metagenome assembly ERZ651768 | reverse complement strand
CGAGGCGGGGATGTTTTATAAGATGGAGTTGGGGGGGCCGGACTTTTCGAGGGCTGAAATAAGGAACGGTGCTCTGCATGTACTAGACAGAAAATAGCAATCTTGGCACCAAGATCTCCAAGCTCTTCTCCGGTTATTTGACTACATTTTGACTACAATTGGCGCTCTAAAATATTTACGGCTTAGCCCATATGTTAATTTTCCCACCAATGTTTTTCCGATTTGGCTCTTTATTCAATATATAAGCTTTTAACTTGATTTCTGCCCTTTCAATTTAAAAAGCAGGAAGTTCTACTTACTGGCGGGAGAAAAGGACAGGATTAAAATCGGTCAATCTTAAAACATAGGTCTGAACAATATGGTCTCCTTGCTTAAAGGTCTGGTCAATGCGATGAATCCACCAGACACCTTTTATCTTTTTATAGGTGTAGTTTGTGACTTCATTATATTTTTGCCCCTTCATTTCGAAACGTGTACGGCTTTCAATGATCGCGGGCTTTCCATCCAGCTTTAAATAGCGGAATTCTCCCTCCACATTTTGTGGAGAATGAGATTGTTGGAATCGCAATTTTCTGATGACCCATTCCCTGGTGTCGACCAGAAGTTTATAGTTTTGCTCGGAGGCCGTTTTAGAAGTTAGCCTAACCATAAGCTTAGCCCCTTCCATTGCATGAACCCGGCCATCAAAGTCAGAAAACTTTTGCTCTAATGTCAACGGAATGATCGACTCACGGTAAGCCCTGATCTGCTGACTTAATTCCTGAGCCCGGTCTCCAGAAATATGCTCCTGTCCTTTAGCCAGCTCAAAATTACCCAGCTTACTAAAGGAATCAGCCTGCCAGGAAAAAATAAAATCCGGGTTGCGCAGAAATTTTCCGGAGCCGGAAGCCACATCCAACTGGTCCCACTCAATCCGGGCAGAAAAACTTTTTAATCCCTGTTTCTGAGGGTAATAATAGGTTTGATCAAGTTTGGAAAGGACAGAATTGAAGGACTGGCCCCAAGCGGGGTTTATAACCAGAAAAACAAGGAACCATGCCGAAGCAAAATGATAAGGGATTCTTAACCGTGGCATACTGTCAATGGTGGGACTAATTGTCTTGCATGGAAATACGATCTACCTGTAAATCATCATTTGAGCCATTGCGTTTCAAGGACAGAAGCAAACTGTGCGAATCTGCACTGTCCCAGGTTCTGGCACCAGAAGCATAGCCTCGGATTTTACCTTCACCGTCTATCAAGTAGCTGGTGGGGAGGCCCATGACATGATATTGCTTTCTGATTTTCTGGTCCTGATCCAGTAGCACCGGGAAAGTTAAATTTTTATCATTCACATATTCTTGGATCCGGTCCTCGTTCCATCGGTCAATAGAAATGGCAACTACCTCCACTCCATCAGCCCGAAGGGCCGAGTAAAGGTTTTGCATGGAAGCCATTTCTTCTATACATGCACCACACCAAGTGGCCCAGAAATTCAGCAAAACGACTTTTCCTTTAAAGTCAGAAAGCTTGACCCGCTGACCCTTTAGATTCTTTGCCACAAAATCAGGTGCCGGTTGGGAAGTTTTCGGTGGCACCACACCCATCTTTCGGAAGGAATCGTGTTCCGCAAAACCTGTTGCAGGAACCAGCATAAGCGCCATCACCAAAACCAGCCCAATTGATTTGTTTATTGAGTTCATAATAGTTTCCTCATCTTGCGTTCCTATGCAGATAATCCTGAACCAGTTTTTTTTCCTGTGCTGGGAAATCGATTCCTTTTTCCTGCATAAAACTATCCATCAAAACCAAAAGATGGTCCCATTGTTCTGGTGTATGCCGCTTGGGCCCCGGCAATCCATGGCATTCGGTACACCGTTCCTTGAACAGCCTGGCACCGGGGCTTTCCGGTTCGGGAATCGTTTGCGTCCCGGCGCAAGCCATTAGGAACAGGGACATCAAAATCACCAGCAACTCTTTAATGCTAAAAAACATTTCTAAAACCCAAGCTCCTTGGGCGGTTTAAATCCAACAAAACGCCGACTCTTTTTCGTTGGAACCTCCATATAATAAGTGAATTGCATCATCCAGTTATCCCTCAGTTGCGGCCCGTCGAGATCCTGATAAATCGGCAGTGTCGCGGTCACTTCCATCACATGCAAGGGGATGGGCTGGAACTGAACTCCCAAAGAAAGAGCGACTTTATGCCCTCCGTAATTATGGGGATCGAACAAGGGACTTAAAAACTGATTTGATGGATTGAAACCAGCATGACCCTCTCCATTTACCCTGCCTTCATAAGGCTCCCTGCTGAAATGCCCTTCTAACCAGCCGTTCAACTGGGTATGAATCACCCAATTGTCATGGACCTGTCTCATGGCATAAAAATCGTAACGAAATTCCTGACCCCGGTGATAGCCCTGTTCATTGTCATAAACATGCGCTTCCAACTGGGTGTTGAACCCCCACCAGAAAGGATCACGCGAACCCTGATAGGTCAAACCAATTATGGGGTCCACCGTACCACTGCCCAATTGCATCTTGAATGGGAGGATGGTGCCGTTCTGATTGGCCACCGTGTTATTGGTAAATTTCTTATGAATATCCCCGGTGGGCAAAGACAAGCCAAACAAAACCGCCGCCTGTTTCGTGGGGACCAGATTATCGTTTGCATACAAACGATATTTTCCCAGTAACGTGATATCCCCAATTCCGCTGGACGTCATGGTAAAGTTTGAGCCCTGGGCGGGGTTAATTTGCATCTGCATTTCATTAATGGTGTAGTTGGTCATCGCCATCAATGCTAAATTGTCCGAGAACGAGTAAGCCCCACCAATCATGGTCATATACTGTTGCATGGCACGGGGAACTGCAGGAAAAACCCCTGCAGTGTTGGGGGCGCCCGTAATCGTTGTACTCAAAATGTCACGGGTGCCATCCCGAAGCGGCCCCATTTCCATAAACATTTCGCTGATCTTGAAACGGAACTCTTTAGGTTCAGGAATGCCTCCGCCGAAGATATTTAGCGGCATATTTCCCCCGCAATGAGCACAACACAGTCCCACATAAGCCTGGGCTAAAGACGCCCAAACCAACATGACTATATTTAGAATCAATATAAAAAATTTTCTTCTGAACATGAACACGCCTCAAAGAAAGAAGAATTTGAAAAAATGGGTAAATTACGAAAAAGGAGCGACAGGGGAAACAGCGAAATGGAATCCACGCTCAGAGAGCGCAATCCAGCTACAACTAAACCTGTCGAAAATGTTCAGGCAAGCTGGGGAGGGTGATCGATCAATCGGGGAACGTTTTGGTTTATAAAACTAACGAGCAGGTCTATCTTCGATGAAAATTGAGACTGCGATAGAACAAAATACGTTTCGATTTTAAATAAATCATTAGCGAAGGAAACACTGGAATTACCCCCTGAACCCGATGAGGACGGACAATCAGGACGGAAAGTTGCCTGACTGTCATTTTTTTCACCTTGTTTCTGATGGGGGCAATCGGTGTTTTGAAAATGCCGATGCATATTCAAAATACAATGCAGGGGCTTCTCCATATTGATTTTTTCAAAAGGGGAAACTATGTCAGTCTTTCCATGGTGATGATGCTTCAGAGAGGAACCCGCCTGTGCCACGGAAGCCAAGGAAAAGACCATACAGACGAGAAGCAAAATCTGGAAAAACCTAATTTTAAGTCGATTTTTCATTAAATTTCACAACAAACCTAAATCGCAAGTAAGCTCTATTGACGATAAGCTATTCAAGCATTTTTGGGTTTAAAATTCAACTATATTTCAAAGGGATTGAAGGAAGTGGAGGCAATTCTGTGGGCCAAAAAAGGGCCACTCACCAGCAAATAATGGCAGTTAGGTGAGAGGGTTTGAGCCCCCGATCCCCTACTCCCAAAACGGATATCTGAAAAGATGGCAATACCCTTAAACAATGGAGACTATTCTTCCCATAACTTCCCGCAAAGGTGGCAACATAGTGGCAAATTAACCCCAATAAGAAAAAGGCTTGGTGACAAAAGCCATCAAACCCTTTTCAATAATGGTGGAGCTGAGGGGGATCGAACCCCTGACCCCTTGAATGCCATTCAAGCGTCCTTCTGATCTTCTCCCGGAATTGTATGCACGTAGTTAATCGGTCTGCAACCAGCGGTGGAATTTTTCAACCCCTTGTCTGGAAACAGCCTGAGTGCTGTGATCGTGGTTAGGCATGTGCTACCTCGTGAGGTTGGACAACTTTTTTTCGGGTCAATTGATATTAAGTGGGGTTCCGGTTTCAGGATCGAGAATCATCCGTGTCAGGGAGCGATTGCTGCCCAGCCACAGTGAATGGTCGGAGGCCGCTTCAATACTGAAAATAAATTTTGATTTCAAACCATTGATCGCTGAAAAGTTTTGAAAGGTTTTTCCGTCGAAACGGCTCAAGCCGTCATTGGTGCCGATCCACAACGCTCCTGACCCGTCTAATTCCAGTGAGAGGATGAAGTTTCCTGGCAGACCATCTCTCATCGTGAAATTGCGAAATGTCGAGGTATGGGTATCAAGCATGCTCAAGCCGCCTCCCCAGGTTCCTACCCATAAGCGGTTTTTATTGTCCAGCAACATGGAAACCACATAGTTGGGCCGGTAGTCAGAAGTCTGCAAATTGGGAATGGAAGGAGAAGCTTGGGCGGAATGATGCTGGCCTTGAAAAAGCGATAGGATACCCCGGTTATCTTGTTGTACCTGATCGTAGGGGGCTCCGAGTCCGTTGCTGTGGTTGAATGCTTCCCATTTATCGCTATTATAAACGGAGATGCCAGATTCCGTGCCGAACCATATTTTCCCAGAAGGTTCAATTTCGATAGCATAAACCCAGTTGTCGATCAATCCGCCCTCTGTATTTTCAACGGTAAAACTTTGCCAGTTTTTTCTCGATCCGGGATTCCCCGTTATCCGGTTTACCCCGCTCCAGGTTGCAAGCCAGAGAGAGTTTTTATCGAATTCGATATCGTACACAAAGGCATCGTTCAAACCTTGCGGCGTATTGTAATGGATCCATTGTTTGCCGTCAAAATGGCTGAGTCCGCCACCGTAGGTTCCTATCCAAGGCCAGTTTTCAGGATCCATGCGGATCGCAAAAATTCCATTGCTGAGCAAATGGTTTTGATTGTCATAGACCTTATAGTCCTCGTTGGTATGAGTGTCATAGCGAATGATTCCCTGTCCAGTTCCCATCCACAGGTGCCTACCTTGAGAGGTTAGTACTTTAATGTTCCTGGTGTTGAGGTCAAAGGTTTGCGTTTTCAAGATATGGGGGTAGGGCTCTGCTGAAGTTTTTTCGGATATAGGCGCGCTGAAAGCACTGGTGTTATCTACATGGATAAAGCTCGCCACTGCGATAAAAATGAATATAATGGCTCTTGTTTTATTTATAAAATTGAAAGGTTTATTTGGCATGATGACGTGTTCCCGGATCGATTTTAGAAACTATACCTCAGCTGTTTTTATATTGCTTTTGTTTTTTCTTTGGGGATGTGAAGGGCAGGTTTGCGATTGTGAGAAAGAAAAGGATCTTTTGCCTTCCAAAAAGGTTTCCCATAGAGACCATAAAGAAATGCTTCTGATACCTTCCGGCGAATTCATTATGGGTACAAACAAGGTGGACACCGAGGGTACACATAAAAAAATTGGAGCGGTTAAACCTCTTTATCTCGACCAGCATCCGGAGAGAAACTTGTTTCTCGGACCGTTTTATATGGACCGGTATGAAGTGACCAATGAGGAATATCAAAGGTTCTTGAAGGCGACCCAATTTACTGATCTGCCTGCCCATTGGGTTGACGGGAAATATCCCGAAGGAAGGGGTTTGCATCCAGTCACCCAGGTCACCTGGTGGGAGGCCTGGTCGTATTGCATGTGGGCGGGCAAACAGCTACCCACCGAAGCGCAATGGGAAAAGTCTGCGCGGGGTCCAAACGGCCTTCCTTATCCATGGGGAAAGGAGTTTGTTAAAGGCAAGGCGAACTTAGGGATTGATGGAGATCGTAAAACAGCACCTATCACTGCCTATCCCGAGGATGTTAGCCCGTATAAAATATATGGCTTGTCAGGGAATGTTATGGAATGGACCCAGGATTGGTACCTTCCTTATCCGGGAAACTCCAGATCGGACCCCAGGTTTGGCAGGGAACTAAAGGTCCTCAGGGGAAACGGATTCCAGAAAGCCGGACATTATTTTTTACCCGCCTACCGTTACGCGTTTACCCGGACCGAGGCCAACCCGAATGATTTTTTTGAGAATGTAGGATTCCGGTGCGCATCGGAAATCATCTCGGGAAAAGGTGACCTCTGAGAATTTCGGGATCAAATAGGTATCAATGCCCGGAAAGTTTCAGCCTAGTATGGTGTTTTCCAGGTTAGCGCCCTTGGTAATCGCTTTTGCAATGTTGGCATCTACCAGATACGCGTCTGAAAGGTTGGCATTGGTAAAATTTGTGCCATGCAAATTGGCTTCTAGGAGAAAGGCGTTTTGAAGATTGGATCCTTCCAGATTGGCGTATGTCAGGTCGGATCCTTCCAGGTTGGCTTCTTCCAAAATGACCCCTGCGCATTGAGCGTCTTTCAACTCCACACCAATCAGGTTTGCGCTGGTCAAATTGACTTCCTTAAAGGTACAGGAGTTAAGGTCTGCGTATTTCAGTATGGAACCTTTTAAGTCTACTTCAGTCAATTTGGAAAAACTCAAGTCGCATCCCCTTGCATTGACTCCCCCCAGCCGGGATTTATTTATGGTGACTTGTTTCATAAAACTATACATCATTCGGGCGAACCCCAGATTGCTGTTTTCAATAGTGGCGGAAAAAAAGCTGGCGTGGCCCAGGTTCGCTCCCTGGAAGTCACATTCGGTCAAATTGGCCTGTGAGAAATCACAGTTGGTTAGAGTGGCATTTTTGAAATTACAGCCCACCAACTTTGCTCCTTCAAAGCTGACCCCTTCAAGATTCGCTCCAGCAAAATTCAAATCCTTTATCTTTGCATTTTTCAGGGATGACTTTTCCAGGGAAGCCTGGGAAAAATCAATTTCGCGTAGTTCGGAGTCGTCTATAACCGTCTCAACCAGATTTGCGTAAACAAAACTGGCGCCATTGAGGCTCACTCCTTTTAGATCAAAGCCGCTGAAATCGCCACCATCCTGTTTGGGCTCTTTCATGACTAATGAAATCATCTCATCAACGTTTGACATTTACTCTTATTCCCTATGTTGAGATGGCGGCAGCAGTGCGTTCATGCTCCGCTGAATTTTTTGCGGATTTACCCTGTCATGAATTCCAATGATGCCAATCCGAATGGCTTTGAATAAAACGCCTTCCATATCTGTTCTACTAGTCAACTTTGCCGCAAGGGGCGTCATAATGAGGTTGGCCAGCATAAGGCCGTAAAATGTAGTGATCAACGCTGTGGCCAGGGCAGGGCCAATGGTTGACGGATCGTCGAGATGCATCAACATCTGTACCAGACCGATTAGTGTGCCCGCCATTCCAAATACAGGGGCCTGCAAGGCGATGAAGCGTATAACCTTTATCCCGGTATTGTGCCTTTCGAGCATGGCGCTCAGTTCTCTTTCCATAAGTTCATGAATCTCTTTTGCGTTGTAACCATCCACGATCATGGCGATTCCATTTTTAAGGAACCGATTGTCCACTTTGCTTTCTTCATTTTCCAGTTGTTTCATGCCACGGGAACGATATACGGCAGCCAACCTCGTGATGTCGTCGACATAATCTTCCGGCTCGTAAACGTTAGGCTTGAAGGCGTTCCTAACAATCGGCACCATCCCTAATACTTTTTTGGAGGGAAACGCGATAAAAGATGTGGAAAGGGCTCCCCCAACAACGATCAAGGCACTGTTGATATTGAGGAAAATCCCGGCGTCTCCACCGCGAATAATTGCTACGGTAATCAGAAATAATCCTGCAATGGTACCCAGCAGGGTACCGGTATCCAATCCTTCATCCGCACGCTCTTCTTGAGCCAAGTCTGCGGCGGTACCTCGTATTTCCTGAGTTGCTGTGGCCATGGACCTTGATTAGATAGCGATATTAAAATCTGGTTTCAACTGGCGGCTTTTTCCAAATTAGCCGTGGCCCGTACCAATAATGAGCGCACAATATAATTATTCAGCCAGGGTATTTGTAATAATTCTTTTCGGCCGCTGGGGATGTAAACCTTAAGAAAATCCGGTTTTTCAAGCTTTTCCGGGCTCAGTTGGGGGCTCAGGTCGCTGATGCACCTGGCCATACAATTTAACCCTAAATAGGATTTACAGAACAGCTCACCCCAGGAGGTTAAATAAATAGTTGCGATTCCCCTCACTCGCTCAATTCGTTTATTGATAAATTTTGTCAATTCATCGTTGTTTTTGCAATCCCTGATATCCCCCATACTTATTTCTGGCGGCGGAGGATTGCCAAAGTCCACCAGCATGAACAATTGATTAACTCTGGCATCGTTCAACAGGTCTTCATTAGACAATGCGGCGATGTTGACGGACTCGATGAAGCTTTTGAGCATTGGGAGCAGTACAACCATATCATGTCCCTTGAGGGATTCCCCCTCGGCTATCAGCAAAACTTCGGTGTTTTCACTGTAGAGATTGTTGAAAATAGCAAACGCCAAAAGATATGGAAGGGTTGCCGATTTCCTGATGATATCGTCCTTATCGATTTGGTCCAGAAAAGCTCGAGTCTTGCCCCGGATCAGGTACCACTCTGCTTTGTCACGCTGGCTTTTTTGTTCCAAAAGGAAGGTCAATTCACTTTCAGCGGTTTTACCATCTACCAAAGCGCCCAGGTTATCGACTTTGTTGGGGGCCGGCCTGTGAAAACTAAAAAGTTTTCGACCTAAAAGAGCGGTGTCTTTCTCGGTGATCAAAGTTTCACTGGAATCAAGGGTCTTGTTTTTTTCAGAAATATTTTTGTAGGAGGCCATCAAAATTTTATTGATACGGTTTCCCAAATCTACCTTATGCATCATTTGCCAGCCGGAATACTTGTTCAGTTTCTCAATTTTATCCGGGCTCCAACCCCACTCTTTCAGCATTTTGATCAGGGTGCTCTTTCTCCAACTATCCGAGCCTTTTTCATACTCCTCGGCAGTAACTTGGGTACCCACCTTTAAATAGAAACAGTGTCTCAGTGCATCGACTTCATCCTCTGATTTTGTTTCAGTAAAAAACTTTTGTACCCGCTCGAACATTCTCAGATAGGGGTCTATATCCAGGTAGGGGACATCATTATAATATTTATCTTTAATTTGATGGCATAGCAGATTCGATTTGGTGTTTCTAAACATATATTCTTCAAGCACCCCCATTTTCATGAGTGTTTTAAAAGGAGAGTTAAAAGATTTGATCAGAGCCCATACCGACGCACCAAAAAATTCTCCATCAGAGATATCATCTACATTGCCCATGTCAATGAATTCTTCTTTTTTGAGGAGGGTCTTTCCTGACTGGAGCTTTTCATACAAAGCGTAATACCGGTCGTCATCACAGTCTACCGGAGAAACCAGCCAGAAAGGAATTTTCCCGGTGACAATGATCATGGTTCGATACATTTCTTCTTTCAGGAGTTTTGCCAGGGCTGATCCTGTGCTTTCACTGTCACTTTCACCAAAGATATTATTTTTAACTTCCTCGTAATCATTGATGAAAAAATGGGTTTCCAGATGGTAATTATCCCAGGTCCACGTCTCTATCAAGTTCAGTTTTTTCTGGAACAGTTTCATGCTTTCTTCAGTGAAATCCTTTTTATCTATTAATAAAGTGTAATCAAGATCTGACTTTTTGGTCTGGGCAATGGAACCTACACTGCCCATAAGTAGGGCAGTGTGAATGACCGGATTCAGATTCGGGTTCCTGCGGATGATTATGTCCGGGAACAGCTTTTCGGCGGCAATCTGGGCTTCTTTATCCAGAGAGAAATTATGGATGCCGCAGGGGGGATCGCCTTCAAAATAGCCCGGCAAGCCCTCCTGGTGTACGTGAAGAAGGCGCGGAACAACCAGATAAATCAGGCGGTCAATTTCAGAAAGGGTGATCAAGTTTCGATTTATTTTAAATCGGTTGAACATTAAATAATCCTGCCGGTTTGACAAGAGCATTTCTGAATCCGATTTGATGAGTACTTTTTGGGCTTTTTTAATGTCCTCTTGCGAGGGTTTTCGGGGAAGCTCTTCTAAAAGAGATTTCTCCGTTTCCGTTTGTTCTGAAAGTGAATTCTCAGTTTCCGTTTGCCCGGTGGCAGATTTTTCTGTTGATTCCATGACAATAGTATTATTGCGAGGTTTATGACTTATTGGTAATTTTACCCTAAAATCAGCTAAAAAACTTTCTCAATAGTATAGAAGGCCTCCAATAGCTTACAAGGACTATTTCGCCGGTTTTTTTATATTTGAATCAGGAGCCTTTTGGGCTTTTTTAATGTCCTCTTAAGAGGGTTTTCGAGGGAGTTCCTTTGAAGGCGGGCTCTCCGTAGAAGTTCCCGGTTTTTTCTCATCAGTAGCTTTTTCGGCTTCCTCTTTAGCGACTTCCATCGCTTTCAATATTTTAATTTCTACCCGTCGGTTGGTGGCACGGGCGTCATCAGTGGTGTTGGCTACAAGTGGGCGGAACTCCCCATAACCTGTTACGACCATTCGCTCAGGCGGGAACCGCATTTTTTTTATAATAAACCGGCCCACCTTTGAAGCTCTGGCGGCTGAAAGTTCCCAGTTAGAAGGAAACTTGGCGCTTTTCATCGGAACGTTATCTGTGTGGCCATCAATAAACACCTGCTTGACACCTTCTTTCATGTCTTTCTCGATGGTGGAAATAATCAGGCCTTCCGCACCCGGCCTGAAGAAGGCGTCTCCGGGGGCGAAAAGGTCTGAGGTTGGCAATTGATGCACGATCGTTCTCGTATCACTGCGGGCAATGCTTTCCACGTCAACGTTGTCTTTAACCAATGCCCGTACCCGTTCCAGCATTTTCATTTCGCGTTTGTCCAAGCGAACATTGACGCTTTCAATACGCATTCTTTTTGACTGGAACGAGGAAAGGGCCTCGGCAAACTTATTTTCGTCCATTTTGGAAACGCTGTACATCAAAACGAATACCACCAGAATAAGTGTGATCATATCGGAATAAGTGATGAGGAAGCCTTCCAGGCCTCCAGAAAACTCCTGGGCCGCCGCCGCACGGCCTTCAACCCTGTGTGCACCGCCTTCACTACCACCCCCATGTTGTTTTTCATCCTCCAGTATGCCGATTTTCATATCCAATTCGGCATTGCTGTCTTTGAGCATTTCCATATCAACTGTCATTCTTTGGCGCTCTTTTTCCAGGTCTTCCACTTCCTCTTTCAATTCATAGATGATTTCAGAGGGAAGCATACCGTCTTCACCCGCATCCATGCCGCCTGAAAACATATCTTCGTATTTTTTTATGAGCGCGTCCTTTTCCCTTGCAACATCTCCTGTAATGGCGCCCGATGACATGCCGGTCTTTTTAGCTTGTTCCAAATCCGCCTTAAGACTCTTAATTTTCTTTTTCAAGTTGTCAGCAGATCCGGTGTCCATGCGGAGGCGACTTAATTCTTTCATCAATACACCCCGTTCCCGCTCGAATTTTTTATTGACCCCTTTTTCTTTCTCAACCTGTTTGGCAAGCTTCATCATTTTGCCCTTCACTTTTTCTTCCATTTTGGCCTCAAGGAGCTTGTTTATCTCTTCTTTCTCCTTCTTGGCCGCTTCTTCTCCGGAACGCTTTGCACGACGGGCCATTTCGACCTCGCTTTTTTGCACATCAACTTCCTCTTCTGTTTTTTTAATGGCCTCTTTGAGTTTTTTTAGTTCGCCTTGGTTAATGGTAAT
>ERZ651768.2810-NODE-2810-length-11891-cov-3.162011_pt1 | contig 11891 bp, 7 predicted proteins | sample MGYA00514754_ERZ651768 | MGnify/ENA metagenome assembly ERZ651768 | reverse complement strand
CTTCGGCTGCTTCTGCGGATCACAAAAGTTTTTTTATAGAAAGTCAATATCCGTCTGCCACAACATGGGCAACTTGTCATCCAAAACACTTTGAGGAGTGGTCGAAATCTCAGCATGCCTATGCTCAGCTGAGCCCTGTTTACCTTTCTTTCAGTAGTTTTACCAACGAAATCACAAGTGGTACCAATGGTGACTTCTGTTTTCGCTGTCATAGTCCTGTCGGCGCAAATATGGGAGAAAGCCCGTTCATATCAAACTTAGACCGCCATCCTTCTTCGCGTGAAGGGATTACTTGTATAACCTGTCATCGATTAACCAAGAATTACAATAAGCGGAGTGGGCGTTTGTCCATTCGCAAGGGAGATCTGCTTGACCCGGTTTATGGTCCAAGTGGGGACGTGGAATTAAAGCGCGTTTTGGAGAATACGGATAAATATAGGGTTGTTACAGAAAGAGGGAAGCCTGGTAGAAAAATTCACACTGAGGCCATCAAGTTTTCAGCACTATCTTCTTCGACTTTTTGCGGACAGTGTCACGATGTTACATTGTTGAATGGTTTTAGGCTCGAGGAGGCCTTTAGCGAATACCGTATGTCACCTGCTGCCAAGAAGGGGATCACCTGCCAGGATTGTCATATGGGTAAAGTTCAGGGTGTTCCTTCAGGCTATGAGCATGGGCCTGCTGCGGTGATAGGTGGTAAAGAGACGGAGCCTCGAAAACTTACCAGTCACATTTTTGCCGGACCTGATTATTCAGTAATACATCCTGGCCTTTTCCCGTTCAATGTTGAGGCCCAGGAGTTAGCAACGATGAGAGAGTGGTTAACCTTCGATCATGAGGCTGGTTGGGGTACTGATGAATTCGAGGATAAGGTTGCGGACGACATGAAATTCCCATCTCGGTGGGAGTCGGTAGATGATCGCTATGATGCGCGTGAGATACTAAATGTGCAGTTTGAGCGATTAGAATTTATGAGAGGAAAACGATTAGAAGTTCTTAAAAATGGATACAAAATGGGGAAAGCTGTTGTTGTGCAGGATAACTCCGATGGTCTCCGTTTTAAGGTTAAGGTTGAGAATATTACTGATGGTCACAACGCTCCGACCGGTTTTGCTGCTGAAAGGCTTGTATTTATACAGGTTACTGTTACTGACAGTACCGGTAAGGCAATTTTCAAGTCTGGAGATCTCGACCCAAATGGGGATGTCAGGGATCATGAGTCGAGCTATGTTCACAATGGTGAGCTTCCTCTCGATCCACAGCTATTTGATCTTCGTGGGAGAATTTTGGTGACAAATAGTCGGGGTGGAGAGCGTGAAGTGGTTATACCGGTTCCCTATCCACTTACTACTATTCCATTTCTAAGACCAACAACCCGTTCGCTAATTTTAACAGGTGAAAGCCCTGTTGAGAGAATTAATAGAAGGAGTCTTGCTCCTTTGGATCATAAATGGGCGGAATACACCGTTGATGGTGACTTGTTGACAGGTAATGGCCCTTATAAGGCAAAGATTGACTTTATTGCAGGAATGGCGCCCGCTAACCTGATAGGAGCTATTAAGGGGCAGGGTTTCGACTATGCGATGAGTGCCAGAGAAGTTGCCGACAACGTTGCGGCGGGATATGAGGTGCTTTACAGTGAAGAAGTGACTTTTCAGGGGGTTGTCGCCGGTGTCTTTGGCATCGGGCCGGGCGTAGCTGATCAGGCTGAAGAAGTGATTTTTAAGGCTTATGGTGGTGCTGCGGAGCAAACCTATTACCGCGGGCGGAAGGATCACAGTAGTTTAAGCGTAGACCAGGCCAGACGTTTGAAGAAAGTTGAGAATAGGCACCATTAGGGATATTTTTAATTAGAGTTTTGTCGGAGGTGGCCAGTAAATGGCCACCTTCTCGGTAATAGAATAAAGTTATCTTTGGAAGATTTATCATTGGTTTGGAGGAGGTCAATGTTGATTGAGAAATGTGTTTTTGGGCGTCGTACTTGCATTTTTGGTACTTTTTTAATACTCCTAATTTTGTGTAGTGTTAGTCCTGTCCTTGCAGACTTCTTCCCTTTAGGAGAAAAGCAGAAGACCAGTCGGTTTTCTGATGAAAAAATCCAACTTTTGGAGCCTTCTGATACAGGTCATCGGCCGCCATTAATTTACGAGAGTGGTGATAACTTTCTTGGTAAGGGGGAATTACAAGAAGGTTTTGAGACCCCTTGGGGTGCAGTTTGGCAGCCCCAATTCTGGGTCTTTGGTACCCTGAGGACAGGCCTGGCTTACTTTGATAATGGTGTCCGTTCCCCGTCAACCGAATGGGCCACTCGATTAAGCCTTTTCGCTAATCTCCAGTTAACGCATACTGAAAAAATAATAATCGGTGTTCGACCTTTAGACAGAAATCAGTTTAATCGCTTCACCCGCGTTCAGCTTAATGATGAATTTGGGTCTAGTAAATTTGAGCCGAACCTTGATATTCGAACGTTTTTCTTCGAAGGGGATTTTGGTAGTTTATTTCCCAATCTGGACCCAGTCGGAACTAAACCAATAGATGTTGGTTTTTCTGTTGGTAGGCAGGCTTTGACATTCCAGAACGCGATAATGATAAACGATACCATTGATGCTATTGGCCTTGTCCGAAATAACATAAGATTTAAAGGTATTTCGGGTATGAGAAGCACAGCGATTTATGGTTGGAATGAGCTGGACCGCGCAAATGCCAGAACCAGTTCAAAATCAGACTTTTTTGGTTGGTTTAACTCTATTGATACTCCAGGTGGAACAAAAAACATCGACATGATTTATATTGATGACGACTTGGAAGGGGGGAACAGCTTCAATATAGGTTTTTCATCCATCCAGCGTCTTGGCCACTATAATACGTCTTTCAGAATTAACAAGTCATTTGCAGAACAAGGAACAGTTAAGGCCAATAGGGGCACCATGTACAGTGCTGAAGTTTCATGGACTCCATATAGGTCAGACGACATCATGTATGTAAACACATTCGTGGTGGATGGAACTTATACGCAGGCAGGTCGCGAATCTATTGTGGGGGGGGCTTTGGGAGGGTTGGGAATACTATTTGCTTCTCCCGGTTTAGGGAACTTTCTGTCGGAGCTTAATAACTTTACCTCGGAGGAAGCAGGATTTGCGATTGGTTATGAGGCGTTTTGGTCTGACGGACAGCAACCTAATAATCATCGCAGGAGTTTGACCTTGGAGGTGGCCGGTACAATGGATTTGGGTTACAAAGGATTTGATGACTTTGGTTTTGGATTTGAATTCCGTACCAGGTTGGCTCATAGGATTCAATTGCAAGTCGATGCCTCTTATTCGGTCCTAGAAAAGCGTGATGATGGGCAGACCGTGCGTACGGAAATACGCTATCAGTTCTGAGATGGCTATGCGCAAGCAAACGATTTCTTTCTAAATGATATTTATCTAAGAGGGGTTATTATGAAGTTAGAACGAAATATTATTCAATCAGTTTCCTTCATTCTTTTGGGCGCGCTGGTGTTTTTGGGGTCGATTTTTTTGCCGGCGAATAGTCACGCTGAGCCTTTTAATAAGGGAGCGAAACTCTGTGAGGAGTGTCATGAGGAGGAGTTTAAGGTTTGGAGTAAATCAAAACATTTTAAATCCTTCAGGACAGTTCATAGAGAACCAAAGGATTCATCAAAGCCTTCCCCGAAAAAAATTCTAAAGGCGGTGGGTGGTCAAAAAAGAATGAAAAGAAATGAAACCTGCTACCTTTGTCATTACACTTTGGAGAAAAAAGATGCGGGGGCCAAACATTCAGTAAAGTCAAGCACATCTTGTGAGAGTTGTCATGGCCCCTCTTCAGATTGGTTGGCGATACACGATAACTATGGCGGGAAGGATGTTAAGCGTGCTCAGGAGTCCCCTGAAAATAAAACTAAAAGAATAGCTGACTCCAGTGCGGCTGGATTGATTTGGCCTGCTATGAAGTATGAAATTGCTGAAAACTGTATGGTATGTCATGGTTTGGCAAATCCGAACTTGAAAGCTGATGACCTTGCTAAAATGCTGGGTGCAGGGCATCCGATTAATCCGGATTTTGAGTTGGTTAAATATTCGCAAGGTTCTGTGCGGCACCGGTATTATCCTCCGGATATCAAGACCAATGCCGAAATGGCCCCTCAGGACTTGGCGCAACTTTTTGTGCTTGGGCAGGCGGCGGCGCTGGTTTCCGCCACTGGAGCCATGTCAAAATCAGATGAAGCCAAATATAAAGAAGCGCAGAACAAACGTGCTGAAAATGCCAAAGCTGTACTGAAAAATATCCCGGAGGCGGCAGATCTTCTTGCTTCTCCCTCCCGAGAGAACGCTTTGAAACTATCCAAAGCCATTGACGGGAAGGATTTAACAAGCATTGTTGGAAGCAAACTCCCGGCTAAATCGGATTATAAATAAGGAAATGGTTTGCAACTTGGACTTGGATTTCTCTGAAGCGCTTTTGGTATTTATAGAGTTGCTAATCCAGGATTAGATGACAAGTCTGCCTCTTCCAGTTGTGCTTTTTGGCGGTGATAGGTGGCTATAAAGACTCAAGAGCGTCCGCAGAGGTGGGATCAGCCGTTCGGTCAGTTTATGACGGATCAGGATGTTGAACGGCTTATGACTGTTCCCGAAATTGCTGCGATCGAAGGTAATAAGTTTCCTTCCCACATCCCTTTAGAGGGAATCCTTAAGAATGACGCGCGAATTGTTAAGTACTCCACCGGTGACATAGTTATCCGCGAAGGGGACTACGGTAATTCCGCGTTTTTGGTGTTGGACGGCTCGCTGAAGGTTGTGTTATTCCCTGGGCTCCCAGGTGAAATGCTCGGCCGCCGTATCATCCGCAAAAAGAACATTTGGCAGGCTCTCAAACAACTTTGGGGCCAGCGCAAAACCCCAGAAGTCCGTGACGTTGAGCGCTATGGACAGCATTCTCAGGTTCGAGAGACAGATGACTTGGGGGCCTCACACGTTTTTCTTCAAGATATTCCCGCAATTCTAGATAAGAATAAAACCGTATCACTCGGAAAGGGTGCCTTGTTTGGTGAGCTTGCTGCTTTGGGGCGGACTCCACGAACCTCTACAATTTTCGCAGAAACGGACGCGGAACTACTGGAAGTTCGCTGGCAGGGATTACGTGAGTTTAGGAAATATGATCAGGGGTGGCGTCGGACCATAGATCAGCGTTATCGTGCAAACGCCCTCAACGCCCATCTCGGGGCAACTACCCTTTTCTCTCATCTGAATGATGAAGATCTCCAGGAAGTGGCAAATGATACTCTTTTTGAAACCTACGGCAAGTTTGACTGGCACCTCACCTACAACATGCTTCAAAGTAAGGACAAAGCTCAGGGAGTAAAGGACGAGCCCGTTATTGCTAATCAGGGAGATTATCCCGATGGGATCTTATTGGTCCGTGCGGGTTTTGCCAGAGTATCGATTGATCGAGGCAACGGTCATCAGACCCTGACCTATTTGGGTACAGGAGATTTTTATGGTGCTGACGAACTCTACCGGGCCTGGCAGGGGGACTCCGATGTCAGCATGAGAGTGACCATTACCGCGCTTGGTTATGCGGAAATGCTCCGGGTGCCCACTAAAACCGTTGAGAAGCATTTGTTCGCTCGCTGGTCGTCTGAAAGGCAAGGGAGAAGACACTCCTCTCAACAATCTGCCGTAAAATTAAGGCGGTTGGAGGATTTTGTTGAACGAACGTTGACCGATGGTGCTTTAATGGAGTGGGCGGTTGAAGAGCGTTTTATCAATGGAACTCAGGCGATGTTGATAAACCTGGATCGCTGTGTGCGTTGTGATGATTGTGTCCGTGCCTGCGCTGCGACTCATGATGGCAACCCCAGATTCATCAGGCACGGAAGGACGTTTGAAAAATGGATGGTGGCCAATGCCTGCATGCATTGTGCGGATCCTGTCTGTATGATTGGTTGTCCTACAGGAGCCATTCACCGCTCCGTGTCTGGTGGAATGGTTATTATCAACGATGATACTTGTATTGGCTGTGAGACCTGTGCCAATTCCTGCCCCTATTCCAATATCAGGATGGTTTCCATTCGGGATGATATTGGGAATTCTATTACTGATCCCCAAAACCAGAAACCCATCCTAAAAGCGACAAAATGTGATCTCTGCGCAGACCAGATTACCGGGCCCGCTTGTGTTTTTGCTTGTCCGCACGATGCAATGAAAAGGGTGGATTTTAGAGAGACTGAGTTAGATGAAAATAGATCAGGGATTTAGCCTGCTCCGGGTTTGGGTATATGTGGGTTTAGCGATCCTCTTATTTCTGGGGACTTGGGCGTGGACCATCCAGATTGATCGATCCCTTGGTATCTCAACCTATGCCAGTGGCTGGATATTATTTGGTGTTCTTGCTTTTCTCATGCTCTTCAGCGGTCGAAAGAAATTGCCGTTTTTGCCTCTGGCCCCTGCAGCTTTTTGGTTTCAGCTTCATGCCGTTGGCGGGTTCCTGGCTCTATTCCTGTTTTGGCTCCATGTCGATGGGATGGGAGCAAAAGGTTTTTATGGTCAAGTGCTAACGGTTTTATTTTATATAACTTCTCTATCAGGGGTATTGGGCCTCTTTATAGAAAAAATGTATCCTCGCCAGCTTACCTGCACTGGTGAAGAAATCATTTATGAGCGCATTCCCGAAGAGATTGCTGGAATAAAGGAAGAAGTTGAATCTTTGATTCTGAAATGCACCGAAGAAATCGGAACTCGTACTCTGGCCGACCATTATCTTGAGACTTTAAATTGGTATTTTCAAAAGCCGCGGTTTTTCATAAACAATATTTTTGGTAGCAATATAAGCCAACATTGGGTGCGCCAGCAATGCATGATTTTAGAACGTTTCTTAAGCGAAAAGGAACGTGTTTATCTGGACCAGTTTTACACGCTCGCGGAAAAAAAAAGAAAAATAGATTTTCATTATGCGCTTCAAACAATGCTTAAAACCTGGCTTCTGGTTCATATTCCTCTGGCAGCGGCAGTCATGGCAATGGTTTTCTGGCATTTAATCCTTATTCTAGTGTTCTTCGTGTAATGGAAGAAAACAAGTTTGGTCATGACCAGAGTCATTATGAAAGGCCGAACCTGCCTTATCGTTGCGGGAGGGGGGCAATGTGGCAATCCCCTTGCAATCAAGGGCCTCAAGCGGATGGGGCTTGTGGGGGAACCCAGGAATGTACGCCATTTCTAAAAAGTGACCGGTGGGAATGTAGGAGAGACAAGAGATTTGGCGGCCCCTGTGAAGAGGGTCCTGGACCAGATGGGGCATGTTCAATCCAAAGACCTCCATGCGCCCCTCGAAGTACTTTGCGGGTCATACGGGGCAGGCTGGTGATGCTGGCGGTTGGTGTAGTTTTGGCATTGATCGGGTCCACATTGGCCCTGGATCCCAGGGCCGGAGGCATGATTAGCCTATCCGATGCTGGGCCCTTGTCCAAATCCCATGCGAAATTTACTGAGAAGGTAGGTTGCTCTTCTTGCCATGTGGCTCATGGCACGGGGCCTGTAGGATGGATCAAAGCCGTGTTTACTAATTCGGACATTTCCTCCCAATGTTTGAATTGCCATAGTTTTGGAGGCCCCAGCCTTAAGGCACACAATGCCAATATGTCTCCTGAGGGATTCATGGAACCGGATACGCAGTGTATCATGTGCCATTTAGAACATAGTGGCTCAACTGTGAGCACCAGATCTTTGAGTCCGAAGCAATGCAACTCCTGCCATAAAAGCAAGTTTGAGAGCTTCGAGCACGGACATCCTGAATTTTCTGAAAAATTCCCTTATTTCAACCGGAACTCGATAAAGTTTGACCACAGTTCGCATTTGCAAAAACATTTTGAAAACCCAAAATTTTCTGACAAAGTTCCCGACTACTGCATAGGTTGTCACGTGATAACGTTGTCGGACCGGGAAGTCCGCCCTAGTACTTATGAGGTAATTTGTGCGAACTGCCATGATTCACAGATCAAGAAAAAAGAACTCATTCTCCTTAGGCTCCCGGAGTTGGTACAAAATCTGATTGACCAAAAATCGCTGGTGCAGGCTTGTAACTTTCCTGAAAGCCAGGCCAAAATGGATGATGAGTTTCTCAGTATTTCCACGGAACAGCCGGCTTTGGTGAGTGCTTTTCTTTTAAATATTCCTGAGGATGATCCGGAAACTTATGACCAGCCCCTTCAGGATCTGATTTCTGCGATGACTGAAGAAAGTAGTGCGCCCTTCGCTGATTTGATCGATGGGCAAACTGAAACCGCAATGTCAGGGCGCCTGTTGGCCGGCTTGAATCCGGAGGTGCTCAAAAGGGCGGCTTGTTCATGGGGTTTGAACCTGGAGTATGAACCCCCCGCTGAAGCCAGATTTGGAGGTTGGTACGCTGACATGCTGGAGATCCGTTACAAACCTTCCGGGCATTCCGATCCCGTAGCGAAGGGCTGGGTGGAGTTTGCCCTGGCCGTTTCAGAGAAACCGGTCGAGGATGATAAAGCTACAAGAGCTGTCGCTATGCGTGAACAGATCCTTTCTGCAAAAGAAGGAGTGGGAGGGTGCATGAAGTGTCATGCTGTAACAGAGGTCAAAAACGCAAAAGGCGGCTCCCAACTGAAGGTGGATTGGAAGTATGGAAATGACGATGAAAACCGTCCTTTTGTACGCTACAGCCATAATGACCATATAGAAATATTAGGGGCCAAACGCTCATGCACGAATTGTCATATCCTTGATAAGGAAGTGGACTACATGGCTACTTTTAAGGAATTTGATCCTGTAAATTGGAAAAGTAATTTTTACCCCATCAGGAAAAAAACTTGTATGCAGTGTCACTCAGAAGATCAGATTAATCTGGAATGTCAGAATTGCCATAAGTATCATTTTAAACCTGGTTTTAAAAAAGATATGCTGACCGCGAACGCTGAACACCCTTCGTCAACGCTTTAAAACATCAATGACGGTTAGCTTTATCTTTAAGGAGGGATTTTGCTGAACATTATATTCAGTCTTGTCGCGCTAGTATTTTTATTGTGTCTGGTGGCCTATGTGTTGGTGCTTATGGCTAACAACTCACGGATTCTTTCCATCAGTCAGAAAAAAGTTGATCTCGAAGGGGAGGTGTTGAAGGAAAAGATAAAAAGCATAATGGACAGACGGGAACTCGATGCAAAACAAGCGAATTTGGCCTGGAGCGGGTTTCGAAAATTCAAGGTTGTTTCTAAAGTCCAAGAAACCATAGATATCACTTCCTTTTATCTTGCTCCGCATGATGGTAGAGAGTTGCCGGGTTTTCTGCCTGGTCAGTATCTAACTTTCCAAATTCCTGCCCCAAGCCAGCCTAAGCCGGTTGTTCGCTGTTATTCTCTGTCTGACAGTCCCTACCATCCCGACCGTTACCGGGTTTCGATCAAACGGGTTCCTCCACCGAGAGATAACCCCTCTGCGCCTCCAGGGCTGGTTTCCAACTACTTCCATGACTCCTTGAATGAAAATGATATTGTGGATGTTAAGGCCCCCGGTGGGTCATTTTATCTGGACATGACCAAGAGAGGCGGGGTGGTTCTGCTTGCGGGAGGAGTTGGGATCACTCCCATGCTCAGCATGCTTAATGCAATTACAGAAAGGGGTGTTCAGAGGGAAGTCTGGTTTTTTCTTGGAGTGAGAAACAGGCAAGAGCATGTGATGAAAGAGCACCTCGAAATGGTGGCAAGGGAACATGAAAATGTTCATTTGAATGTTTTTTACAGCAGACCGGAGGAAACCGATGTATTGAATGAGGATTATCATGCCAAGGGCCGAGTGAATGTTGAAAATATGAAACCCATTCTACCATCAAGTAATTTTGATTTTTATATGTGTGCTCCGCCCCCTATGGTTAAAGATTTAAGGACAGATTTGGCAGGTTGGGGGGTTCCCAAAAAGAACATTCATTTTGAGGCTTTTGGACCGGCGACGGTCAAAAAAACACAGCAAGAGACTACCAAGGATAGTGGTATCAAAATTAGTATTCAGTTTGAGAAGTCTGGGAAAACCCTGGAGTGGGATTCTAAAGCCGGATCCCTACTGGATTTTGCGGAGGCGAATGGAGTCCCTATTGATTCAGGTTGTCGTGCTGGTAATTGCGGAACCTGTCTCACTGCAATTAAAAGCGGTAATGTGGAATTGCTGGGGGAACCCGGTTCAGAACCTGAAGCAGGGTCATGTCTTACGTGTATCAGCATCCCTAAAGATAATATGATCTTGGATGCCTGATAATTAAAAATAACATCTCCCGAAGGGAAGATTTTATTTTGCCTCTTTTCTTCTGAAGGATCCCTTAATCATTCTATAGGCTAATCTTCCTCCTTCATGCCTCATGGGTAGGCCCATACAGTTTTGGCAATCAGGACAAATTAGTGGTGGCAGGTCAGATTTGACCGAGGTAGATTTCAATTTTGCGATGGATGAGGGTTTGGTAATTCGATCCAGATAAATCCGGACCAATTGCCCGGAACCTTCCTTCCTATATCTAATAATAAAGGCCCGGCAGTTTCCACACAAAATTTCTAAATGATGGCTTGGCATTTCCCAGATCCTGAATAAATCAGCAGAAATTGTAATCTAAACTTTTGGATAGGTCCAGCGGTGTCTCATATTTAATGTTTGTATTAATTTTGCTTCTGTCAGTTATGTTGTTTAAGTTTTTCAAATGCACGCTAACTCAAGCGTTCCTTATAATGTGATTTAAAGGTATCCAGTTTCGAAGTTGTTGAGAGATTGTCAAAGGTTTTTACCATTTCACGATCCAATGAGTGCCTTGCGAAACATCAGCTTTTGCCAGTCCCTGATTCGAACTGTTGTTATGAATGCTTTGGTAGTTTTTTAACTGATTTGGACGATCTCCTGGGTCCTTCACAAGGTGATTAGAATTTTTGTTGGTTGCTTTTGCCTGGCGTAGCAACTCATGTTTTTTTCTTCCCTGGGAATTCGAATTTTCCTTTCTATCTTTTGTAAAAGTCGTCGAGGCACTTTGGTTACTTTGGAGAACTTCCCATCTTTGAACATCGGTTGCATTTCTCCGGCACGAATAAATGATCGGGTCCCCCATTCCCCATTTGGAAGACGAGGGGCGGTTTCGATTTTACCTTCCAGGACACAAAGCGAGTTTCTTCATTGGGGTCCACAAGAGTCACAAGCTCTGTTCCTCGAACTTCCGCTACACCATTGAGGGTAATTACAATAAAGCTTGATCCCTTTGTCATGGATTTGGAAACCACAAATCGCGCGGCCCCTTTACTCATTCTAAAGAGAATCTGTCGGAATCTTTTTCCCGGATCATAAATATTTTTATCAATGGAGATGGTAGATCCACTACTCAAGATTACCTGGCTCAGATCATCAAGAGTGAAAGCCGCCCGGCTTTTACGAGAAGTAGAAATTTTATCGTATTGAAACAAGGGTGACGCCAAACCAACAGGATTTCCAAATTTGTAGTTTTCATGAAATTGAATTACCTCTCCACGAACTCCGGTTGCAAGCCTAATATCGGTGGCGGATATAAAATAATTTTCTTTAGAAATAGTTTTTGATCAATCAGACTCCTGTTAGCAAGCCCGCGTGAGAAGGCGTAAACCACATGCAAAAATTCCAGGTTTGATATAGGAGATCCCAAATTTTTTCACTCCAGCACATTAACCCCCTGTTTTCTCATAATTTTCTGGGTACGGACGAAGAGTTCTTCCTGGGGAAGGGTCTTGAAGTTTCGAGGAAGGTAAGGATTATTCGGTTGCGAATAGGCGATGGTTTTTATTAATTGTCCGTGAGTCAATACGGGATCCTCATTAGCAAATGCCTCCAGGGGATAAAGCAGGAACCCAGCCAGTATTAGGGCCA
>ERZ651768.2808-NODE-2808-length-11894-cov-3.450876_pt1 | contig 11894 bp, 9 predicted proteins | sample MGYA00514754_ERZ651768 | MGnify/ENA metagenome assembly ERZ651768 | reverse complement strand
TTATAGGATTTTGGTTAATTATAGCGATCTTAGATCCGGACCATATTGGTGTCATGACCTATTTGTCAATTGGAGGGCTGGTCCTCGAGTTCTGCCTTTTAATTTTATACGCACAAAGTATTTACAGTCTTGGGCCTGATAGTGGTGGCGAAAGTCATGCCAGTGTTGGCAATATGGATGGTAAAGAAATTTCAGAACTGACAGCTGCTGTTATTAAAGTCGCAGAAATGGGAGAAGGGTTATCAAACTTAGCCAGTGGAAAAGTGCGGGATGAGGTCAGAAAAGAGGTGAACGAGATTTTGTCAAAAGCAATCAAGAAATAGGTAATAAATTATGAAAAAAGTTGAAGTTTATTTCGTAATTAACTTGGGTGCTATTCTAAGTTTATTTGCTATTGAAGGTGAGCTTTCAGTCTATATGCAAAGACAAGACGACATATTGAAAAATGTAGCACAGGACAAACTCCAGACCTTAGTTGAAATAAGCAATGTTGAGTCCAATTATGAAGATTCGGATTACTATCGGCTCTTTTTTAATGTGGAAGGTCAGTACGAGCAAGGGTCTATCGAATTTAATCCGAGTTTTACTACGCCAATCGTTGAAGTTGACGATGAAGGTGTGAAAGTGGATGATTCGTATGACTGGGAGCTTGATAATGTAACCGTAGAACCCTATACAGATGACGGTAGTGACAATCGTTACGTAGCCAAGGTTGAGCTAAGTTCAGTAGAAGAAAATTACCTTAACCAGCCCTTTGATGTTGATCTTGGTGTACAGTTCATTCCGGATATTGATACTATAACATACAATAAATGGTCTGCAGCATTTGGAGATTATAAGGTCACAGACAAACTCTTAAAAATTATAAATAGTGAAGTATCAAGAGAAGGGAGCTTTACAATCAAACGGGAGTTTGACACTCCGGTTACACTCATTTATATGGATGGACAGCAGTCTGAATTTTTTGTTCTGTTTGATAAGAAAAAATATACTGTTCTTCGTGGCCTGAACTGGGAAATCCCTTTCAGTGTAGGTGGAGTTAATACCGATGCAGATTTCAGCGTTGAACTTTCCGGCGGAAAGGACTTGGTTAAAGAGCTGGTTTCTGGTTTGCCTCGGGCTTACATAAAGGGCAGGGGCACTGGTAATGGCACGGTGGAAGTGGTCGGTTATAGGAAGCGGGATAAAAAATCCAGCATCACGTCGGCACAAATTGTTGTTGTGGACCCGGCATACAGTTCACCGGCGGAAGAAAATGAAATCTACGTTGGTGAAAAGTTTGTTTTTGACAGCAGAGTGAAAGATGTGGATCGAGACAGAATATCAGTCAAGGTTTCCGGCACTGCAATGGGACTAAAGGTATACAATTCATATACGGCAAAGTTTACTCCTAAAAAAGCAGGAAAGCTTAAGCTGGAAACATTCGTTGATGATGTTGCGGTCCGTAATCTTGTACACAATGTGACCGTTAAAAAAGTCCCACCACCAAAACTTACCTTTAAACGCTTGGGTAAGCGCACCAATAATATGCTGCTGACCATTACAACATATGGTTATAATAATGGGAAAAACAAGGTCGTTCCACTGTCTGGTGTATATGGCGGACTGGAAGAAGAGCAGAAAGAAAAGAGAGTGGGAAACAGGAGGGTCGCAAAGTACAGTTTTGAGATGGATGAACCACGGTTCGGGTCCACAACCACAATTAAAATCAAGGTGATGGATAAATATAAAAAGCAAACAGTTTCCGATAATGAATTCGACTATTATGATAACTAGAACAATAACCAGGATTTTTCTTTCACTGTGGACGGCGGTGATTTTCTCACAGGGTGAATCTCTCTACTGGGAAGTGGCGGACCCTATCGTGAACGGTGAATTCATCGAAGCATACATCAACCAACTGATAGAAGCAGATAAATTCGAAGACAATACCATCCAGGCGTCTCAGTCCATCATTATCCAGATGGTTCTTTTGGCTGATGAAGTTGAACTTAAAAAACTGAAAGCCAAGAACTATCAGATGGGAGAATATCAGTCCTTCTTAATGGACCAGGTGGAAAAAATGGATCCATCTCTTGTTGAGCATCTTATGTCGAGGGAATATAAATGGAAAGATGTGAGTCGCAGGGACCTCTCCGAACTGGAAATGTTCAGCACACTGGATAACGTTCTCCAGGAACGCAGTTTTAAGGATGCCAGAGATGCATTCTGGTGGACCAGTGCCCAGTTTGACGTTTCTACCGCCATGACGGTCTTTATTCGGCAGAAAGCAAGCAGCTTGGCTTTCCGCCTGGAATCAGGCTTGCCGGATGTGGGTCTTTATCGAAACCTTTCGAAAAACCTGACCCTTGGACTTTCCAATGATATTGCCAGTGCCTATTTCATTGTTCCCGGTGTAACCACCAATAGAGTTACTGCAGGAATCAATCATCCGCTTGAAAGCGCCTATGGTCTGGGCTTTAAGTTTGATACCCAGACACTTGGTGGGCAGATCAATTACATGGACGTAGGCGTCGATTTTGAAGCAAAAAACGTTAATAGCTACAAACACCTGGTCATTCCTGCATCCAGTGGCGTATTGTACTGGAGCAACACCTTTGGTTTGAACAGGAAAGTGCTTACGGAATATGGTACCAGTGTAAAGGAGCAGAAAAAGGCACAGGAGAATGCCACCCGCGAACTTTCCAAGTCCAGGCAATGGAAAACACAAAAAGGGACTGTATATCAGGGCCGTTTTTTAAAAATTGAAAATGAAAAAGCATATATTGTCATGGATAAGGATTCTCAGGCCCATAGGGAAGCCGAAAAGGGGCGAAAATGGACCTCCAAATCGGGCAATGTGATCGATGCTTCCTTAAATCAGCATGGTAAGAAAGAAGTCATACTGCTGAGAAAGAAAGACAAAAAATCGGTAAAATTAAAAATTGCCGATCTGAGCGAAAATGACCGGAAATTCTTGAAAAAGTTGGCTTGGGATGGAAAAAAAGTAGGCTCCATCTCTCTGCAGACCCTCAATGAAGAAGCTCAAAAATTAATTCGTACTGCAAATGCCGTTATTCGAGAAAGATCCGGAAAAGGAAGAGAAATCAAGGTCAGCCAACAGTTTGCTTCTCTGCGACTCAAGGCTGGTCTCTCCTTTACCCAGTTTATTCATGGTCGCATATATTTGGCGGATCCCGATGTGCTCGATGACAAAGATGCTTTCTCCATCACGGATAGAATTAATGGCGCGGAAGCATTAGGATTTTTTGTAAAAGTGGAAGGAGTAACGGATAATAAAAAAAGCAAATCCTATTTCCAGTTCAATTCATCAGGAAGCGGATTCAAGTCTCTCGGTTTCGGGCTGGAACACAATGTATGGAAGAGTCTCAACCTGGGCCTGGACTGTGTTCTTTATCCCCGGGAAAGCGGTATTGAGTTCCAATCCATAAAAACAGCAGATAAAACCTGGCCATGGTATCCGGGAGGTGAAGGCGGTGTGCTGCTTTTCGCCCCCTATTTGGCCATTCAGTTTTAAATCAGGATTCATGGCAATGATTAAGAATATTCGTTTTTATTTTTTGTTCGTTTTCTCTACTATCTTTTCAACAGCGGCAGGGCAAACTAAAACTGTCCAGGCGGTGAATGATAATATTCAACTCAATGAAGATGAAACAAAAATTATTAATGTTCTGAAAAATGATAAGCTGGAGAGTCGCAATAACCTGGACTTGAAACTGCTGTCTGATCCCAGTCTTGGCACCGCTGATCTCCAAGGGTTTGATATCTTGTTTACTCCCAATGCGAATGTGAGCGGCGTAGACGAATTCCTGTATTCAATCGATGATGGATTTTCTTCCGATACAGCAAAAATTAAGATCACCATTGTTTCCATGAATGATGCGCCTACTTCTGTGAAACTGGTGAACAACACTATAACTGAGAATGGTCCAGACATAACCAGCGTTGGTCAGCTGACCACCGATGACTTGGACCGGGATGATACGTTTACTTACTCTTTTTCTGATAAAAACGACAACGACAATGCCTATTTTACAATTAAGGATGGATTTTTGCATACCAGTATCAGTTTTGATTATGAAAGGCGAGACAGCTGTACAATTTTCGTGACCAGCAAGGATCAAGGCGGTAAAAAGGTTACCAGTAAATTGGTTGTAGCTGTAATCAACGTCAATGAAACGCCGCAATTTATTGATTATTCTGAAATGAGAATTGTTCTCCCAGAAGGAGCTGGAAAAATCGTTGCCAAACTGGTGGCGGAAGATCCAGACCTCGATCAGGATTACGTAAAATATAAGATTGTTGGCGGTGATGATAAGGGACGCTTCAAGATTCTCCGTGATGGTGAACTGGCGTTTATCAGAGATCCTGATTTTGAATCACCAAAAGACTCGGATGGAGACAACGCCTATCAAGTCCGGTTCCGAGCGGTGGACTCGAAGAACAAAAACCTGTTTACTGAAGGTTCGGCAACGGTCGTCATAACGGATGAGATAGAAAAGACTATTGAAAGTATCGATAGGAGAAAATACATTGCTTGGACCGTAGACCACATGCCTTATCATATTCTGTTGGAGGACGCCATCTCGGACTATATCAATCTTCGCTTCACAGGTAACGCAGATGGTGATGGTTTTGAAAATATTTTGGATGTGGCAGATGAAACCATCAGTGAGCTGCGACCCAGTGACCAAATAATTATTGTACAAGAAAAAGGCAACACGGAACAGATCCATGAGATCTGGTATGGCAATGGTCTTGATTATACGATTATTGATCGGGAAAGAGTGGACTGGGTATTAAGCCAAGATATCCAGCAGGTACTCATGGAAAAAGATCAATACTTGAACAGTGAATCTGAGATCGTATTCTTTAAGAATGAAAAAGAGCGTCTAATGGCGGGCTACAGCTCCAAATTCGCGGTATGGCATCCTAATAATTTTATCATGTCCCTTCGGGCGTTTTCCATGCGGTCCAACCTGATACAATACGCCACAAATATGTCCATTGGCAATGAACTTATTGGTTTGCCCGGTGCGCTTGCGGGCTCGGCAGAACTTGGTATAGCTACTCGCAATTCAGAATTTGGTCTGCGGCTGCCCGTCAGTTTTGATTTAGGATCATTGGGTGATATGAAAAACCCAAAATACTTGAGTTCCGATTATCTGGGGCTCTATTCTAAAATCAACATTGATAACATGTTCTCAACACGAACGGATTTTCACGCGCTCATGGGATTTTCATTTTATCCAAAGTCTATTGACAGTACAAAATATGACGCAGCGTTTGCCACTATAAAACCAGATGATCAATTTGTCAACATTCTGGACATGTATGCCTTGATGGCTACCACGGTTGCAGTGCCGATCCAATCGCCTTATTTTGCTAAAATGACTGCAACACCGGGCCTGCATTACCTGAAGGTTGCCCACAGAACCAGAGGCGAAAAAGGCCTCTACGAACGTAATTTTTTCCTTTCAGATACAAATGTGGTGGATATTGATGAAGGGCGTTCATTCAGTCGTTATACCAGTTTTTACATTCGTTTTGATATCTTGGGAAACATCGGCGAAAAACCTGAATTCCTTGAAAGGGTGAAATATTTAGATTTTATAAATATTAACAACGTGCCTTTTTATGAATTATCCTTCCAATTGATTTCCTCACTTAACGTGATCACAACCTTAAACTTAAATATTTATGATAATCTGGCATTCACAATCACAAGCTATAGTACCACTGGAGAGATTCAGGGGGACTGGCTGGCGGATAAGAATATTTGGGTTGGATTCAAGTACAGAGGTAATTTTTAATTATTTAATCTTAAGCTGCAACCGCATGCATAGTAATGCCGTACCCGGACATTCCTGCTGGTTTCTTATATTCTTCCACTAAAACAGTTCGGAAAAATTCTCCTTTGGTCATACTAGGATTTTGGAAATGATCTTCCTTATATGATGCAATTTTTACTTTGTATTTTATCCCCAGAAATTTTTTCATTGGTGTCTACGCAATATGCTAATTGGTCTACCATTTTTTTACGCGTTTCAACAATTCATTGAGTTCAGTATTGGATTCCAGTTCCTTACTCTCGCATTCCCAAACAACGATCACCGTCCAATTATCTTTCTTTAGCGTCTTTATGTTCTCCCGGTCTCGTTTGATATTCTTATTGAATTTTTCCAGCCAAAATTCCTTGTTCGTTTCTGGGGTTGTAGTGCGCTTACAGCCGTGACGATGCCAGAAACAACCGTGTACAAATACGGCAATTTTTCTTTTTTGATTCGATAGGTCGGGCTTCCCGATAATGTTCTTATTATGCAATCTATATCTAAAACCCTTGGCGTGAAGAAAACGCCTTACAATTATTTCTGGCTTTGTGTCTCGTGAGCCAACGCGGCTCATAATCCAACTTCGTTTTTCTTCCGATACCCGATCAACCATGAAGAATTTTAAAAATCTTTAATAATGAGATTATTGTCGAAATTAAAAATGACTGATTGAATATTCCATACAAAAAACCCCGCGATAGCGGGGCTTGGTGCTGATTAAAACATTGTCAATTTAATCGATAAGTGATATGTCGGCGGCTTTTTTCCCTCTGTCTCCATCTACAACATTGAATTCTACCTTGTCTTCGTCTTTCACGTAAATGCCGTCAGTCAATCCAGATTCATGAAAGAAATAGTCTTCGCCATCATCCCCTGTGATAAAACCATATTTTTTTCTTCGATTAAAAAATTTTACTTTCCCTGTTTGCATTATTTCCTCTTTAATTAAAACTGAATATATTTGCAGTGGGCGACAATATAACTAATAATAGATAACATGGAAAGCACAAGTGATATAAATAAATCTGTATATGTGTATTTTCATTATTTATTTTTCTATTTTATCCAACATAAATTTTTTACTGAATTGTATTTGATCCAAGAGTGGTAATTCTTTAAAAATCATTTTCTCTATTCCCCTATAATAATTGGAATATCTGAAAATAATATATTCGAATTATTTCATATCCAATAGCCTTTAAACGGGCTTTATAAGTATAGGCCTACTGGGTGCTGCATCACACTGGAAGCGGGGTAGCTGGATTTCCAAAAAATAAAAACCATCTTTAACATCCTCTGGAATATATGCCAGTTCTGTAATCGTTCGATGTGAATTGGGATCCACATCACCCTTGAAATCTTTTCCATTACCCCAGAAAATTCGATGATTACCCAAAATACCATCATCTTCCATTCGATCCAAGCTGGGAATATCTACCACAAGATGCTGAATTTCTTGACTAAATAAAAAGGCAACAGCATCATGGGTAAAAAAGGTTGGTATCTGTTCTGTATAACGATAGAATTGTTTTTTTTCGAAATTGGGCAAAGTCCGGATTATAAGAGATGACGGATAGTAATCCTGAAACTGTTGAAATGCTTTTTCAAGAGATTCCCTGTTAATAACCTGTTCATCTCCTTGAACATCAACATGATAGCGGTCATGACAAGCCGAAAAAAGAATGGGCTGTATCGTTATGAGTACCGCTGGAAAGAAAAGATCCTCTATGCATTCTGTCACTGAACTATTTTCTTCCAGCAGATGTCCCACACATTCTGTATGGGTACCCGTACAGTGGATATTCATGCTGATTTCTGGCACATTGCATCCGGCCCCGTCTCTAACTGAGTAAGATTTTTCACCCACCTTCAATGGAATTAACTTTCCTGGATTCACATCATAAAAATTAGGCTGGGGTCCATTGAAATGATAGGGAATGGACAAATCAATAAAGTGGGAGGTGTCAATAGTGTATGCCTTCCCTTGATGCTGTAGTGATACAATCACATCAGGGGAGATAGCTTTTCTTGAATCATCGATTCAACTGTGGTTATGTCCGGATTATTAAGATCCAATCTAGAAATAATTTCTTTCTGAATATCGCCCCTCCTATAAACCTCTGAATAGGGAATGGATGTAAAACTCACCATATTGTATCGGGGAATAAATCGATCAGGAAAGCGTTCCGTCAGTATGTTGGCTATTTCCTTTTTTTGTATAAACTCTTTTTGGGTTACCAGATCCCGCATTTCCACATAGTTTTCTATGGCCATTTTGGCAATGGCATCACCATCTGCTTTCCGGACAGAATTATAATTTTTAAACACACCCTCCCATTTCCCTTGAGCTTCATCCAAACATTGCATTAGGACTTCACAGTCTTCAAATGACGCATTCATACCCTGCCCAAAAAAGGGTACAACCGCATGAGCCGCATCACCTGTCAGGCAGTACTGATTATTATACTGCCACTCATCAGCATAAACGGTTGCCAATTTTCCAGTGGGGTTGTTAAAAAAAGTATTGGGGAAATTTTCCATAAGAGGTAGGGCGTCTTCAAAATAAGTATGAAAAAATGCTGTTACTAATTCTGGTGTTCTCAGAGATTCAAAGCTCCTTTTGCCTTCGATCGGTAAAAATAACGTGCAAGTAAATGATTTATCCATATTTGGCAGAGCAATGAGCATGAATTCACCTCGGGGCCAGATATGAAGTGCATTAGGATCCAGTTGAAATTCGCCGTCTTTGCCGGGCGCAATATGCAGCTCCTTGTAATCATGTCCCAGTGGATCCACATAGGATGGTGACGATACTTTCCCGTCAATATGTTTCCGGATGATTGAACCTGCTCCATCAGCGCCAAAAACATGACCTATAATCTGGGTTCGCTTTCCATTTTCAAAAACTAGTGCGTTTGTAGATTCATCTATTTCCGATAACGAATGATTAAAATAAATTTGCACTTTCCCGGATGCTTCAGCCTTGGTCATGAGAATTTTATTTAATTCTCCCCTGGATACAGAATTGATATGCTCATGAGGATGGATACTGTAAGGCTGGAATTCAATATCACCACCAGAGAGATGAACCATCCGACCTTTCATGGGAATAAGCAGGGGTTCTATTTTATCAAAAACATTCGCAGACTTCATGGCCTTAATTCCCCTGTGAGAAAGGGCCAGGTTGATAGATCGTCCCACAGAAATGTTTTCTACCCGGAGATCCGGCCGTTTTTCATAGAGCTGCACAGAATATTCTCGCTGGCTTAGGTAAATAGCCAGAAGGGGACCCGCCAAACCAGAACCAATGATTATTTTCATATCATGATTCATTAAGTATCTCTTTCAAAATATGGACGAATTGATAACAGTCATCAAAGGTATTATACAAAGGCACGGGTGCCACCCGGAGCACATCCGGGTCCCTCCAATCGCAGACTACCCCTTTTTCATGGAGAATATCTATGATATTGATATTGGGATTATTCAGCCTTATGGAGAGTTGGCATCCCCGGCCCTTCACAGAGACAGGAGTAATAATTGTAATATGATCTTTCAATTCAGATTTTAGCAGTAATTCCAGGTAAGATGTGAGCTTCTCACTTTTCTGCTGAAGTTGATTCATACCAGCTTCATGAAATATTTCCAGGCTGGCTAGGAGAGCTGCCATGGATAAAATCGGTGGATTAGAAATCTGCCAGGCTTCAGCTGTATTTAAAGGCTTGAAATCTTTCGGCATTTGAAAACGGCTGGATTTCTCATGACCCCACCACCCCTCAAAACGGGGAAAATCTATCCTCCCCAAATATCTTTCATGAATGAACGCGCCAGAAGGTGCGCCGGGCCCGCCATTTAAATATTTATAGCCGCACCAGGCAGCAAAATCCACACTCCAGTCATGCAGGCTCATTTTTAGATTACCAGCCGCATGAGCCAGGTCAAATCCTACCCGGCAACCACAATCCTGAGCCTTTTCCGTTATGGACGCCATATCAAGTGCCTGCCCCGTATAATAATTCACACCACCCAGGAAAACCAAGGCAATCTCTTCACCGTGCTGATCAAGACAGGTAATCACATCGCTCATGGAAATATGTTCCCCATTACCTGGCTGTAGGATTAGAAGATCATCATCCGGGTGATGCCCATGGAATTTTAGTTGGGACTGAACCGCATACCGATCTGAAGGAAAAGCCTGGTCTTCAATCAGGATTTTCTTTCGCTTACCTTTGGGGCGATAAAATGATGCCATGAGCAGATGAATATTGACAGTTAGGGCATTCATCACCACCACTTCCGTATCCAGGGCACCAACTATTTCTGCAGAATAAGATGTTAAAAACTCATGATAAGGCAGCCAGGGCCGCTTGGCCTGAAGATGGCCATCAACTCCAAGTTGTTTCCAAGCTTCCAGTTCATCAAGGACATATTGTTCTGCTGTATCCGGCTGGAGTCCCAGAGAATTTCCACAGAGATATACAAAAGGATTTCCACTTTTATCTTGAGGATGGTGAAACCGTTTTCTAAATGGTTTCAGAGTATCCTCAAGATCTAAAATCTGGGGTGATTCCAAATATGTAGCCGTTTCAGCGGATAAAGTCACGCTCATTCAGTCCCAGCCATTCCAGAGCTGTGCCTGCCAACATTCTCTGTTTCATATCATTAGAAATATTCATTCCATCTATGAGTTTCCCCGGAACAGGTTCACCCAGGGGAAAAGGATAGTCTGACCCCAGGGCTATCTTTTCATGTCCCATCTGACGAATAAGAAACTGAAGAGCCCGCTCATCGTGAACCAGAGAATCAACATAAAACTTTCCCAAATATTCTGACGGCAGAATCGAATTGTCAACAGCACAGAGATCAGGGCGGACATTAAATCCATGATCAATGCGCCCCAGTGTAAACGGAAAAGCGCCACCACCATGGGCAAAGGCAATTTTCAGCTTTGGATATTTTTCCAGAACACCACTAAAAATCAGGGAGCAAATGGCTAGGGATGTCTCTGCCGGCATCCCCACAAGCCAGGGAAGCCAGTATCTCTGCATATTCGCCTGACCCATCATTTCCCAGGGGTGAACAAAAATGGAACAACCGATTTTTTCAGCATGTCTAAAAAAAGGAATAAATTTTTCTTCGCTCAGATTTTTGCCATTGATATTGGAACCAATCTGAATACCAGGGAATTTCAGTTCATTGATACAGCGATCCATCTCCTGAATTGCCAAATCCGTATTCTGCATGGGAATGGTGCCCAACCCCAGAAAATATTCTGGATTTTCCTGCACTGTATGGAAAATATGGTCATTAAGAAATTGAGAAAGTTTCAGACATTCTGCATCCTCCGCCCAATATGAAAATAATACGGGAATAGTAGATAAGACCTGCATATCTACATCGGTTTTATTGCAGTCTGCGATGCGCTCAGGGGCATGCCAGCAATTGAAGCCGACTTTCCGAAAGGACTGTTGATCTTTTTTCAGTATGGCATTTTGTTCATCTAACTTATTTAACTGCAGAAAACGGGGATCCGAAAACGTTTTGGTCAGTTCATTCAGATCCCCTGGAAGGATATGGGTATGAATGTCAATTTTAAACAATTTCAGGGCTTTTCCAAGTAAGCGTTACATTCTTTACAGGTGCGGCCATCTTCATCTTCCCAGAAAACCTCAAATAAAGGCGGCAACTGAGCTACAATATCTGTCAGGGGAATATACTTCTCATACAAGAGAGCATTGCATTTGTCACAATACCACTGAAACCCATCCAGTTCGTCAGCATGACGCTTTCGCTCTACGACCAGTCCCACAGTGTCTTCAAATCTCTGTGGTGAATGTGGTATTTTGGGTGGTAGCAGGAAAATTTCGCCCTCCTTAATATGAATATCTTCCGGGTTTTCTGATTTCATGATGCGGAGGATCATATCCCCTTTCAGTTGATAAAAGAACTCTTCACTTTCATCGATATGATAATCCTTGCGAGTATTCGGCCCGCCTACAACCATAATGATAAATTCCGTATTTTCATAAACAACCTTATTACCCACAGGTGGCTTCAGAAGAT
>ERZ651768.2805-NODE-2805-length-11897-cov-18.633503_pt1 | contig 11897 bp, 10 predicted proteins | sample MGYA00514754_ERZ651768 | MGnify/ENA metagenome assembly ERZ651768 | reverse complement strand
ATTTTATAGATTATTCGCTCAAACAAAAAATATCCAACCCATTTTTTTTCATATAGATAGGGATTTTATTTTGGATGTCAGGTAGAGATATGATAGAATCTGTTTGTTTAGAACGGTTGAGTCGCCAGTTAGGTAGGGTAATATTCTATTAACTGTTAGGTAAGAGGTTTTTAGAAATTGCCTTCTAAATCTGGGCCTCTCGGCCTTATTTCAACCGGGAGTGGAATTTAGAAGAATTGAGTTTTCTGTCCCGCTCGTTTGTTAGGAGATTTATTGGTATGGCTGCTGGAAAAGTAAAATGGTTTAACGACAGTAAAGGGTACGGTTTTATTGAGTCTGAGGACGGGGAAGATTGTTTTGTCCATTTTTCTGCAATTCAGGGGGATGGATTTAAGACTCTCAGAGAGGGGCAGGAGGTAGAGTTTGAGAAAACAATGGGGCAAAAAGGACCCCAGGCATCGAATGTAGTTCCTAAATAAACTAAACTGTGACCAACCGGTAGAGCTTTTGCTCTGCCGGTTTTTTTTTCACCTCTACCTATGTAAGGTTGGGGTATTTGCTTGGGGAGTTGCCCTTGCTTTGAGCGCAGCGAAACCCCAGTGTCTTATTACGTATTGAAGGTATTGTAGCGTTTCTATAGACCATTTTTACATCTTCTGCATTATTTCTCCAGTTCCCACCACGGATCACTTTATAGTGGCCTTTTTGGGGGCCTGTGGGATTCCTTTTGGGTGAGAATAAATAAAATTCTGCAAGGTGCCAATCGTAGATCCATTCAGAAACATTCCCGGCTAGGTCATAAACTCCATAATCTGACTTTCCTGCTTCATAAGAACCAACAGGGGTAGTCTTTTTTATTTCCTGATTAAAGTTTAATTTCGTGTGATCCGGGGGGTCATTTCCCCAGGGATAGTCAACGGAACGTCTCCCTCGAGATGCCTTTTCCCATTCAGCTTCGGTAGGCAAGCGTCCACCTTTCCACGTGCAATACGCTTGCGCCTCTTTCCATGATATCCCTACGACGGGTTGTTTATAATTATTAAAATTTGGATTATTCCAGAATAAAGGTTTTCTTACCTTGTTAGTTTTGACAAACTCCATATAGGTTCCATGTGATACTTCATGAGTGTCAATGTAGAATGAATTTATTTCCACATTATGGGCAGGATTTTCGGGTCCAAGAGCGTGCCTATCGGTGTTAAATAAATCCCCCGGATTTAGTTCAATCAAAGATTTATGACTCCCCATTACGTAAACTCCCTCTGAGACAAGAACCATTCCTTTTGGTGGGGCGGAACCGGATGAGTTTGAAAAGGCTACCGACGGAAGTAAGCAGAACGCCCCTACTATCAAGGATTCAAACAACTTCATTTTTAGTTCTCCGCTTTGATTGTCTTCAGTTGAAGAGCGATAATACAAACTTAACTGGATATTTACAAATATTGTTCAAATGTAATCTAACTGTAAGCTTGCTAACGTTTTTAATGCATGTTTATATATTTAAAGTATAGGTATTGGCAGCGAATGAAGATTGACAGGACAACTCAATAAGTATTATATTTTTTGTGTCCTAAAAAATTTGTGTTTATTTTTCTAAAATTAGTGGTTTGGTAGCAGGATATTTTTTTAAGGCATGTGTTTATGTCTAAAGCAAAAAAAGATTCGGCGTTATTCCATGGTGAAATTGATGAGAGGTTGTGCCTTAATTGTGGTTTTCCAAATCGCAAATCAGATAGACACTGCATGTATTGCAGAACTAGCCTGTTAGAGGGAGATGGTCTTGTTTCCTGGGCAAGAAAAACTTACTATATTCTTCGTTGGCGGTGGCAACTCAAGCAGCGACGTGACCGCATGGGTGGTCTTTCAGGAGCGACCCACTTCCTCACATTAAAATTTCTAGGATATTTCATTGTTGGGTTTGCCCTTAGCGCTTCGGGGGTCTATTTATTTTCTGAGGCTTTAGCGGACAGTTCATTTTCGAGTGGTCTCGTTGCGAGTTTGTTTCTCTGCTACGGAATTTTGACCCTTAAATCAGTATTTGTAAAGAAATAGACTCCTTTCCCCCCAAAAGCGCACCTAGAATTAATACTTCTTTTGTAGGTCTGGGGTATCGATTCACTTCCAAAAAGTTTTATATGAATCCAGATGCTCGTCTTTAGCGCAACCCTTCCTGGCTATCTAGATAATTACCCTTAGTTGGTTCTCGAATATGAATATTCTCGTTTATAATAAATGTAACTAAAATATTTCATGTATTTATCGAAGGTTACGCGATACTTTTATGGCGCCTGAACAAAAAAAATCATCTAATTTTAAGCGTGTAGTTCTCTTCGTACGAGGAATGACCTGCTCTAGTTGTGCTTCTCGTATTGAAAAAACAATATCTGGTCTTCATGGAGTTATGCAGGCAAGGGTTAATTTTGGTTCTGAACAGATGTTTGTCGACCTAGACCCAAACAAGATTTTTCTAGCCGAAATTTTGCAATCCATAAAAAAAATAGGATTTGAGGTTTCAATAAGCCAGAAGACTTTCCCTATCAAGGGTCTTACTTGCGCTTCTTGTGTTTCACGCGTGGAGAACGAGTTGGGTGGGTTTTATGGAGTTTTAGGTGCTCAGGTTAATTTGGCTACGAATAGAGTGTCGATAGATTACATTTCATCTGTTTCCGAAGTATGTGAACTTCAGAATGCTTTGCGAGGCATTGGATATACTTTATTTTTAGGCGGTGAGAGCAAAGATCAAGTAATCGATCTGGCAGAAGATCCCAATTCTGATGAATCAACTCATCTCTTTCAAAGGTTTGTTTTTAGTTTGTCAATGGTATTTCTTATTTTACTTGCTGGTGTTGATTCGGTCCAAAATTTACTTCAAGAGGATTATTTAATAGAGCATAATTTTTTATTGCTACTACTAGCTACACCCGTCCAGTTTTGGGGAGGGTGGATTTTTTACCGACGCGCTTGGGCAGGAGTAATGCACGGGTACTCTGATATGAATACACTTATTGCCCTCGGCACATCAGCTGCTTACTTATACAGTCTATCGATAACGGTGTATCCAAAATTTTTATTGGGGGTCGGACAAAAATCTTTAGTTTATTTTGATTCTTCGGTAATGATTATTACGCTAGTTTTGATGGGGCGATTGCTTGAAGCAAAAGCAAAGACGAAAGCTTCTAAAGCCATTCATGAATTGATTGGGCTGCAGCCTAAAACAGCTAGAGTAGAGCGTGACAATGTAGAGATTGATATTCCTGTTATTGAAGTGTTGCATGGTGAGATCATAACCGTTAGGCCTGGTGAAAAGATTCCTGTTGATGGGACTATCATGAGCGGCTCTTCATCCATCGATGAGTCTATGATTAGCGGAGAAAGTGTGCCGGTTGATAAAAAACCTGACGATATTGTTATAGGAGGTTCTTTAAATAAAACCGGTGCATTCAAAATGCGAGCTACGCATTTAGGTAGGGATTCTGTCCTATCGAAGATCGTTCATCTGGTTATAGAGGCACAAGGGTCAAAGGCCCCAATACAGCGCTTGGTAGATAGAGTTTCTAGTATTTTTGTGCCCTTTGTAATTGGGGTTGCGACTTTATCTTTTGTTTGTTGGTGGTTTTTTGGCGAATATATCAACCTGCCAACCTCTCCTTTTATTTTTGCTCTTATGATCTTTATATCGATTATGGTTATTGCCTGTCCTTGTGCATTAGGATTGGCTACACCAACCGCCATTATGGTTGGTACTGGTAGGGGGGCAGAATTAGGTGTGCTCGTAAAAGGTGGGGAGATCCTTGAAAAGGTTGGCAAATTAGATGCGATATTTTTTGATAAAACAGGGACTCTTACTCAAGGCACTCCCGAAGTGAACGACGTGATCGTGAATCCTGAAGCAGGAATATCCAAAGAAAATTTATTAGTATATGTTGCTTCACTTGAAAAAGAATCGGAACATCCATTGGCAGAGGCCGTTGTTAGGGAAGCTAAAAAAAATAATTTAAAACTTGGGGAAGTTCAAAACTTTAAAGCTTTACCCGGATTTGGGGTCATTGCTTCATTAGAACAGAAACAAATGATTTTAGGAAACATGGATCTGATGGTAAAAAATGGAATTAATGTTGAAGGCTGGGTTGATCGATTAGAAAACTTTTCGCGGCAAGGGAAAACGCTCATGATATTAGCGGTTTCTAAAAATATAGTAGGGGTGATAACGACATCAGATATGATTAGGCCTCATGCAAAGGATACAGTTGATCGATTGAAAGGTCTTGGGTTAGAGGTTGGAATCCTTACCGGTGACAATCGATATGTGGCAGGGGTCATAGCAAACGAACTGAATATTACAACTGTTTTATCTGAGGTGCTTCCTGGAGGCAAGTCGAACGAGATAAAAAAAATGCAGGCCAAAGGGCTTACCGTTGGAATGGTAGGCGATGGGATCAATGATGCTCCTGCGCTTGCTCAAGCAGACCTGGGGATTGCTGTTGGTTCGGGAACAGATGTGGCTATAGAAGCCTCTGATATAACCCTTATGACCAATGACCTAAGATCAGTGGTAGATGCTATCGAATTAAGTAATAAAACCATGGCAAAGGTTAAGCAAAATCTGTTTTGGGCATTTTTTTATAATTGTTTGGGTATTCCAATTGCGGCAGGGGCGCTGTATCCAACATTTGGGATTTTATTAAGCCCAGTATACGCTGCGCTTGCAATGGCCTTTAGTTCAGTTTCTGTGGTCAGCAACTCTTTATTACTAAAAAGATTCATTCCCAAGGGTAGGATTTGTTAGTAGAGGACATTTCTTTAATCAAAAAATTCGAAATGCATTCATTCTGGTTTTTAGCCAGTTTCAATTGGTTGCCACTTGTTTGGAGAGGTCGTTTTCTAAAACATGAAGAGAAAGTCCTGGAAGGTTACGAAATCCAGAAGAATAACTAGCAGAACCTAGTTTTGAAAGTATCATTCCTTCAACTCCTTCCAGTGAATTAATAAGGCCAATACCTTTGTTAGGTCCCAGAATAAATAAGGCTGTAGAAAGGGCATCAGCATCCATGACTGTATCTGCGATAACAGTTGCTGACATAGTTTGATTTTCTGGCCATCCGTCTTTAGGGTTTAGAATATGGTGGAATCGCACTTTGTCTTTAATAAAATATCTTTGGTAGTCGCCCGAGGTTGCCACGGCCTTATCTCTAACATCTAGAGAAGCAATTATCTTCTCGGGTTTGCGTGGATGTTGAATCCCGATGTGCCAGGCTTCCGTTTCTTTTTTTAAGCCAAAAGCCATTAAGTCGCCCCCAGCATTAACTAGGCCACTTTTGACTCCCATTTTTTTTAAAATACCAATAGCCTGATCGACAGCATAGCCTTTTCCAATAGCACCAAGGTGAAGTGACATTCCGGTTTTTTTTAAACTAACTGAGCTTCCATCTATTGCAATATTTTTGTAATCAATAAAGCTTGTTGCCTCCTGTAATTTGTCTGCGTCAGGGAGGGTAGGGGTCTCTGCATTAAATTCCCATAGTTTTACAGCAGGACCAATGGTTATGTCGATTGCCCCATTTGAAAGTTTTCCCCAGTGAACTCCTCGTTGAATAACTTTTAAAAGGTCAGATGATACAGTAATCTTTGTTTCTCTTCTTGCCAATGTGTTGAGTTGAGATAATTCTGAATTTGGTAAATATGTGCTCATTATTTTTTCAAGGCGAGACATCTCGTTAAAAGATTTGTTGATAGCATGTTGGGCGAGGTCGTTATCGGATTCTTGGATAGTAATCTCGACCAACGTTCCCATGATAAACTGGGTTCGTTTGATGACCTTCTGATTTTTTAATTCACAGGATGTGAGTGAAAGGCAAAGAATGATCAAGAAGTACTGATACAGGACGGAACTATGGGGCAATTTAAAAAACATTTATTAATCTATCGGTCGAATCCGGAAACAAGGATTGCTCTATTATAAGATGCCATCATGTCACCGCGGGTTAGCATCCCGATCACTTTTAATTTATCTTCACTTCTAACTACTGGTAGTTGGTCTACGTCTAACTGCGAAAAGATTTCCATTGCTTCGTTTAAATTTTGTTGCGGGGTGAGGGAGTATACTTTGGTGTTGGCGAGTTCGCCAGCTACAAGAAGATCTCCCAATTGCTCTTCAAATATCACCTCACGAATGTCCGAAAAAGAAAGAATTCCTGTCATGTCACCCCTGTTATCGAGAACAGGAAAATAAAAATTCTTTGAATATGAAATGGTTTCAAGAATTTTTCGAAAAGGCATTTCTTGAGCAATAGTTGTGATGTCGGTACTCATAACATCTTGAACCTTTATAGAGTTCATTATTGATGCTTCTCTCCCGTGACGTATGTTAATCCCTTTATTTAGTAAATTTTGCATATAAATGGAGTGCTTCGTAAATCTCTGATAGGTGTATGACGCTGCTATGCAGGTGGCCATAATAGGAAGAATTAAAGTGTAATCATTCGTTAACTCAAAGAGCATGAGAATGTTAGTCAGCGGTGCTTGCATGACGGCTCCAGCGACAGCCCCCATTCCTACAACTGAATAGGTTTCAGCTGAAGCTGACAGGGTTGGAAAAATAAAGTGAACACTTGATCCAAAGGCTGTGCCAACCATTGCACCTATAAAAAGAGAAGGCGCAAACACACCACCCATACCTCCAGATCCAAGTGTGATAGAGGTGCATATAATTTTCATAAAAACCAAGAGAAAGGCTAAACCCCAAAACATTTGACCGGTTAATGCTTGCTCCATCACATCGTACCCATTACCAAGAATCTGGGGCATGAAAATTGAAATCATACCAACTATTAGTCCGCCAATTGCAGGCTTATAGATATCAGCAGTCTTAAGCTTTTCTTCAAATACTTGCTGAATATAAAAATACATAAAGGTGAATAACCGGGCCACTATTCCGCAAAGCATTCCAAGTGCTAAATAGAAAATAATTTCTGTTGGATGCACAAGTTCGTGTACCGGAACATTAAATGTAACTTCATTTCCTTCTAGAGCACGTCCAGTTACTGTTCCGATTACAGATGCGATTATGATAGGGCTAAAAGTATGAATGGCAAAATCGCCGAGAATAATTTCAAGAGCAAATAGCACCCCTGCCAATGGGGCATTGAATGAAGCCGCTATACCAGCTGCTGCACCACATCCAACTAGTACGCGCATTCTTTCTGTAGATAAGTGAAGTAGTTGTCCAATAGTGGAGCCAACTGCTGCTCCAATCTGAACCGTTGGGCCTTCTCTGCCAGCAGAGCCACCTGATCCTATTGTGATCGACGAGGTAACAGCACAGGAGGCGATAGTTCGCTTTCTCACTTTTCCATCGTTTAAGGCGACAGCGTACATGACTTTATGTACGCCATTTTCCTTTACCGCGTTAGGGAAATACTTGCAGATGAGTCCAATGAAAAGCCCACCTAGCATTGGCATTAATGGTAATAGAAATGGATATGTTTGAGGTGGTATTCCTGCCAGTGAAAATCCTTTGACAGAAAAAATCGATTCAAAAAATTCTATCATCCAGCGAAAAAAAGTTGATGCAAAACCAGCAAGAAATCCAAGCAAGGCAGCAAGAATCAACATATTTTGATCAAACATCAAAATACTGCGAAACTTGTCTCTTATTTGATCGGTTGTTGTGGACATGGAATTGTCTTTTCGTAATTACTTGAATGAAACGGTATTATATGTCATGAAAATATTAATGGCTAGGTTTTCAATTGCATTGAAACTCTAATAAATTGAGATGGCATCAAACTAATTTGTTGTGTTATGCTCCACTCGCTATATTTATTTTGTTTTATTTAATTATTGTTAACTATTTATATAGAGTCTTTATTATTTTTTTAGGGATACCATATGGTTAAAATTGCACCTTCTATATTGTCAGCAGATTTTAGTAAACTTGGCGATGAAATCAAAGCTGTTGAAGATGCTGGGGCTGATTGGATTCACGTGGATGTTATGGATGGTCACTTCGTTCCTAATATTACTATTGGACCGCCCGTGATTGAGTCAATCCGAAAAGTTACCAACCTCCCTCTTGATGTTCACTTGATGATCGAGAATGCAGATTGTTACATAAAATCATTTGTTGAGGCAGGAGCGGATATTATAAGCGTCCAAGTTGAAGCTTGCCGACATCTCAATAGAACGATTCAGATAATTAAGGAACAGAAAGTTCGTGCCGGGGTTGTTCTGAATCCAGCAACTCCTTTGTCAAGTTTGGAAGAAATTCTACACGAACTCGATATGGTACTTCTAATGACAGTGAACCCAGGGTTTGGTGGGCAGTCTTTCATACCCTCGATGTTGGGTAAGATATCTAATTTAAATGATATTATGAGTAATTATGATGATGAGATCGAATTGCAAGTAGACGGCGGGGTAAAACCCGAGAACGCAGGAGAGATAAAAGAATCGGGGGCCAGTGTTCTCGTTGCTGGGTCTGCAATTTTTAATAGTAAAGATTATAAAAAAGCAATCAAAAGCTTACGGGAAGCGTGAATCAAACAAACCTCTCTTCGAAAATAAGGAAGAGAGGTTTGTTTAAAGGCTAAACAAAGAGACTCTATTTACACTCCCATCAGTGGTTGATAGGAATCTTTTTAACTTCTTTTTTCGCTTCAGGAGTTTTTGGCATCGTAACAGTTAAAACTCCATTAACAAAAGAAGCGTCTATTTTATTTTGGTCAATTATTTCAGGAACCTCAAAACTCCTTTGGAATGCTCCGTAGGACCGTTCTCTACTGTAAAACTCACCTTGCGTATCTTCTCTTTCTGTTTTTTTCTCACCTTTGATCGTAAGAGTTCCGTCATCTAAAGTGAGATCAACATTTTTTTCATCAAGTCCAGGTAGTTCTGCAGTTATAAGAAAGTTATTTTCTGTTTCCGTAATATCCACTTTTGGAAACTTATTTTGCTCAACTGGACGAAAATCAAAAAAACTGTTACCAAGATAATCTGTGTTTACTGGATTTAAAAACCTCTCCATACTTTTGTCAAGTGAGAAGAGAGTTTCGTCGTAGTTGTGATTACCATGAGTGTCGTATCTATCCCAGTGTAACGGAATTAAGTTTTTAAAAGTCATGTGATTGTCTCCTTTAATAACAACCTCAGTTTTTTAATTCATAATAATTAATTCAAACTAAGGCGATTGTTGAAAATAATAAATTGAATCTAAGTTGCGGGAGACCGGTCTACCGCTTTCTAGTTAATATATGGGATTAGAAAATGACGTAGTCAAGGTTAGGGGATAACAATAATTAAAAATTGAAAAAATTCTAATTTGGATAAAGTGTGGTAGGTGTATACAATAATAAGCTTCTAGCGCGCGCCGAAATAACTAAAAAAAAATCCCCTTCCCATGTTTAGGGAAGAGGACAGTTAAATGTACTCAAGGTTAGTTGCTTTAAAATTCTTAAGCTTTAAACTTTTTTTCTAGCGCCTATCTCCCATTATACGAAGGAGCATGAGAAATAGATTAATAAAATCAAGATATAAGGTTAGAGCACCTCTAATAGCTTCTTTTGTGTCCTCGTCTGTTCCTTCATTTCCGAGAATGTTCATTTCTTTGATTTTCTGCGTATCGTAGGCGGTTAACCCAACAAAAATAAGAACACCGGCGTAGGTTATGATCCAGTGCATCATTGGGCTTTGTAGAAAGATATTCACGAGAGATGCAATGATTATCCCGATTAGTCCCATAAATAGGAAGCTACCCCAGGAGGTAAGATCCTTTTTTGTGGTGTATCCGTAAAAACTCATTGCACCAAAAGTTCCGGCCGTCACTAGAAAAGTTGATGTGATCGAGGCGGCTGTATAAACTACAAACAAGGTGGAAAAAGTTATCCCAGTAAGCCCAGCATACAACAAAAAGACACCAGTAGCCTGACTTACGCTCATAGCCATTACTCTGGTGGCTAACCAGAAAACCAATCCGATCTGAGCGATTATCAATACGATCGGCATGACGGGGTTACCCATCACGATATTAAAGATGGCTGGGGTATTTGCAATGTAGAATGCCATTACGCCGGTGATACCTAGTCCGGCTCCCATCCAATTATAAACGCGAACCATGAAACGTTGTTGCTCCGCGGCAACGGAATCAAGACTGGTGGTTCTCATTTGATTTTCTTGCATTTTAATTTCCTTACATTAACGATTGGTGGATTTAGTAAAGTTGGTCTAACAATAATATGACGCCAGTAAAGGGAATCATATTTAATCTATATCAAAAATAGTATTAGCTGTTCTGTTTGTCAAGTAAAGGGTGTTTTAATTAATAAATTTATTTTAATGATTTTAATAAATGTCGGTGACCTGGAATTCGCCTAATCCTAAAATTAAAACGGCGATATGTGATTGAAAATTATTTTAATTATTTTTTTGAGAAGATGTTTTTCGAGAGTATTTCACTGTCAAACATAATAGGGCAGCGAAAATCATCCATTGAAACCTTTCTTCCCATACACGTTTTCTTTCAGTTTTAATTTCTTTGCTCTCGACTTTGTGTTTGATGTTCTCCAGATATAGTTTTTGCAGATCCATATCACCTGTTACTGAACGTACATAGGTACCCCCTGTTTGTAATGCCATTTGTTGAAGTGTTGGTTCGTCGAGCTTAGTTAATATTACCTCTCCAGCTTTATCTTTTTTGAATCCGGAAACTCCTGGTTCGGAGTTTGGGATAGGTGCACCAATGCTATTGCCTATACCTATTGCGAAAATTTTAGTTTCATGCTCTTTGGCCCAGTTTGCCGATTGTATGGCATCACCTGTATGATCTTCGCCATCAGTTATTAGAATTATAGCGCGTGACCGTGTGTCTTGCTGGTTAAAGGCCTTGACTGAAGTTCGGATTGCGTGGCTTATTGCCGTCCCCTGTACAGGAATGAGTTTTGTGTCAATAGCATTTAAGAAAATTCGAGCAGCAGAATAATCCAAAGTAAGAGGGCATTGCAGGTATGACGTTCCAGCAAAAGCTACTAGGCCAATTCTATCGCCTTCAAGCATATTTAATAAATCCGCTATCTTGTGTTTTGCTCTTTCTAGTCTATTAGGTTTTATGTCTTGCGCTAACATACTACTGGAAACATCTAGCGCGATGATGATATCCACGCCTTTTTGCTCTAGATCTTTCCAGTAAAAACCCCAGCGCGGTTGAGAGAGTGCGAGAATAAGAAAAAACACCACAGATATTGTTAGCACATTGTCGGTTTTAACTCGTTTTAAGGCCAGAGGATCAAGTAGCCGGGAAACAAGTGATTTACCTAAGAAAACTTCTATCAGCCGTTTCTTTTTTTTGTATGACCATATAAGAAACACTATAAGCGGAATCACCAACCAAAGTAAGTTTAGATAGTTTTGATTGCCAAAGCGCATTAAGGGAGTCTCCGTAAAAAAGAATTCGAAAAAATAATTTCAGTTAGGAACAAAATAAGTCCGGGAATAAGGAAATAATGAAACAATTCTTTGTATTCAGAGTGGTCAAGACTTTTTATTTCTGACTTTTCTAAAAGATCAATTTGTTTGTAAATATCTTTTAGTGATTTTAAGTCGGTTGCGCGGAAATATTTTGCATCAGTCATTTCAGAGATTTTATTGAGCACCTCCTCGTCGATATCCACATCCTGATAGATGAGTCGTTTTCCAAAAATTGAATCTACTAGAAATGGTGCCTTCCCACGTTTGCCGACCCCAATAGTATAGATTTTGATACCCAGAGTTTTGGCAATTTCTGCAGCCTGCAGGGGTGGGATTGTACCTGAGTTATTACGTCCATCAGTTAATAGAATAATGATTTTGGATTTAGATTTTAGGTCCTTCAATCGTCTAGCTGAGATGCCAATTGCGGACCCGATTGC
>ERZ651768.2803-NODE-2803-length-11899-cov-2.338352_pt1 | contig 11899 bp, 9 predicted proteins | sample MGYA00514754_ERZ651768 | MGnify/ENA metagenome assembly ERZ651768 | reverse complement strand
GGGGCATGTGGAAGACCAGCAAAGACTATCCAGTCATCACGCCGCTTTTTTCAACAGATCGAAGATGACCCTGGCGAATTTGGCTGCGCGGTCGGGGTTGGAGAGGAGTTGGTCTTTTTGGTTTTGATGGACGTCGCTGCTGTCGAGTCAGTCAATGCGAGTATCGATGAAGTCATCTCTCGTTACGGGCGCATTGACTGCGCATTTAATAATGCTGGCATTGAAGGCGAGCAGTCCCCGATCAACGAGTGTAGCGACGCCAACTGGGACCGCGTTGTCGCTATCGACTTGAAAGGTGTCTGGCTGTGTCTCAAGTATGAAATCCCGCAGATGCTCAAGCAAGGCGGCGGCGCGATTGTCAATACAGCTTCAGTTGCTGGGCTGGTTGGGTTTCAAGGGATCGCTCCTTATGTGGCGGCAAAGCATGGGGTCGTGGGGCTGACGAAGACGGCTGCGCTCGAATACGCTAAGTCAGGAATTCGGGTTAATGCTGTATGTCCCGGTGTCATTGATACACCCATGGTTCACCGTGCCTTTGGTGATAATCCGCAGATGGCTGAATCGGTTGCTGCGGTCGAGCCCGTCGGCCGTCTGGGCAAGCCAGAAGAGATTGCAGAGAGTGAAGACGATGCTGTGGAAAAGTCCATTAGCATCGCCGATGACATCGTTCTCAGAGCAGCGATCGGCGAAACGCGACCAACCCATTTAAGTAGCATGGACAACGTTACGAATACGTGAATTGCTAATGCTACCAACACCACGATGGCAAAGATAAGTAGCGGTTTTGCCGCATCGAAGCCTGTACGCGCAACCACGCGTGCAACCAAACCGAATACGCCTATCGGGGCAAACTTCATCACCCATTCGGTGATTTTCATCATGACCTGGAAAACGCCGGACCAGAATTTGAAAAGTGGCTCTGCCAATCCATGCTCCAGGCGGCTCATGAAAAAACCGAACAGCACGCAGAAAAATATGATGCCCAGCATCTCGCCCTTGCCGGCCGCATCAACGATGTTCGGGGGAACCGCGCGAAGAAATACTTCGATAACGTCGGAAACGCCCTTGTTGCCGACTTGCTTGGCTACCTCGCTCGAATCCGCCTCAAAAGCGAGCAATTCCCCTGCAGGTTTCCCGTCGACGATTCCGGGACGCACGATATTTACCAGTACCAACCCCACAAGTATGGCTGACAGCGTTGTAACCGCGTAGCACGCTAATGTTTGCCCCCCTAGCTTCCCGAGATCTCCTTCTGAACCTATGCCCGCGATCCCAACGATAATCGAGGATGCAATCAGTGGAACAATCAGCATCTTCAGTGCATTGATAAATAACGTACCGAGAAAATCGAACACGGAATAAAAACGGACACCTAAAATGGCTCCGTCGTCTCCGGCCACCCACCCAACGATAGATGCCAAAACGATCGCAATCAGAATTTGCCAATGCAGCTTTAATTTCACGGCGATTTAACGAGTGCGGGATTGTCAGAATGAATCGAGATTTTCAAAAAGACCTGCTGCAACTTCCACGTCCGCTTGCTCGCGGAGCTCGGCGACGAGCGCGGCCGCCTGAGTCTGGCCCGACTGACGCGCCAGCAATTGCTTGCTGCCGTCCCGTTGCTCTCTGGAGAGATCCTCAGGCTGTCCGGGCTCAACCTCTACGACCTGGTAGACGGCAAAACCGCCGCTTGGCCACGCGGCGCTTGAAAAAACGGCGTGACCGCCATCGGGTTTGGGCGTTCTAAATACAGCAGCCAGTAGATCCGCCGGCAAATCTTCCGAATCGCGCCTAAGCAAACCGGTACTAATCAACTCAATTCCCTGTTCAGCAGCAGTCGCAGCTAGCTCTGCGCCGCTCTGAAGGCTGGACAACAACTCCGCACCGGCATCCTGAGCGCGTTCCGTGGCCTGTTTATTCAACAGAATGTTTCTGATGCTGGCGCGCACCTCTTCCATGGGCCGAATCTCAGACAAACGGTGTTTCGTAACCTGGACGACAACTACTCGATCATCCTCCAGCTCGATCACTGGGCTGTTCTTTCTATCCTCTAACACCTCTAGGCTAAATACGGTAGCAACCAGTTTTGGGCTAGAACCAAGGGGCAAACCACCGCTACGAGTGAATCCGATGGCTTTCTTCAAGTCCAGTCCCATCTCTTCAGCGACTGGAACGAGACCGTTAAGACTTTCTAATGCCAAGTCATCCAGTAACTCCGCCCGACTGTAGAAGATCTCTTCTCCTTTTTGCTTTCGTTGTTCTTCAAGCAACTCATTGCGGACCTCGGCATACGTCTGTTGAGTTCCCTCCCGGATCTCCTCCAAGCGAATAATGTGAAATCCGAATTCTGTCCTGACCGGTTCTGACAACTCGCCTTGCGCGAGAGCAAACAGACTATCGTCAAATTCGCTAGCAAAATTACCTTGCCCAACCCAACCGAGATCTCCGCCATTGGAAGCGGATCCTGAATCGTCAGAATATTCCGCAGCCAGAACTTCCAAGGACTCGCCAGCAACCAATCGCCGCCGCAAATCCTTTGCAAGATTTTCCGCCTGCAACTCATCGGCGTCGACAGAAATTAGGATATGCCTGGCACGTCGTTCCTCATCAGTTTGGTAAAGCTTAGGGTTCTCGTCAAAATAGGCTCTTACTTCTTGTTCATCTACTTCAACTTCATTGATAATTTCGGCGACGTTCAGCTCTATATATTCGAGATCAATGCTTTCTTCGGTCTTGAACTGCGGTTGGTTAGCTTCGTAGTAACTCTCAACTGCTGTCTCATCCACACTCAGACCGTCGACATAAGCATCGGGATCTAAGACGACATAGTCGATCCTGCGTTCTTCACTATTAAGAACGAGAAAGCGACGAAAATCCGTCGGTGTATAGAACGCTGAATTAATAATTCCTTCCTGAAGTTGCCGAACCTGCAGTGCCAACCTCTGGTCCTCTTCAAAAGTTGTCCGCGTTAAACCCTGACTTGATAGGAGGCTTTCGTAACTAACAGTGGAAAACTCCCCACCAAGCTGAAAAGCGGGGGCAGCACGTATGTAATCGGCAACCACCCGGTCACTTACACCGTAACCGTTATTTTCGGAGTACTGCTTAAGTAAGCGCTGGCGCACGAGGGACTCGAGCACTTCTTTCGCGATTTCTATACGCAGAGAATCCGGAATCTCAACGCCGTAGGCAGCTTGCCACTGCTGCTCCTGGTTCTGCAGGACATCCCGGAGTTCAAAAGTGGGTATCTCGTCCCCATTAACCTGCGCTGCAAAGGTATTAGCGACACTGCTGGTATTCATATTCCCGAAGGATATGACCAGCGCCACACCGATAACGAGAATAATTACCGTTGCAACCCAGCCGGTCAGTCGGTCTCTAATGGTTTGCAGCATGGTTTTTACCAGCCCAGAAACGTTGCTCGGCTCCTGGCAGTAACAGCTACCAACAGGAGCTGATTACCGCAACTTGCCCGATATTGTAGCCGGGAAAAAGAAAAGGCGTCGCCTTGCGGGACGCCTTGTAAATTTAGTGGCGGAGTGGACGGGACTCGAACCCGCGACCCCCGGCGTGACAGGCCGGTATTCTAACCAACTGAACTACCACTCCTGTTGCTCTGGTGGGTGCTGAGGGGCTCGAACCCCCGACCTTCGCCTTGTAAGGGCGACGCTCTCCCAGCTGAGCTAAGCACCCCTGAATGGGTGACACCCCGTCCTGTGGATCGCCGTCGAGAAACCGAACCGCCTGCAACGACGGCGCCCGGATTTCATCCCGGGCCCCGCTCCAGTCAGTTAGCGAAAAAACCGTAACGCGCAAATGGTGCGCTAGTATACGGGAACCTTATTTACGGCATCCTTCAAAGCTTTGCCAGCCCTAAAACCAGGCACATTGCTAGCCTTGATATGGATAGCTTCACCGGTCCGTGGGTTGCGTCCCATTCGAGCGGAGCGCTTCTTTACGGTAAACGTACCGAACCCGACCAGGGAAACCTGGTTACCGCCCTCCAATGCATTGGTAATCGAACCAATGATGGCGTCAACTGCTCTCCCACCATCTGCTTTTGAAAGACCAGCCGAAGCCGCTACTGCCTCTATCAATTGACCCTTGTTCATCAATCCACCTTTCAACGAACTTTAATTTACTAACCAACCATCAATACAGATGGCCCCCTTTAGTAGCATCCGCCTTCTCACAACATGAAGCGATTCGACAAAATACCGAGAGTTCGCACATTGGACTCGGAGTCGGCATTTAGAGTGTTTTGCGAGAAGAACGCCTACGACCAAAGAAATGTTATACCAAGGCACAAAAAGCGCTGTCAACAAAACTTTTACTTGACTATAGGTAAACCCCTAATGCGGCCGAACTCCCTCGTCGGCAGTCTCCGCAGGTTTACCCTTCTTTTTGCCCTCGGTCAATTCAGCAACTTCCGGTTTTGGAACCGGCATATTCTGCAGCGAAAGTTCCAGTACCTCATCTATCCACCTTACAGGAACTATGTTTAACTTCTCTTTGATGTTCTTCGGAATTTCTATCAGTTCTTTCTCGTTTTCCTGGGGGATCAAAACGGTGCTGATGCCCCCCCGGTGTGCCGCCAACAGCTTCTCTTTTAGCCCACCGATGGGCAACACTTCACCGCGGAGCGTGATCTCTCCGGTCATGGCCACATCCGACTTGACCGGAATATTGGTCACCGCGGAAACCAGCGCTGCGCACATGCCAACGCCCGCGCTCGGGCCGTCCTTGGGAGTGGCCCCCTCAGGGACGTGGACGTGAATGTCCAGCTTCCGGTGAAAATCCTCGTCTATCCCAAGTATCCCGGCACGGCTACGAACCACCGTGGTAGCTGCCTGGATCGATTCTTGCATAACCTCGCCGAGTTGCCCTGTATGCATGAGCTTCCCCTTACCGGGCACGGTCATCGCCTCGATAGTCAGCAGTTCACCACCAGCCTCGGTCCACGCCAAACCGGTTACCTGCCCAACTTGGTCGTTTTCTTCCGCAAGCCCATACCTATGGCGTCTTACGCCTAGATATTTCTGCAAGCTTTTAGGAACTATGTGCGTCTGACGGTTTTTGGGTCGGAGCAAAAGGTTCTTCACAACTTTGCGGCAAATTTTCGCCAATTCGCGCTCTAGGTTTCGAACGCCTGCTTCTCGCGTGTAATACCGCACCACATCACGCACCGCCGAATCAGAGATAGCCAACTCATCCGGTTTCAGTCCATTCTCACGTAGCTGCTTTGGTGCTAGATAGTTCCGAGCAATATTCAGCTTTTCATCTTCTGTGTAGCCGGGAATGCGAATAACTTCCATCCGGTCATGCAACGGTGGTGGTATGTTCAATGTGTTTGCGGTGCAAACAAACATTACGTCGGAAAGATCGAAATCAACTTCAAGATAGTGATCGTTAAAGCTTGAGTTCTGTTCGGGGTCCAAAACTTCCAATAAGGCCGACGATGGATCGCCACGAAAATCCATGGACATCTTGTCAACCTCATCGAGCAGAAACAAAGGATTACGAACTCCGACTTTGCCCAGGTTTTGAATGATCTTGCCCGGCATCGAACCGATATAAGTACGCCGATGCCCCCGGATTTCAGCTTCATCTCGGACGCCCCCTAAGGACATCCGGACAAATTTTCGGTTGGTTGCCCTGGCAATGCTTTGACCCAGCGAGGTTTTGCCAACTCCGGGAGGTCCTACGAGACAGAGTATCGGCCCTTTGAGCCTGCGCACCCGCTGCTGAACCGCTAGGTACTCAAGAATACGCTCCTTGACCTTCTCCAGCCCGTAATGATCCTCCTCAAGGATCCGTTCCGCCTGATCAAGCTTACGGGATATCCTGCTGCGTTTCTTCCACGGGGCTTTCAGCAACCAGTCAATATAATTTCGCACTACCGTTGCCTCGGCAGACATAGGAGGCATAAGTCTCAGCTTGCTCAATTCAGAATTGGTCTTATCGAGCGCTTCGCGTGGCATTCCTGCCTGCTCGATTTTTCGTTCCAACTCCGTCAACTCATTCGGCGCATCTTCCATCTCACCGAGTTCCTTCTGAATGGCCCTCATTTGCTCGTTGAGGTAATACTCACGCTGGCTTTTCTCCATCTGTTGCTTGACGCGACCGCGAATTCGTTTCTCGATTTGCAACATGTCAATTTCAGCGGCTATCAACGCCATAACATGCTGGAGTCGCTGGCTGGCATCATAAATTTCCAGCACCTTCTGCTTTTCAGTAAGTTTCAAGGACATATGGGCCGCTATGGTGTCGGCCAGCCGACCTGGCTGTTCAATACTGGATAATGACGACAGAATCTCGGGAGGAACTTTCTTGTTAAGCTTCACGTAACTTTCAAACTCGGAAATTACGGTCCGCTTGAGACCATACAACTCCCGAGAATCGTCGATCGAAGTCTCTTTAACCATTTGAATATCAGCGGAAAAATATTCTCCCGAACGTACGTCCTCGAGGTTGGCACGCGAACCACCTTCGACGAGAACCTTGACCGTGCCGTCGGGTAGTTTCAGTAACTGAAGAATGGTTGCGAGCGTACCAACATCGTAGATATCCTCAATCTCAGGCTCATCTATATCGGCCTTTTTCTGTGCAACCAGAAGGATTTGTTTACCAAGCTCCATGGCTTTGTCAAGCGCAAGAATTGACTTTTCCCTACCGACGAAAAGCGGTATTACCATGTGCGGATATACGACGACATCACGGAGCGGCAGAATCGGCAAATTCTTCACCTTTTCCTGAGCTTGCGCAGACATTTTTGTCTCCAAATAACGAGTAATTTCCCAGAGAATACCCAGGGAATCTAAACCGGAAGTATCAACTCACATGCACCAGGTACGTAGGCGTGGTGCGTGCGACAACAACAAAATAGCGCGAGCCGAACGACCTATAGCCTATCTGACCCTGTCGGAAGAGGCTCATCCTCAACCGTCGGAAGATCCTGCGCGTCTCCCGACTCGTAAATAACATATGGCTTAGTTTCGCCGTTTACAACCCCCTCATCCACCACAACTTTTGTGGCATTTGTCATGGCCGGCAATTCATACATCGTGTCCAAAAGAACACTTTCGAGAATAGTTCTTAAGCCCCTGGCACCGGTCTTTCGCTGCATGGCGCGAGCGGCAATCGCGCGCAGAGCGTCTTCCCTGAATTCAAGCTCGCATCCTTCCATTTCGAACAGCTTATGGTACTGCTTGGTCAGCGCATTCCGGGGTTCGACGAGAATCGTAACTAGCGCATCCTCATCGAGTTGATCAAGCGTAGCCACAACAGGCAGCCGGCCGACAAACTCGGGAATCAGCCCATAATTCATTAGGTCCTCTGGCTCAACATCGGTGAGCAACTCACCGATGTTTGGTGCTTCTTCAATCGTCTTAACCTCGGCCACGAAACCAATGCCGCCACTGGCAGAACGGTTACGAATGATTTTCTCAAGGCCAGAAAATGCCCCACCGCAAATAAACAGGATATTGGACGTATCTACTTGCAGGAATTCCTGCTGTGGGTGCTTTCTTCCGCCCTGAGGAGGCACAGAGGCGATAGTGCCTTCGATCAGTTTAAGTAACGCCTGTTGGACACCTTCACCGGAAACATCGCGCGTTATTGATGGATTGTCCGACTTGCGTGAAATCTTATCTATCTCGTCGATATAGACAATCCCAGTCTGTGCTTTCTCAACATCGTAGTCGCACTTCTGCAAAAGCTTCTGAATAACATTCTCAACGTCCTCGCCAACATAGCCCGCCTCAGTCAAGGTAGTGGCATCGGCAATGGTAAATGGCACATTCAGTAATCGCGCCAACGTCTCCGCCAGTAGAGTTTTACCGCAGCCAGTAGGCCCAATCATGAGAATATTGCTCTTGGCCAACTCGACTTCATCCTTTTCGCCAGTTCGATTGTCGAGCCGTTTATAGTGGTTGTAAACTGCAACAGAAAGTACCTTCTTCGCCCGTTGCTGGCCGATGACGTATTCTTCAAGGAAGTCTTTTATTTCGTGTGGTGTAGGAAGTTTTGCCTGACCTTGATCAGCACGATCATCAAGTTCTTCGCGAATTATGTCATTACATAGCTCTACGCATTCATCACAGACAAAGACCGACGGTCCCGCAATAAGCTTACGGACTTCGTGCTGACTCTTGCCGCAGAACGAACAGTAGAGCAGTTTGCCTTCGTCGTTTCTACCTCGAGTGTCGTCAGACATAACGTTCTTCGATGTCCATATACCGGTTAGATACAAAACCTATCGAAAAGGGGCAACTTTATATAGCACGGCATTGATACCCGGTGCAAAGCGCTTTGCCTCAGGTCGCCTTCAGAACCTACCCTTTGGCTTCCGAAGTCGTTTCCGCATCGCCTCGCTGCGCTAGAACCCTGTCGATGAGGCCATATTCAACAGCCTCATCACCACTCATGAAATGATCACGGTCCGTGTCCTTTTGAATGCGCTTAAGCGGCTGGCCCGTGTGTTTTGCAAGCAACGTATTGAGGCGATCCCTCGTTTGCAGCACCTCTCGCGCATGTATATCAATGTCGGATGCCTGACCCTGGAAACCAGCGATTGGTTGGTGGATCATGATCCTTGAATGAGGAAGGCAAAATCTTTTGCCTTTAGCTCCACCTACAAGAAGCAAAGCGCCCATACTCGCAGCCTGTCCTACGCATATTGTGCTGATGTCCGGGTTCACGAATTGATTGGGATCGTATATCGATAAACCGGAGCTTACCGCTCCCCCTGGAGAGTTAATGTACAGATGTATATCTTTGTCCGGATTTTCGGATTCAAGATAGAGCAACTGCGCAACTACCACGTTGGCGATCTGATCTTCAACTGGGCCAACGATAAAAACGACGCGCTCTTTTAGAAGCCGCGAGTAAATATCATAAGCTCGTTCACCACGGGCCGTTTGCTCCACGACCATCGGAACGAGATTCAGTGCTTGCGTTTCCATAAATTTACCTAGGTGCAATTTAAAAGTTATAGATCCATCAACTCCATGAAGGTTACGGATTTATCTCGGCGCGTCGCTTTAGAAAGCAGCCATTCCACAACCCGCTCCTCCAAAACCATATTTTTCACCTGGCTAAGCAATTGCGGGTCTTGATAATAGATTTTACGCATTTCTTCCGGCTTATCATATGGGTCACAGAGCTCCCTGATTTTTGATTCCACGAGCCCCTTTTCGACTTCCAATTTATTGTCGCGCAAAATGGCGGTCATCAGCAGCCCAAGTCGCACTCTGCGTTCCGACGCCTCGCGAAAGGTATCAGCAGGCGGTGCGTCCTTTAGTTCCTTTATCCCAAATTGGCGCATTGCGTCCTGCTGCAGCGAACGGGTTTCCTGCTCGACTAGCACTATGGGCAACTCCACGGGATTGCTTGCAAGCAAGCTCTCCATAACCTGCCGCTTCAACTCGGCGCGTCGCTTCACCTCAATTTGCCGCTCCATGTTCTCGCGCACATCTCTTCGAAAATCTTTCTCACTACCAGTTGTTATCCCCATCGAATTAATGAATTGCTCATCAATCTCGGGCAGCTTCTGCTCCGTAACCTCCTTCGCCTCGATTGAGAAGGCGACTTTCTGCCCAGCAAGATTTTTCTGGTAATAATCTTTTGGAAACTTAAGTTTAAATTCCTTGGATTCACCCGCACTGATTCCCAACAGGTTTTTCTCGAAATCCGCAAACATGTTGTCTGATCCGAGCACAACCGCCACATTCTCGCCGCTACCCCCTTCGAAAATCTCGCCTTTAAGCTTGCCTTCAAAATTGATCATTACTCTGTCACCATCGGCCGCGGGTCGTTTAACCGACTCCCAAGTCCCCCTTTGTTTGCGCAAATTCTCGATCATCGAATTGATATCCGAGTCAGTAATCTCAGCGTTCGGCGTCTCAACCTCCAACTTATCGAGGCCTTTGATTTCGAACTCCGGATACACCTCGAAAATAGCCGTATAGGCTAAATCCTGGCCCTGATCCAAGGATTCCGGCTCGATCTTCGGCCCACCGGCCGGCTGCAAATTCTGTTGAGCAATAGCCTCCGAATAACTGGTTTGCAGCAACTCCTGCAAAACTTCCTGGCGCACCTGGCCGCCATACCGCTGACGAATTACGCGGTTCGGAATCTTTCCCGGTCTGAAACCCTTTATTTTTGCGGTGCGGCCAACGGAAAGCAGCCGGTCACGCACTTTTTCCTCAATTCGACCAGCCGGAACCTGAACCCGCATGCGTCGTTCAAGTCCTGTCAAGGTCTCAATAGAAACCTGCATATCGTCCATATTCCGTTAGAGTCTCGCCTTGGGCCACCGGCTCGATGCTACGCTGGCCAACTCGGACTTGGTGCGAAAGGAGAGATTCGAACTCTCACGGGTTACCCCACAGGATCCTAAATCCTGCGCGTCTACCAGTTCCGCCACTTTCGCCGGTGTAGGGTGACCAGTCTCGCAGCCAGGATTATACGGGAGCGGCGGGAGCCAGCTGTACCCGGACAAGCCATGACTTGGACTTCCCGCGTAACAAACACCTTTGCCCCAGCCTATGCCCTGATCTGCCAAGCCACGCTTTCGGTTCATTTCTGGATCAATTAATATATTGAATTACAGTCAATTATAAAGTATTTTTTACACACATTCGCGACGAGAGCCAAGCACCGCTGGTGCTCAATGCTGAAACACCATTCCGCTCAAAGTAGCTGGCAATGTTCAATCTGGTCGGCAATCCCCGCTGGCGCACCGCAACCGCGATTAAACTTTAGCAGCATCCAATCTGCCAGCTACCGGTTCGCCGCAATGCTGCGACCGCCTACAAATTTACGTAACTAAACTGGCAATTGCCGCATTTATCGAGGAAACATTATGTCTTCATTACTCGTGACTGGGGCAAATCGTGGCCTCGGGTTAGCGTTCGCACGCCGTTACAGCGCACATGGATGGAAGGTTATCGCCACCTGCCGCGAGCCCGAAATAGCAGCGGAATTGCAGCAGCTGGCCAAAGAATCAGATAGCGAAGTAATGATAGAGAAACTCGATGTACTGGATCATGAGGCGATCGATACACTGGCAGCAAGGCATCGGGGACGGGCAATAGACCTGCTGATCAACAATGCCGGCATCGTGGGACCGTTTCCATACGCTCAACACCTCAAGCGCCAGCGCTTTGGCACACTGGATTACGAATTGTGGAACGAGGTGGTCCGAACCAATTCCTTTGCGCCAGTCAAAATGGCAGAAGTGTTTCTGGAGTCACTACTGCTAGGAAAAAATCCAAAAATCGTGTCGATCTCAAGTACGGTCGGTTCCAATGTCGAATCCACCATTCCGTCATACCTCTACGGTTCTAGCAAAGCCGCCCTTAACAAAGTTATGACCCTGTTGGCAGAAACGCTCCGAAAGCATGAAATTATTGTTGCGCTGCTCTGTCCTGGACATACCAAAACCCGTATGGGCCTCGAGACTAATGCAAGCATTGAGGTAGATGACAGTTGCGCAGGAATGTGCAAGCTCATCGATGAACTGACCATGTCCGATACCGGAACCTTTACTCGATATAACGGCAAACGCATCGCTTGGTAATTGGAATAGATCGTTCCCCACCCGTACTCTGCTTTACCGGCAGTCTCTTCCCAACGGGCTCTCCGCTTCGAACGTCGCTGCTCGTCAACTGTGCATGTTTTAGATGCTGGGAGACCGGGGAATCGAACCCCGAACCTGCCGGTTAAGAGCCGGATGCTCTACCTGATTGAGCTAGTCTCCCTCTAAAACGCCCTCCAAAGGAGCAAATTGGGGTGGATGATGGGACTCGAACCCACGACGACCGGAATCACAATCCGGGGCTCTACCAACTGAGCTACGATCACCATATTCGGATAGCCAGATTGTCAATTATCCAAC
>ERZ651768.2799-NODE-2799-length-11920-cov-2.844127_pt1 | contig 11920 bp, 10 predicted proteins | sample MGYA00514754_ERZ651768 | MGnify/ENA metagenome assembly ERZ651768 | reverse complement strand
ATTTTTATACGCCGAATTTGTGCCGAAAGTTAGGGAAAAATCGGATGTCAAATAATCGCTACACTCTCGCCAAGGGGGATAGGCCTACAGACTCGAGAGGGAGTTTCCAGACTAAAATTCAATCGCGAGCAACTTCTCAATCGAACATCGCTAGATCGATTGCGTCGCCCATCTTGCAATAACCGAGATCACTCGGGTGAAGCCCGTCACCGCAATCGTAGATAGGCAGCATTTGGGTAGGACACTCGGGGTCACGCAACGCCTTGTCGAAATCGACAACGCCATCTAATGCCCCGCTTTTCCGGATCCAATTGTTAACCGCAACCCGATGACCCTCACGCACAGGATTCCAGGCACCAGGTAGGAACGTCTCGTTTCCGAACGGAGTCAGGGTAGCGCCAAACAGTTTTATCCCGCGTGCTTGTGCCCGCAATGCCATCTGGCAGAGGCCAGAGATCATCTGTTTGGCGGTGACCTCCTCTTCTGGCTTAGCGATGCGGTTTCTCAGATCGTTGGTGCCGAGCATAACAATTACATGGGTTACGCCAGGTTGAGCCAGCACATCGCGATCAAACCTCCGCAAGCCGCTATCGCCTCGGAGGTCGTGCAAAATTCGGTTGCCACCGAGGCCTTGGTTCATCACCCCGAGAGGTCGGCCTCCTTGCCGTGCGATTAACCGCCGAGCAAGCTGGTCGGGCCAGCGCTTATAGGCGTCATGGGTTGATATATTAGCGTCGGTCAGCGAATCGCCGAGCGCGACCACGCCTCCGGTTTCTTTCGACGCCAACACATCAATACTGCTAACGAAGAACCACTCGTCCGTAATCGTGCCAACAGGCATTACAGTTTCGGCCGAAAAATCTCCCGGCGGAGAGATGTAATTGGTCTGCCGTGCGTAACGCCCGGTGATCTGGAAGCCTGTCGGGATCTCGCCGGGGAGGTAGAAAGTGACGGAAAGGTCGGCGAGCGGCTCCACGTTGAGTTTAACAGGGTCGCTGACCACGAGCGCACCCGCCGCGATCGTCGCCGAACCGGAGCCGCCAAAAGTGAGCTTGCGCTCCGAGCCCGGCACAATTGCGGGGCCATTGTCTCTAATCCCAACATAGGCGCTACTGATCAAGAGCTTGCCGTTACCATAGGCGTTGGACAGCCGCACCTTCAACGTGTCGCCGCCGATACTGACGCGCAAATTCATCCGCAAAGTATGATTGTTGAAGCCCACGCCGGATTCACTCGGTGCCGGCGAGGTGGTCCAGGTGCCGACCCAATGCCTGTTATTGTCCATCGGCTGTCTCCCCTATCACGGCAAGCGATTGTTTAATGACGCCGAGCCGCATGTCAGCAATTTCTACAAGCATAACCTAGCAGTCGCTGCGAGGAGAAGGGCGAGATCGTGGATCTGGAAAAGGGACGTTGGTATTTGGATCGGCTTATCGATGAAGAATTATCTAGCTGATGAATGGGGATGGCAGAGGTGATCACACGGATTAACGAAACCGCCACGTCCCACGCCGGTTACCGGAGGGCAGCCGTCAGGCCAGGCTCCAGTGGCGAGATAGAATTGTGAGTTTATGGGAGAGCCTATAGGATGCAGTTGGTTGTCACGACAGCGGTGTTCCGATCCCCTGGATGGACGGGATAAGTACTAACTATGGAGGCCTGGCATGCTGAAGTTTTATTACAACGCGGCTCCTAACCCGATGAAGGTGTCTTTATTTTTGGAAGAGTCTGGCTTGGACTACGATCCGGTCCCCATCGACGGACGCGCTGGTGATCAGCACAAGCCTGAGTTCCTGGGAGTAAACCCGAATGCCAAGGTCCCAGCGATCGTCGATGATGGCATCACCGTGTTCGACAGCAATGCCATCCTTCTATACCTTGCCGAGAAGACCGGAAAATTTCTGCCGGAGGACACGTCTCAGGCACGGGCGCAGCTGCTTTCCTGGCTGATGTTCGTGGCCACGGGTGTCGGCCCCTATTCCGGCCAGTCCGTGCATTTCAAGAACTATGCGCCGGAAAAACAGTCTTATGCCATCAATCGTTATGACTTCGAGGCGGAGCGCCATTATGGCATCCTCGACAGGCGGCTCGAGGCAGTGCCCTACATGCTGGGAGAGACTTATACAATCGTCGACATGGCCGTGTGGGGCTGGGCTCAAAGGATTCTACTCGTCAGGGGCGAAAATACTTGGCGGGACATGCCGAACCTCAGTCGGCTGGTGAATGAAATCAACGCCCGTCCCGCAGCCGAACGCGCCAACGCCCTCAATGGCCGTCACACCTTCAGGACCGGCATGGATGACGAGGCCCGGGGCTACATGTTTCCACAGAATACGAGGCTTGTCGGCTGAGTACCGGGAAAAGTACGTCGTGCCGTTTCAGAAGGACTAGCTGCGGCAGCCGTCAGGTCAGGCTCCGGTGGCGGGATGGGTTTGTTAGCCTGTGGGAGAGTTTATGACGCGATCTTGCTCATAAATCGTTGAATTTGCCTCCGCGTCCCTTGCCGCCGGCAAATTGGTCCGCGTCATACATGGGCAGGGTGCACAATTCGGCGTCACACGTCCTATCCTCCGTGGACTCAATCCGAACCGTGGTCCCAGGCACCCGCCGCCATTAGTATCAGATAGCAGTATTCTTAAAGCTGTCTCGCTCTGACATCGTCGCAAAATAGCTTTGCAAGTTCTGGCTGTTGGCCATGTTTTCCTGACCCTCCGGAAATTTCTGAGCCGACGCCAGAATTGGCGTCAGGAAGCAATCAGCCATGGTGAAGCTCTCTCCGCCAAGATAGCCAGGAGCCACCGCCGCGTCGAGGAAAGCAAACATCTTAGGCAAGCGCCGAACAGTTTTGTCAATCACGTCGCGCACCACATTGCCGTCTTCATCCTTGTGAAAGGCGTATTCAACAACATAGCGGCGCATGATCATTTGATCGACCGAGCTGCTGACCGTACCAATCCAACGGTTGACCGGTGCGGCCTCCCTGGGGTCGGTGGGGATTAGCGCGGGACCGTCAAAGGCGGTGTCGATATAGCGGGCGATGGCTGTGGATTCCACAAGGTCCAAACCGTCGTGACGCATTGCTGGAATGAGGCCGAGGGGATTAAGCGCCTTGACCTCGTCGGAATGAGGCATGACGGAGATATTTTCATACGGCACACCTTTCTCCTGGGCCACCATGCACACCGCGCGCACGAAGTTCGAGCCGGGCCATCCAATAATTTGCAATCCCACGTGAATTCTCCATCAAATTAATCTTCACATACTAGGGATGAATCTGGCCTGAAAACCGGCGCCTTGACAAGGCCACTAAATTTTCGCGCCCTGCATCAGGATCGATTTCACCACCTTATTGGCCCGCTCCCGGAAAGAAACCGCATCGGGATGCATATCTGCTACGGGCCGAGGCACGGAATCGAAATTGCCGTAGCTGTCCTCGCCCCGTACCAGCAGGGAGGTGGTTCGCCCGCCGAGTTGTTTGCAATAAGCCGGAATGTAACGGATCGCGTAACCGTGGCGGGGTGCCTGTGTTTGGTTGATCTCCGAACCATGCACCATCAAAACATGATGCAGGGACATCTCACCCGGTTGCAGTAGGATGTCGACTGCGCAGTCTTCGTCCACTTTCACATCCAGAACCTGCCCACGGCTGAGCAGATTTTCCGTCGCATAGGTGTCGCTATGGCCTTGCTGGCCTCGGATATGGCTTCCCGGTATTACCCGCATGCAGCCGCTTTCCCGTGTGCTGGGTGTAATGGCGATCCAGGCGGTGACTATGACTTCAGGCTCCAGGCCCCAATACGTCAGATCTTGATGCCAGGAAACGAAGGCCCGATCATTAGGCGGTTTGGAAAAGAACGAAGACGACCAGCACAGGATATTCGGACCTAAAATTTTCTCCACGTGATCAAGGATCGCCGGATCGCACACCAAATCGAACAGTTCCGGAAATATAATGTGGGCGTTGGAACCCAATAAATTCCTCGCCTCTGGTCCATATTGCTCATAGATGCCGGCGATTTTACCTGCTAATCCACCGGCCCTTTCCTCACTAATCACCCGAATTGGGCTCAGGAAGCCTTGCGTCTGATAGGCCTCATGTGTCACAGCCGGACTGGCTATACTGTCCAACATCACGTAACTCCCGAGAACACCCTAATTGCGTCCACATGATAGGTTCATGGTGTTCGTAACGCAATTCGCCTAAAAAGCCTCAGCCGATCAACCTGAGACTGTCATAAGACAAATTTTGTCGTAAGCTCAGACAAACCAGGATGACGAGGAACTCAGCGACCATGAAATTTGGTTACTTCACACTTTCCGACAACGCCTACCCAGGCAACCCGCGCAGCCCTAATCAGTTCATCAGTGAAATACGTGCACAGGCCATTCTGGCAGACCGCTTGGGTTATCACTCAGCCTGGATTGGCGAGCATCATTTTGACTCTCTTGGCGTGAATTCCCGTCCTGGCACCCTATTAGCCAGCATAATCCCGGAAACCAAACATATCCGCCTTGCCCCTGCTGTCAGCGTTCTGCCGCTACATCACCCCCTGCACGTAGCGGAGGAATGGGCGACCATCGATTTGATCTCCGGTGGACGTGTGGATTTTGCAAGCGGACGTGGCTATGACCGCCGGGAATTCGCACCCTTTGGCGCCCCATACATGGATTCCGCCGAGATGTTCGAAGAGGGCATCGAAGTTGTCCTCAAGGCCTGGAATTCTCCGGGGCCGTGGTCCCACAAGGGCCAGTTCTACGATATCCCGGAAATGGAAATGACCCCAAAACCGGTGCAATCGCCTATTCCCTTTTATATTGCATCATTCTCCGAGACATCCGCCGATATGGCGGCGCGGCATGGTTTGAATATCATCTACGCACCCTTTGCTGCCGGTATGGTCTACGGCGGCCTGGAACCGGCTGTGGCGAGCTACGTCGAAAAATGCCAGGCCTTGGGCAATAAACCGGGAAGGGCCATGTGCAGCTACTTCATTTATATCGCCGATGACGACGCAGCCGAGAATTATGGTCGAGAACGCCAAATGGCCTATTTCAAGCACTGCGTGCTGCCCGCCTTCCCAGACGATCCAGCCAAGGCACCGCCAACCATGCATTATTTTCTCGATATCATTGAAATCTTACGCAATATGAAAAAAGAGGATCTCGGAGAAAGATCCATACTGATTGGCCCGTCAGAGAAGATTATAGAGAGCCTGAAACGAGTTGAGGCAGCGGGCATCGAGGAAGTCATATTGTACTTCAACGTAGGCAACAAGCCCGATGCAATGGTACGCGAGCAGATGCACCGATTTTCGGAAGAGATCGCACCGGCATTCCGCTAGACTATTTGAAATATTGAGGAGACCCGCCATGAATGTAATGCCAAATTCTGCTGCCGCTCGGGATATCGCCTATTACATCCACCCGCAAACGAATTTGCGCCGCCATCAGGAGGTAGGCCCCATGGTGGTGAACAAGGGCGATGGAATTTATGTAGAAGATGAGGCAGGAAACCGCTACTTGGAATGCGTGGCCGGATTATGGTGTGCCGCCTTGGGCTTCTCGGCCAATGAACGCATCGCCCGTGTCGCCTATGACCAAATGCGCAAAATGGGCTACTACCACACGTACCGCCACACGGCACATGAAAGCAGCATTGATCTCGCAGAGAAACTGATCCAGTTGGCACCAGTGCCTATGTCCAAGGTACTGTTTCAGTGCTCCGGCTCCGAGGCTAATGATACTGCAATCAAACTTGCCTGGTATTATCAGGCTGCCAAAGGCCGTCCGGATAAGGTCAAGATCATTGGCCGTGATCGGGGTTATCATGGCAGCACCATCGCCGCCGTCAGCGTTTCTGGTAAACCGGATATGCATGCGGATTTTGCTCTGCCCTTGCCCATGATGCGGCACACCGAATACCCACACTATTACCGACGTCACGAAAATGGTGAAAGCGAGGAAGCGTTTGCCACTCGCATGGCGGATGCACTTGAGACCTTGATATTAGCGGAAGGCCCCGACACAGTTGCGGCCTTTTTCGCAGAGCCGGTTATGGCTGCCGGTGGCGCCATCATCCCACCCGAGACGTATTTCGAAAAGGTGCAGACTGTCTTAAAAAAATACGATGTGCTTTTCGTGGCCGACGAAGTGGTTTGTGGATTTGGCCGCACGGGCAATTGGTGGGGCAGCCAAACCTTCAATTTGCAGCCTGACATGATTACCTGCGCCAAGGCGCTTTCGGCGGCTTATCAACCAATCTCCGCCGTCATGGTTAACGAGGAAATCCACCAAGCCATGCTTGCACAGAGTGATAAACTAGGCGCTTTTGCCCACGGCTATACTCATGCAGGCCATCCGGTCACGACCGCGGTCGCCTTGGAAGTAATCAAGATATATGAGGAAATCGACGTCGTAACTCGCGCGCGGGAAGTAGGCGGATATATGATCCAACGCTTGCAATCCTTCTCCGGTCATCCGCTGGTTGGCGATGTACGGGGCATTGGCATTCTGGCCGGGATGGAGCTTATGGCCGACAAGGAAAACCGAACTCCCTTTGAACCCGGCATCGCGGGACCTACCATGGACCGAATTGGCCGAAAAAACGGTTTGATCCTGCGGGTTATTGGTGACCGTCTGGCGTTCGCGCCGCCGTTGATCATGACCGAGGAGAATGTCGACGACATGGCGGAACGATTAGGACGCACCCTTGATCAAGCCCATGCGGAGATAACAAAAAGCTAGTAGAAAATATGATCCGCATTGCCTTCGATATCGGCGGAACCTTCACCGACTTCGTACTGCACGATGCCACAAGCGATGTCACCTGCACTCTGAAAATTCCCAGCACACCGGATGATCCTGGCCGGGCGTTGATATCGGGTTTCACAGAATTGCTACAATTGGCGGGTACAAAAGCAGAGGCGCTGGGCAGCGTTCTCCATGCAACAACCATAGCCACTAACGCTATTTTGGAGCGCAAGGGCGCCGCCACGGGCCTAATCACCACAGAAGGTTTCCGCGATGTACTGATCATTGGCAGACAGAAACGCTACGAAACCTATGATCTATATATTGACAAACCGGAACCCTTAATCCCCCGTCAGCATATACTGGAAGTATCCGAACGCCTGGATCAAAGCGGCAACGTCATTAACGAATTGGACATGGCGTCGGTGGATCGTGCCATCGATACCCTACTGTCAACCGAGCGGGAAACAGTGGCTGTATCTTTGCTGCACGCCTATGCCAATCCGGCCCACGAACGAGCGATCCGTGATCGAATTAAGGCGCGGGCTCCGGAAATATCGGTTTCTCTATCGTCGGATGTGTCACCTAAATTTAGAGAGTACGAGCGCACCAACACGACGGTCGCTAATGCTTATATCACGCCCACCGTGGAACGCTACATTAGCGGCCTTCAGGCGGCGTTAAGGCAGCAGGGCTATCAGCAGGAACTGTTTATAATGCAGTCGAGCGGCGGACTAGTAACGCCTGCTATGGCCAAGACCTACCCCATCCGCATTATCGAATCCGGACCCGCCGCCGGCGTCCTGATGGCCGGACAGGTGGGTGGTGACGAAGGCTATGATCACGTCATTACGTTTGACATGGGCGGCACGACTGCAAAATTGGGGGCCGTGGATGACCGATCCCCGGCCGTTGCCGCCACCTTTGAAGTCGGGCATGTCCGTTACAAAAAAGGCAGCGGCTTGCCCATCAATGTCCCTGCCGTTGAACTGCTAGAAATCGGCGCGGGCGGAGGCAGCATTGCCCGTAATGAACAGGGCATAATTAGCGTCGGTCCCGACAGCGCCGGCGCCGACCCCGGCCCCATATGCTATGGTCAGGGTGGCACGGAACCGACGATTACCGACGCAAACCTTGCCCTAGGTTATATTGACCCCGATTGGTTCAACGGCGGCACAATCCAACTCGATAAGGACGCGGCAGCAAACGCAATTTTGACCCAAATTGGCAAGCCATTGGACCTATCACTCGGAGAAGCTGCATGGGGCATCCACTTGATCGCCACGATGAATATGGAGAATGCCCTACGGGTCGTATCGGTGGAACGCGGCCGGGATCCTCGTACCCATGCCATGGTAGCCTTTGGCGGTGCCGGACCGCTGCATGCCGCACGTTTAGCGCGCGCAGTGGGGATCCCAACAGTCATTGTGCCTCGGGGTGCGGGCGTAGGATCCGCCGTAGGCCTACTGCAAGCTGCACCCCGCATTGACGTATCCACCACCAAAGTCATGGATCTGCATGAGGAGACTGGTGAACAAATCGCGGAAATATATTCTGGCCTGGAGGAACGCGCGCAGAATGATCTGGCATCACTCGGTGATGGTTTATCGGTACGATGGAGCCGGCAAGGTTATATGCGATACGTGGGGCAAGGTTTCGAGATCCGGGTCGACCTGCCTTCCGGACCAATTGACGAAACCTATGCTGCACGGACGATTGAAGCCTTCGATACGGCATATTTGAAGGCGCACAAATTCCTTGATCGCGACGCCCGAATAGAGGCCGTGGATTGGAATTTGGCCGCGACCTTGCCGCAATACCAACAAACGATCAAAATCAGCCCCACGAAGGGGGACAGAAGACCTCCTGGAAAAAGGCAAGCATGGTTTCCTGAGGCAGGTGGATTTATCGAAACCACGGTAATGGACCGGGCTATATTGATGCCTGAGGATATCGTCGCCGGACCAGCCATCGTTGAAGATATTGATTGCACGACGATTGTTCTGCCAGGCGATCAAGCGCAGCTAAGCCAAGATGGCCACCTGATCATCACGATCAATTTGGAGACAACCCCATGACGGAAAAGCCAATCGATCCCATCACACTGACCGTAATCTGGAACACGCTGCTTTCGATCGCCGAAGAATTGGGCACCACGCTGCGTAATACTGCGTTTTCAGAAGGAGTGCGCGAAGGGGACGATTTTTCGACGGCATTGTTCGACCGCAATGGCCGAATGATAGCACAGGGGAATTTCTCGCCGGGTCATCTTGGCTCCATGCCCGCTTGTACCAAGCACGCCATTGACTATTTTCCCGGTGAAACGTTGAGGCCCGGAGATTCAATCCTGCTCAACGACAGTTTCATGTGTTCTGGGCATTTTCCGGACTGTTTCCAGGTCATGCCAATTTTTTTGGAATCCGAATTGGTAGGCTTCGTCGCCTGCTCGGCACACCAGGTGGATATGGGTGGCGCAGCACCAGGGTCTCAAAAGGTCCATGGCGTGACTGAATCATTTCAAGAAGGTTTACGAATTTTGCCCGTCAAATTTGTAAGGGAAGGACAGATCGACGAAGACATCCTGCGGCTGGTATTAGGGAACGTGCGCATGCCCGAAAAAGTACGCGGCGACCTGTTGGCGCAGCATACTGCCAATATGAGTGCGGCGAGCCGCATGCGCCAGTTATTCCAAGACCACGGGATCGCCACTATCGAGAACGCCTACGAATTGATCCTTGACCGATCCGAACGGGCCATGCGGGAGGCCTTGGAGGCGGTACCCGCAGGCACCTACAGTTTCGAGGATTATTTGGATGATTATGGTCCAGGTACTGAACCGATCAAGATGGCCGTCGATATCACTTTCGACGGCGAAGGGTCAGTGGAGCTGGACTTTTCCCGTTCTTCGGACACGGTACCGGCTGCAATCAACTCATACATCAACTATACCCGCGCCTATGCCTTGTTCGCTATCAAGGTATTTTGCGACGCGCTACAACCTCAGACCGAGGGCGCCATGCGGCCCATAAAAATTACCGCTCGGGAAGGTTCCTTTTTCAATCCGTCGTTCCCGGCACCATCGGGCGGCCGGGCTATTTTACAAGTTCGTATATTCGATGCCATCAATGGCGCAATTGCAAAGGCCTTGCCTCACCGTGCTATGGGTGCTTTTTCCCATTGGTCCAATCCAAATTTTGGTGGCTTACACGACGAAACTGGCCTTCCGTTCGTCATGTACGATCTGTCCCTAGCTGGATATGGCGGCCGCCAGGGAAAGGATGGCGTGGAAGCATTGAGCCCAGTTATGAACTGTTCCAATATACCGGTTGAAGTTCACGAAACACACAATCCTATTCGGGTGCGCCGATTAGAATTCATTCAAGATTCAGGCGGGCCCGGGAAATGGCGTGGTGGTTGCGGCCTCCGCAAGGATATAGAAATGTTAAATTCTACCGCCGTGCTATCACACCTGGGCGATCGGCACCGCTTCCCATCCTACGGCCTGTTTGGCGGCAAGCCCGGCACCTTGGCGGAAACCTTCTTAAATCCCGACGGTAATGCCGAACCTTTGCACTCCAAGGGCATGTATGACTTAAAAAAAGGTGACGTGGTGAGTTTCCGTCTGTCCGGCGCGGGAGGATACGGCCCAGTCGCCGAGCGAGACACCAACGCAATTGCTCAGGATTTAGCTGAAGGATACATCAGCGAGGAAGGCGCGCACAGGGATTATGGCTGGCAAGGTTCATCTGACTAAGGAGACCTGGCGTGTCTTGCTGGTACGAACTGATGGGCCGGCGTTAATTCGCTTAGCCATTCATGTCGGGATCGTATTATTCCTGGCCGTATTGATTTCTCTACAGCCTCCTTATTGGCCGGCGCTGATTATACTGCAGGGTGTAGTGCTGATCTTCCTATTTGCCCCACTGCATGAATGTATCCATGACACGGCGTTCAAGAGTACCTGGTGCAACCGCCTTGTCGCAATTGTCTGCGGGTGGCTTTTGTTACTGCCGCCAGCTTGGTTCCGTTACTACCATTTAAATCACCACCGCTTCACCAACGATCCCTCACGCGATCCGGAACTGACTACCCTTAAGCCGCTAAATCGCCGAGACCATTTGATCTACATGACCGGTCTAACAACGTGGTGGCGGCAGTTATTGGTTCTGTTACGTAATGCATTTGGCCGGAACAGGGACGAATTTATTCCGCGCAAAGCACACCGCCGCATTACGGTGGAAGCGGCCTTGTTCATCGCTGCTTACGGCACACTGTCGTGCGGCTGTTTACCGTCATATCGCGCGCGTCAGGACAGTTCAGATGCTCTGCTTCGCATTACAAAAGACTACCTGTGAAATCCGAAAACGGAAATAATCAGGATGTAACGGATGAGAAAAAAGAGAAGAACAAGAAATAGTAACTTGTAAATTGGGAAGGATGTTGGACGTTGGTAATATACATCCTTCCCATTCTTTGAGTAACACTTCTGAGGGTAATTGATATGGCTAAGAAACTAACAATAGTGCTGGCTCTGCTAGCTTTTAGTAGTCCTGCTTTCTCTGGATCTCTGAATTCCCAGTTTCACCTGAGACTTTTGGATCGTCTTGATCGCCCGGAGGATGGTTATTGTGTTGACATACTCGGAACCCCTGGAAATTTGAGGATAGATGTTCCGTTATTTGCCCATAACTGCAAGCCCAGACTTACCAGCGACAGTTCTGTAATTTTTACTTCGGATGGACTTATAACGTTTCCTGCTGTGAATCGCTGTATAACGGTTGCTGGGGTTAATTCTAAAGCATTGCCGGGTGCATCAATTTTGCTTCGTAAATGTAATGAGTCAGTAGCCTTCTTTGAGACTTCTAGATTGCAGCGTTTTACTCATCGTAAGGATGGCCGTCTATCAATTTCTGGGTCAGAGCTCTGTCTTGTTGTGGGGACGAAATCAGCGGCAACTTATTCCCCGTCCCATCGTTGGCGTACGCTATTTGTTGACAGTTGTAGCCATGTAGAACCTTCCCTTTCCCAGTGGGAGTTTGTTGTTCCGGATGATTAAAATCATTTGTTGATGATAATTTGAGGCAGATGAACCAATAAGGGTGCATTATAAAGACTTACTCCTCCAATTCTCTTTAAAGAGTGATAAGATGAAAAGTCCGTAAGTAATGGC
>ERZ651768.2798-NODE-2798-length-11924-cov-3.817338_pt1 | contig 11924 bp, 10 predicted proteins | sample MGYA00514754_ERZ651768 | MGnify/ENA metagenome assembly ERZ651768 | reverse complement strand
TCCATAATTACGATAATGTGTTAAATGCGTCAGATATTTTTCATTCACCCAAGGGTTTCGATCTGGCCTCAACTCGTATTACAATTTCAACGGTGGGATTACTTCCTCAAATTAATCAATTTATTAAGGAAAAAAGACGGTATAAATTGGCTATTTCATTAAATGCTTCAAACGATAAAGTACGAACTGAAATAATGCCCATTAATAAAAAATGGTCAATCGTTGACCTCGTTAATGCGGGGAAAGAATATTCAAATCAAAAAAAACGGCTGGTCATGTTTGAATATGTTTTATTAAAAGGAATCAATGATTCAGAAGAAGATGCATTGGAGTTGGCTCGTTTATTACAAGGAATCCCCTGCAAAATTAATTTGATCCCCTATAATGAGATTGAAGGGAAGTATCAACGACCGGATGAATCTACAATTACTAAATTCTCTGAAATACTGCATAATTATAGAGATGAGTATCGAGTATTGGTAAGATGGAGTAAGGGGCAGGATATTGCAGCAGGATGTGGTCAATTAGCAGGACAGAATGGATGAATCTAAATTTCATTACCTCTCACATTTTAAATAAAATACCCGAGGCCCCACGAACATCTGTGATTTTAGGGTCTGGTTTGGGAGGTTTTGTTCATAGTTTGGATAAGACAATTTTCATCCCCTATTCAGAAATTCCAGACTATCCCTGTTCTACGGTATCTGGACATGAGGGTGAATGGGTTTTTGGTTACATCCACAACACACCAATTTTATGCGCAAGTGGTCGTTTTCATTTTTATGAGGGGTTTAATTTAGAGGAAGTAACCCTCCCCGTATCAGTAATTCACTCTCTTGGCTGTAAATCCCTAATTATTACAAATGCCGCCGGGTGTCTGAAGCATGATTGGCAAATTGGTAACTTTATGCTCATTTCTGGTTATTTAGATTATACTTATCTAAATGGGTCAGACCCTTTATCTGTGGTTTTGTTTGAGGAAGAACAAATCAACCAAAATATAAAAATTATTGCTGCTAAACTTGGAATCTCATTGCGGGAAGGAATTTATACTGGAGTATTGGGACCCAGTTTTGAAACATCTGCAGAAATTCAAGACATTATTTCATTAGGCGGAAATGCAGTGGGGATGTCCACATTACATGAAATTATGAAGGCAAATGAGTTGGGATTAAAGGTGGTTGGAATATCCTGTTTAACTAATTATGGTGCCGGAATGGAAGGCTCTTTATTATCTCATGAAGATGTACTTGAAACTTCAATCCAGGTGAATGGGGATTTTTCGAGATTGCTCATAGAGATTGTGTAAAATTACAACTCCACCACTGTAATTCCAGCGCCGCCCTGATCTTCATTGGCAAAGTGGAAATTAGTCACGAACGATTGTTCCCTTAGAAATTCATGAATGGCTTCCATTAATGCACCGGTACCTTTACCGTGAAGAATATGAATAAAACCCATTCCTGAAACAAGGGCAGAATCAAGATGCTTTTCAGTTTCTCGTAGTGCTTCATCAACGCGCATTCCCCTTAAATCAATTTGGAGTTTTGCAACCGAAGATGTTTTACTAATGGATATATTTGTTTTAGTGTCCAAATCTGAATTTTCAGAGGGTTCTGCGACCTGAAGTTCTGCTAAATTTAGAGTAAGAGTAATCCCATTAACTTCTACCCGGACTCTATTTTTTTTATCAGGAAGATGAATTATTTTGCCTTTATTTTTTAGATGGGGAATATAAACAACACCTCCTTTTTTAACATCACCTTCCAGAAGTGGATTAATATTTTCCTCGCTTGTTTTATCCTGTTGCTGTAATTCTTCAAGTGTCTCTTGAAAATGTTCTTTTACCTTTTTAATGGTTTCTGTATCGGCTTGATTTGTACGGATTTCAGCAATAAGGTTCTCCGCATCCCGACGGGCAGATAAGATTATTTCTTCTGCTTCTAAAACAGCGTTGGACTTTGCTTTTTTATGAGCCTTATTAATTTCATTTTCTTTGCTGAATATTTGGGTTTCAATTTGTTCAAGTTTTTTTTCACGATGCTGCAAATCAACACGGAGGGATTCTGCTGCTAAGCGCTCTTTTTCCAGTTGTCCCAATATATTTTCAAGATTCACCGATCCATCCCCTACCAACTCCTTCGATCGATTAATAATATCATCACTCAGTCCCATTCGTTTTGAAATTTCCAATGCATAACTTGCGCCGGGGGTACCCAGCTGAAGTTCATAGGTAGGAGCCAGTGCCTCTGAATTGAAAATCATTCCCCCATTTATAATACCCCTTTCATCAGATGCCCACACTTTTAATGACCCCAAATGAGTGGTTGCAATAACCGTACAGTTTTTCTGTATTAAGGATTCCATGATTGCTCGGGACAAAGCCGCACCGGCATCTGGGTCTGTTCCTGTTCCCAATTCATCTAATAAAATGAGGGTGTTTTCATTGGCCTGCTCAACTATTGTAGCGAGATTCTGAATATGGGCTGAAAAAGTTGAGAGGTCATCCTCTATAGATTGCCGATCCCCAATATCTGCCATAAATTTTGTGTAAATGGGGAATTGAGCCTTATAAGCTGGAATAAATAATCCGCACTGTGCCATGAGTGCATATAAGCCAAGGCTTTTTAGTACCACCGTTTTACCCCCTGCATTCGGTCCGGATAAAAGCAAAATCTTTTCTTCATTTAGTTCTATATTTAAGGGGACAACCTCTTTCTCAGCCAAAGTGAAAAGGGGATTTTCAGCCTTATCTAATTTCAATTTTCCACTTTCATTCATATCTGGGCAAATAGCATTTATTTGATAGGCCAATTTCGCCATGGTATTGTGCTGATCAATATATTTTAAAATATTGAATGTTTCCTGAAGATCATTATAATATGGCTGAAAATAGGCAGTAAGCTCACGAAGTATGCGCTGTTTTTCTTCAGTAATGGCAAAGTGAAGTTCTGTTAAACGGTTATTTAATTCAATAATTTCCAAGGGTTCCACATAAGCAGTTTGTCCCGTTGAAGATTGATCCTGAATTATACCTTTAACCTTTCTCTTTTGACTGATCTTAAGGGGTAAAACAGATCGACCGTTCCGAAAAACTATTTGATCTCCACCCAGCCAATTTTCCTGTTTTGCTCGTAAAAATACTTTCTGCAGGGTATCTTTAATGCTTCCTTCAGCCTTAGAAATTGAACGAGTGAGTCGTTTTAATTCTGGACTAGCATCATTTCTAATTTGGAAACTGTCATCAAATACATTTTCAATTTCCGCTTGACATTTTTTTAAATTAATTAAATTTTTTCCATTTACATGCCAAAGAGGGAAATCACTTTTTATTAAATACCGTTTTATTCTAGATGATAAAAGTAATAATTGATACAATTCTCGAAAGTTTTCAGGGGTAAGTTGAAATCCGCCTATATTCAGTGAGTCAATCCAGTTTGAAATATCCGGGATTGTTTCTAAGGGAAGTGGGTTTTTTCTTTGGAAAGCTGAAAGTAACTCATCACAATGGTCCTGAATATCAGAAATTTTCTGAATATTTATAGAGGGTGTTAGTTGAGTGAAAAAATCCTGATTAAGAAAACAGAGACAGTTATCCTTCAGCCAGGAACAAATAACATCAAAACCGGTATCCCTGTAAAATTCTGGGTTGCAAATTGAATCGTTTCGATTCATAAAAAGAAGTTTTACCTAAGGTTTATTTAATATTTTCTGCACATTTTTTTCAACAGAAATTTCTTTTATTTTTTCCTGAAATATTTCCAATTTATTATCCATAGGCATGGTTAAAATCACCAGCTCTTTTACATGGTCACAAATTTGGTACATGATAGATTCCCGTTCTAATTTCTGGCGAATGGTATACTCTTGATCCAGTTTAATAGGGAGAGCTTGAATAATGAAAATGAGAAGGCTGACAATGAGGAATCCTTTAAGAAGTCCTAAAAGCAACCCCAATAAGCGGTTTAACCAACCCAGTAATACCAACTCAATAAATTTCTGTAATATTTTTGCGATGATTGTGATAACTATTACCGAAACGACAAATACTCCCAGGTATGCCGCAGTAACCTGCAGGGTTTCACCATCAATATAAGGTTGAAGATAGGGTATGAGTAAATTATGAAATTTAGATGCTAGAATGAAGCCACCAACGAGACTGATGAGCCTCCCCATTTCCTCAATAAATCCATGACGAAAACCATTAAAAGTGAAAAATACCAGTATCAGACTTATTACAATATCAGGAGGTGTAATGGTCATGAACTTAGCTCCTCTTGGACAATTTTCTGAACTATTTTTCCATCTGCAGATCCGGCTAATTCTTGCATTGTCGCTCCCATAACCTTACCCATATCCTGCATTGATCCAGCTCCTGTATTTTTAACTATATTTTTCACTGTCTGCCTTATCTGTTCTTCAGATAATTGTTCTGGTAAATATTTTTCTAAAAGTGTTAGCTCAAATGCTTCTTTTTCAGCCAGATCATCCCTGCCGCCTTTTCGATATTGATCTATGGATTCCTTCAATTGCTTGGCCGCTGTTTTTAGTATTTTTAATGATTCCTCATCGGTTAATGTTTCCCCTTTGTCAATCTGAGCGGCTTTAATTTTTCCGATAATATTTCTCAAGCCCATCATTTTTTCCTTTTCTCCGGCTTTCAGGGCTATTTTTAATTCTTCTTGTAATTGGTCAAGCATGATTTTTCCTTAGATGAATTGGCAGGAAATTTACAGGGGATGGGTAGATGAGCCCAATGGAAATAGCTCACCCTTATCTTGTATTTCCAATAAAAAGTTGTCTAAATTAACGGTCTAATGAGACACTGCATTTTTCAATTAATACGAGTAATAAACGGGAGAATTTATCAAAATTAAATGCACCTAAACGGGTGCATTTTTTGATTTACAGAAAAAATATATGAAGCAAACCTTAGAGCAACTCATTAAACTGCAGGAAATAGACCAACGTCTCCTTGAAATAAAGGAGCATATGGGAGATTTGCCCGTAACAGTAGAGTCTCAGGAATTGGAGGTAGCTTCTCTTCAATCAGAAAATGAGCAAAAACAAAATCGAATTGGAGAGATTGAAAAGGATATTCGTCATCATGAAGCTGAAATAGAAGATTTTACAACCAAGCTGGGAAAATATAAAGAGCAGCTTTTCTTGGTAAAATCAAATAAAGAATATGATGCCATTAGTCAGGAAATTGACCATATGAAAGCAACAATTACTGAATCTGAAGATGTGCAGCTTAAATTTGAAGAGGAAAAAACGGAATTTGAGGAAAATATTAAACTCAATACCAATAAAATTGCAACGACTTCTGATTCGTTAACCAGTAACCGTGCTGACCTGCAATCTGCATTAGCTGAAACAACTCAAGAGAAGGAAGAATTAGAATCGAATAGGTCTATAATATTTGACAAAATTGAGCCATCTCTTTTAAATGCCTATGAGACCTTAAGAAATGCACGGGATGGTGTGGGAATGGTAAGTATAATAGGTAAGGCGTGTGGTGGCTGTTATAGTCAGCTTCCCCCTCAAACCGTTATTGAAATAAAAGAGAATAATAAAATTATTACCTGTCCAAATTGTAGTGTATTGCAATTTTGGGATGGTGCAGAAGAATAATTGAGGTTGGTGAAATGGTCGCCCTTCCTCCAGCAGGTGGAGGGGAGGAAAGTCCGAACTCCGCAGGACAAGGCGCCTCTTAAGAGGAGGGTCTCGCTAATTGGTGAGAACGGCAAGTGCAGCAGAAAGTAAACATCTCAGTCTTGTATTGAGAAATAGGTGAAATGGTGGTGTAAGAGACCACCAGTATTTATGGAAACATGAATAGCTGGGTAAACCCCGCCTGGAGCAAGATCAAGCAATCCAGTGTAGTTCGCACGTTACGGATGGGTAGATCGCATGAACTCGATCGCGAGGTCGAGACCAGATGAATGACCATTATTCGGCAGCTGCCGGAAACAGAATTCGGCTTATGATCCAACCTCATACATTTTTATATGATTGAACCAGAATGGAAATTTAAATCAGTCAATGAAGACTGTGTCAATCAGGTAGCGGAGACTTTCAGTCTGCCACATACTATTGCACGGGTTATGAGTCTCAGAGGTATTAATTCGAGAGCAGAATCCAAAGATTTCTTTTATCCTGATATTAACCACATGCATGATCCCTTTCTCATGGCGGATATGGATAAGGCTGTGGAGCGGATATTAAGAGCAATTTCAGATAAGAAAACCATCCTCATTTTTGGTGATTATGATGTGGATGGCACTACCTCGGCTGCATTTCTAACACTGTTCTTCAGATCAATTAATGTAGAATCCCACTATTATATTCCCTGCCGGGAAAAAGAAGGGTATGGAATTTCCACACAAGGAATTGACTATGCAAAATATATAGGTGCTGATATTTTCATTTCCTGTGATTGTGGAATAAATGCCTTTGAAAAAGTTGCCTATGCCAATGAAAAAGAATTAGATGTAATCATCACCGATCATCATAAACCAGATAAAACGCTTCCTGATGCCTATGCAATTGTAAATCCAAATAGGTTTGATTGCACATATCCATTTAAGGGTTTATGCGGGGCAAGCGTGGCATTTAAATTGGCGCTGGCGATTTGCGAAAAAGGGGGATATGACCCTAGTTATGCCTGGGAAAACTCTGATGTTGTAACATTGGGAATTGCCGCCGATTTGGTACCAATCCAAGATGAAAATAGAATCATTGTTCGCCATGGCATCCAACAAATGAAAAAAAAGACCAATCTGGGTATAACGGCTCTTCAAAAAACAGGGGGATTATTAGGAAAAGAAATTACTGTAGGAAGGCTTGTTTTTTGGGTAGCGCCCAAAATTAATGCGGCTGGCAGATTGGGTGATGCATCCCGTGCTGTGAAACTCCTTACGACACAAAACCCTGTTTTAGCCAAAGAAATTGCAGAGGAATTAGAAGTAGAAAATAACCGGCGTAAAGATATCACCTTACAAATTACCAATGATGCCCTCTACATGGTTAAAACCAATTGTGATCTTGAAAATGAAAATGCCATCGTTTTGGGTCATAAAAATTGGCACGCAGGGGTAATAGGAATTGTTGCTTCACGCATCAAAGAAACATTTGCCCGACCAGCTATTATCATGTCTCTAGATGATATTGAATGTAAAGGCTCCTGCAGGAGTATTGGGGAATTTGATATGGTGGATGCTCTGAGAGAATGTAAAGAATATTTAACAGGATTTGGCGGTCATCCCATTGCAGCAGGGCTTTCAATGAATTCTGGTGATTTTAACTCATTTAAGAAAAAATTTATTCAAGTGGCAAACGACAAAATTTCAACGGAAGATTTAATTCCCACAATTTATGTAGATTCAATATTAAATTTAGAAGAATTAAACAGTCGTATGATTAAGTTTTTAAATGCCATGGAACCTTATGGCCCTGGGAATATGCGTCCGGTTTTTGTGACCAATAATTTATCCATTGATGGTATCCCAAAATTGTTGGGAAGGGATCAGAATACATTAAAATTTTCCGTGAAACAAAATAAAACGCCATTTGAGTCCATCGGATTTAATATGGCTGAACATTATGAAAAACTCATACAGAATGCACCAATTGATATTGCCTATGTTGTGGGTGAAAATTATTGGAATGGACAAAGAACAATTCAACTTGAACTTAAAGATATTAAATTGAGTAAAAATTATGCCTAATCCATATATTTCCGGAACTGGATTTTATCTGCCCCCACGCATAGTTACAAACGATGAGCTTTCATCCTATATGGATACCACTGATGAGTGGATCCAAGAACGGACGGGTATAAAAGAGCGTCGCTATGTGGAAAAAGGAGTAGGTCCATCAGATTTGGCTATTCCGGCAACGGAGCAGGCTTTGAAAGCTGCCGGGCTAACCGTCAGTGATATAGATTTTATTATATTTGCAACATCAACACCAGACTTTTATGCTCCAGGATCTGGCTGTGTTCTGCAGGAAAAAATGGGTTTTAATGAAATTGGCGCCCTGGATATTCGGGTGCAATGTTCAGGCTTTATATATGGTTTGTCCATTGCTGAACAGTATATTCGAACCGGAAACTTCAAAAATATTCTGCTCATTGGGGCAGAGGTGCAGTCCACCGCAATGAATTTAACAGATGAAGGTAGAGATACTGCCATAATATTTGGAGATGGATCTGGCGCTGCCATAATTTCAGCTACGGAGGAGAATAAAGGAATTCTATCCACCCACATGCATTCAGAGGGGAAATATTTAAAAGAGTTGTGGTTAGAGGCACCAGCATCTAATGCTGGACATCCCAGAATCAACAGGGAAGTATTAGATGAAGGAAAACAGTATTTAAAAATGAATGGGAAAGAAGTTTTCAGGCATGCGATCACCCGTTTTCCGGAAGTTATTAATGAAGCATTGGAAGCAAATAACCTCACATCAGAAAATATTAATTTGCTCATACCCCATCAGGCAAATCTCCGCATAACCCAAATGGTGCAGAAGAGATTGGGCTTGAACAATGATCAAGTATTTTCTAATATCCATAAATATGGCAATACAACCGCAGCGACAATACCTATTGCCCTGGCAGAAGCCTTTAATGAAGGTAGAATTAAGGAGGGTGACATATTGGTTTTAGCTGCCTTTGGTGCTGGATTTACTTGGGCATCGGCAATAATGAAATGGTAATAACAAAAAAATAAATAGAGAAAAATGGAAGATTTATATTTTACAGAAGAGCATAAAATGCTCAGAGACATGGTTCGGGATTTTGCCAGAAATGAAGTTAAACCCCTTGCACAGGAACTTGATGAGAAGGGAGGTTTCCCATATGAGTCCGTGAAAAAAATGGCTGAACTGGGACTCATGGGAATTCCCTGGGATGAAAAATATGGCGGTACGGGCATGGACACCATGGCATTGGTGATCGCCATTGAAGAAATTGGAAAGGTTTGCCCATCAACCAGCGCTACTATGATGGCGCACACCAGTTTGGGTACAGCACCAATTGCTATTTTTGGCACCGAAGAGCAAAAGGAACGCTATTTGCCAGGATTGGCTTCTGGAAAGAAAATAGGTGCATTCGGACTCACCGAGCCCAATGCGGGAAGTGATGCCGGAAATACCCAAACCCGTGCTGTTTTAAATGGTGATGAATATATTGTGAATGGTGAAAAAGCTTTTTGCACCAATGCCGGAGAAGCAGCAGTTATAATTTTTACTGCTGTAATGGTTGAGGATGGTGAAGAGAAGGGTATCAGCGCATTTGTTATAGATTCGGACACGGAAGGAATGTCTCTCAATCCTCCGGAAAAGAAAATGGGCTGGTGTGGTTCTGATACCCGTTCTGTATTTTTCAAGGATATGCACATTCCCAAGTCCGCTGTATTAGGCAATCCATCTAAGGGATTTAAACAATTTCTGAAAACACTAACCGGTGGTAGAATTACTATTGGGGCTTTGGGAATTGGAACCGCCCAGGGTGCCTTTGCCAGAGCTTTGGCATATTCACAAGAACGGGAAGCATTTGGAAAGCCCATCCATAAATTTCAGGGGGTCTCCTTTAAATTATCAGATATGGCAACACAGATAGAAGCTGCCCGTCATTTGGTTTATTATGCCGCCTGGAAAAAGGATCGAGGTTTACCGGTAATTAAGGAGGCTGCAATGGCTAAACTATTTTCCAGTGAAACAGCCATGATGGTAACCACTGAAGCCATTCAGGTTTTGGGAGGCTATGGCTATATTAAAGAATACGATGTAGAACGCTTTTTCCGGGATGCCAAAATTTTGGAAATTGGGGAAGGAACCAGTGAAATTCAGCGCATGATTATTGCCAGGGAATTAATCAATTCTGTGCAACCCGTATGATAACTGTCAATTTGGAAAGTGATGGCGTTGATCTGCCTGAAATCGATGGTAATTGGATATCTGGAATTTGTGAAAATATCCTAACAGATTTTGAGCATTCAGAAGCAGCTTTAACAATTATTTTTTCCACCGATACAAAACTTAGAAAATTGAAAAAAGAGTATTTTTCTGTAGATATGTTAACGGATACAATATCATTCAATTTAGAAGATAAGGGTGAGGCTATCGATGGCGAAATTTATATCAGTTTAAAGAGAGTATCCGAAAATGCAAAAACTTTTGAGCAGGATTTTGACAAAGAATGTAAGCGAGTCATTATACACAGCGTTCTTCACTTATTAGGGTTTGACGATCAAACTTCAGAAGAAAAAACAAAAATGACTCAATTAGAAGATTATTATCTTTCAAGCACAATTAGTGCAGACCAAATCTAAGCAGTGGAATATATAATCATTTTTATTTTTCTGCTGATTCTATCGGCATTCTTTTCAGGAACGGAAACGGCTTATTTTCATATCCGTAAACATAGGAAAGAAACTCCGGAAAAAATAAAGTCAGTTTTAGATTCTCCTCAACGTCTGTTAGTATCGCTTTTAACAGGCAATACAATTGTCAATGTTTCCATCGCATCCTTGGCAGCCTATATCACTGCAGGTTTTGCAGATGATTATACTTTGAGCAAGTCAACGCTCATTTTAATGGAGGTGTTGGTAGTATCGGTTGTAGTATTAATTTTTGGGGAGATTTTGCCAAAAATGATTGCCATAAAATATTCCAAAGAATATGCTTTAAAAATGTACACTCCCCTAAAAATAATGATGTTCATTTTAAGTCCCATAGCGCAAGGGTTCAATGCTATTACCAATGTGGTAATTAAAATTATTCCCTTCAGAAAAGAAAAGATTTTTGATTCAGAAGAAGAGCTGAAAATTTTAGCAGAATTGGGGGAAGAAGAAGGAACTTTGCAGGAAGAGGAGTCAGATATGATTCAATCCATTTTCGACTTTAAGGAAAAAACAGTGGGTGAAATTATTACGCCCCGGGTGGATATTGTGTCATTAAAATCTGATGAAAGTATAGACAAGGCAATGGATATAATTGGAGAACGTCAATTTTCAAAAATCCCCATTTATAAAGATACTATTGATAATATAAAGGGAATTCTCTACGCAAAGGATATTATTCCATATCTCATGGGTTCTCGCCCCAATGTTAATCTCCAAACTTTAGCACGTCAGCCATTTTTTGTACCTGAAACCAAGCCCATTGATGATTTAATGGAAGAGTTCAAATTGCGAAAAACCAGCATTGCTATTGTGGTGGATGAGTGGGGTGGAACGGAGGGATTGGTCACTTTAGAGGATGTTGTGGAAGAGGTCATGGGTGAAATTCGTGATCCCTATGATCAGGAGGAGTCCAATGTATTGAAGCAATCCGATGGTAGTTTTATTGTGGAGGGTTCAATTACCATTTATGATTTAGAAGAAGAGACAGATATTAAATTTCCTGAAGACCGGGACTACGATACCCTGGGCGGATTTATTTTGGATATTTTAACAGACATTCCCCAAACGGGCGAACAGGTGGAATTTAATGATATGGTTTTCACCGTTCAAACGGTTGAGAATAACCGAATTGGTAAAATAAAAATTCAGATTAATTCTTGAAAGAAATCATTAATAAACAAGCCGCAATAAATTTTGATGAGCTCATTGAAGTCCTGCGCCGTTTACGGGCTCCCGATGGCTGTCCGTGGGATCGAGAACAGACATCTGAATCACTCGTACCCTATCTTTTAGAAGAAACCTATGAAATTATAGAAGCCATTGAAGGAGGGGATGCTGAAACTCTTAAGGAAGAATTAGGCGATTTAACCCTGCATATACTCTTTCAGGCTGAGCTTGCCCGGGAAGCAGGACAATTTGAAATTGCAGACTCTATTAAACATATTTCTGAAAAACTTATTCGTCGTCACCCTCACGTTTTTGATACACAAAATGGCAATCAGGATAGCGACTTCAATA
>ERZ651768.2797-NODE-2797-length-11924-cov-12.781886_pt1 | contig 11924 bp, 9 predicted proteins | sample MGYA00514754_ERZ651768 | MGnify/ENA metagenome assembly ERZ651768 | reverse complement strand
GATCATACAAAAAGCATGATTCGGCAGTATGGTGATTGTGACATTGGGGAAAATACAAATGTGATACGCTGCCTCCAAATGTTCTTTATCCAGGCCCTGTGCCGCAGGAAGATTCAGCCATACCGAATCCACATCCCGCGAAACAGGAGTCGTAAGCATGCCAGTGTACATTCCCTTACCCTGACAACGGTGATGGTCTTCCATGCGGGAAACATTTGCCAGTTCCGGATGTACAAATGGCAGGTGATAATACTCCATGAAATTTTCCTCAATCAATTTATAATTGGAAGCTACATCATAATTCTTCTCCTTAGAAATCTCCCATTTTTCCAAAACATGTGATTGAAATTTTTGCGGTAAATCACCAAGCCATTCCTCAAATCCTGCTGTTACCTCGTCCTCAGAAACTCCATTTGAAGTTCCCATGCTTAAATTTACGAAAATTAAAAAACCCCAACTGCGCACCGAGACCGGATAAAGCCCGTAATCTTTTTTGTCAAAATGATCTGCGTCCGTCATTTCTGTTGCTTTACCGGCAGTTTTTTCATTCTGAAACATCGGTGTGCCAAGACATTTGCCGTCCAGTCCATATACCCAGGAATGATAAGGACAGCGGATGCTTTTGATGTTGCAGCTTTTAAACAGCAGTTTAGATCCACGATGGCGGCAAACATTATAAAATGCCCCCAGTTTGTCTTCTTTGCTGCGTATTACCAAAATTGAACGCCCAGCTACTTCTGTGACCAGAATATCTCCCTGCTTACTGATCTGCGGCAAACAGCCCACCGCGACCCAACTGCTTGCAAAAATTTTTTCCTGCTCAAGAGCAAAGAACTCATTTGCTGTATATGCGTCAGGAATCAGAGTTGAAGCCTGATCAACAGGTAAACGACTCTGCCGGTAGGTGTCCGGTTGGGTAAATGACTCTGTTGGAAGTCTTTGTTGATTGAAATAAATCACAGGTCCTTTTCAATTTTCACCAAAGCCAGATTCAACAGGCGATTGAAATTGTGTCTCATAAAGTTTTTTCAACCTGTTTGCTGCAGATACAGTATTACGCATCAGGCAGGAAACTGTGACCGGACCTACACCTCCGGGAACTGGAGTGATCCACCCGGCAGTTTTTGAACACGATTCAAAATCACTGTCTCCGACAATTCTGCTCTTTCCATTATCATCTGTAATGCGATTAATACCTATATCAATCAATGTCGCACCTGGTTTAATCATTTTTCCAGTTATCAGATTTGATTTCCCTACCGCCACGAATACAGCATCAGCTTTTTTGGAATGTACAGTGAAATCTTTTGTCATGTGATGGCAAACTGTAACGGTGGCGCCCTCAGCCATTAAAAGGAAAGCAATTGGTTTTCCTACAATTTCGGAGTGCCCTATCACTACAACCTCAAGACCTTTAAGATCATTACCGGTACGTCTCAATAATTCCACGGAAGCCATTGCAGTGCATGGCCCAAGTTCCAGTTCGTTGTAAACAATGTTGCCGATCGATGCCGGATGCATTCCCTCCACGTCCTTAAGTGGATGAATTGCTTTCTGCAGTGATTTAATTGGAATGTTTTCAGGAACCGGACGTTGCAGAATAATTCCGGTTACTTTTGGATCAACATTGAAACTTGCAATTGCCGCCAGCAGTACATTTACAGAAATATCTTCCGTAAATTGCTTTTCTTCAAATACAATTCCAACTTGTTCCGCCTTCATGCGCTGATTCCTGATATAAAGATCAACAGCAGGATTTTCACCAACTTTTATTGAAAGCAGCATTGGTTGCCATCCGCTTTTGTTCAGGTCAGATACTTTTAAGGAAACTTCTTCAAAAATATCATGGGCAATCTCTTTGCCGTTAAGTATGTTTGCTGACATTTTTACCTTTTTATTTTGTGGGCAAATAAGAATCCTTTTTTATTTTTTATAAATTCCAAATCTTGCTTCAAGGATTTAAAAATATTACATATTAATATCTGATTTTTTGGAGTATCAGCAATCAAATAGTAACCATCATTGCAAACTGCAGAACTGTATTTTTCAAGTACCGATTTTCGTATTTTATTGCTTTGCAGTATGAGAAGTACTCTGACTATTAACACAACATCGTACACATCGTCAGCCTCAAAGTCTATAATGTCAGCAACAATACCATTCACAATTAAATTTTCCCGAACGGCTGGTTTTCAGTATTTGTTTGATACCGGTTTGAGCTGCATCCACGCCCAGCAAAATATGTCCTTTTCGGGCAATAAACAAGGCGTCCCTTCCTTGTCCACAGCCCAAATCAAGAACAGACGCGTGTTTTTTTTGATGATGCTTGAAGAATTCAACAAGTTCAGAAGATGGTTGTCCACAGATATTGAACCCTTTTTGAAATTCATTATTGTAACTAACCATTGTTTATTGACGCATGTGTTGGCCTTTTGGGTCGAACAGGGGTTCTGACTGCATGGTTGCAGAACATCGCTCACCGAGAATTTCAATTGACCAGTCATTTTCTTCGTCTGCAATTTCCTTAGGTACATAACCCATTGCCAGAGAAACCCCGGAATTATGAGCAAAACCTCCGGAAGTAACCCACCCAGTTACTTTCTCTCCGAACCAAATTGGTTCATCACGTATAACATCTGCGTCCTTAGCGTCAACCACAAAAGAACGCAGGCGCAAAACCCCTCCCTCCTCTTTTTCCCGAACGGCTGCGTTTTTGCCGATAAAATCAGCTTCTTTGTTTAAAGCCACAAATGGATTCAACCCCGCTTCCAAAGGGCCGTAAACAGGACGGTATTCTGAAGCCCATGAGCCATAATTTTTTTCCAGGCGCAGGGAATTCAAAGCACGGAGTCCAAACAAACGGATATCAAATTCCTCTCCTGCTGTATGCAGAAGATCCATTACATAACGCTGCTTATCCGGAGTCATCCAAATTTCATAGCCGAGGTCTCCCGAGAAACTTACACGTCCTACCAGACAGGAAACCATGCCGATATTAATTTCCTGAATATCCATAAAACGGAATGCTTCAGAACTGATATCAGCGTCTGTTATTTTTTCCAGCAACTTGCGGGAATTTGGTCCAGCAACATGCAGTCCTACCTTGCCTGTCCCGTGAGGCATAATTCCAACTGTATCATAATCTTGATTTGAACGATTCCCATTTAGATTTTCTTCGAACCACCGCATATGAAACTCTTCCGCGATTCCAGAACCTGCAATGAAAAATTCATCATAACCTCCGGGCTTCACGGTACCAAGATTTGCCAGAGTGAAATCTCCAATTAGTTTGCCATTTTGATTAAGCATGGGAGCAAGTGTCATGCGTTTCGGTTTTGGAATGCGGCAGGCAAGCAGGCGGTCAAGCCATTCCGTTGCTCCTTTTCCCGTAACGGTATATTTGGCGAAACCGGAAATTTCCATTAATCCCACCCCTTGACGAACTGCCAGAACTTCCTCAGCCACATGTTCAAAATCGGTAGAGCGACGCCATGAAAATTTATCCTTAACCCCTTTCGGTGCAAACCAGAGTGGCATTTCCAAACCGAAAGCTTCTCCCATTTGTGCCCCTTCAGCAATCATCCGTTCGTAAACAGGTGTAGTCCGCAGTGGTCTCCCGGCAGGAAGTTCTTCATTAGGGAAACGTATAGAAAAACGTCTTGAGTAATTTTCACGGACCTTTGTGTTTGTGTATGACAATGTTGCCCAGTCACCAAATCGGCTGATATCCATTGCCCACATATCAAATCCCGGATCGCCGTCGATTATCCAGTTTGCCAGTGCCAGACCAACTCCACCTCCCTGACTGAAACCAGCCATTACACCACAAGCGCACCAGAATCCAGGAAGCCCACGGACAGGCCCGACAAGGGGGTTCCCATCTGGAGCAAAAGTAAAAGGTCCATTGATTACTTTTTTTATTCCGGCATTTTCGAATGCAGGAAAATGTTCAAAACCGACTTCGAGTGATGGTGCTATGCGTTCCAAATCCGGTGGAAGCAGATTCTGTCCGAAATCCCATGGTGTTTCTTTCGGTGACCATGGTTTGCAGGCTTTTTCATATGTTCCCATCAGCATTCCATTCTGTTCCTGACGAAGATACAATTCGCCATCAAAATCAACTGCGTGTGGTATCTGGCGGCCATTTTGTTGATTAAAATCTATTACTTCCTGCAAATCTTCAGTGATCAAATACATGTGTTCCATTGCCAGCACAGGCAGTTCAAGTCCGACCATTCTCCCCACCTCACGTGCCCAGAGACCTCCCGCATTGACTACATGTTCTGATTGAATTTCGTGCCTTTCACCAGTACTTTCTGAATCCATAAACAACCGCCAGACACCTTCCTGATCAAGCTGCAGGTCAGTAACTCTTAAGTGCTGATATATTTCAGCACCTTGTTTTTTGGCTGCTTTGGCATAAGCCCATGTTGTTCCGTAGGGGTCCAAATGGCCTTCATACGTGTTATGAAGCCCTCCTACAAAATGTTCAGGGTTTATCAAAGGCATGATTTTTTTCGCTTCGGCTGGACTGATGATTTCTGTATCCATGCCCAGGTATCGTCCCTTGGAATGCATGCTTTTCAGCCAGTCGAAACGTTCCTGAGTTGCTGCCAGCATAATGCCGCCTGTCATGTGCAGACCAATATCCTGTCCTGAAATTTCTGCAATTTCCTTGTAAATATTTATGGTGTACAGCTGCAGTTTTGCCAAGTTTGGATCACCGTTTATTGTATGCATCCCTCCCGCGGCATGCCATGTGGAACCACATGTCAATTCAGAACGCTCCAGCAGCACCACGTCTTTCCAGCCCAATTTAGTAAGGTGATACAAAACGCTGCAGCCGACGACACCACCTCCGATTACGACTACTTGGAATTTCGATTTCATAAAGGATCTTTGATTTAATCTAGAATAAAGTTTGGCAAGATTAAGGATGTGTTATGAGCATTAATTAAAAAGGAATAAACACATTTTTCAAAAGTGTTTTCTGTCTAATCAGGGTTTTTTTGTCTGCAAGAATGTAATTCATAAAAACAGATTCTACTTAAATTATATTAATTTAAAAATAAATTTGTTTTTATGCACTTAATAAGTTTCCCTTATGTATTTAAGAAAGTAATCGGAATGGAAGAATCACATTGCTAAACTCTGGCATTATGTGCCTGTCTACCACAAAATAAAAATTTATAAGGACTCAGGTTCCTCTGCAAATTGATCTGTTTAGACAAGCGAAAAAGTGAGGAAGAAATTGAATTGAGGGTTCAAATAATCAGGAAACAGAATAAATGAAATTTTAATTCTGATATCACTAATTAATAGTGATATTATTCTCCCCGGATTGAACAGACGATGGTAACAGTTCGCGGGCTGTAGATGCCAAGCGATAACATTGTATATGTACTTTGCAGGATAGTGTTGTAAACGCTTACCTCATACACACGACCTTGGGGACAAAGATCATTAACTTCATAATTTTTTTCTCCTATCAGCCCCCAAAACCAGAATGTTTCTTCATTTGTAATTACTGTTTTTGAAGGGAATTCTGATGGATAACGTACCTGGACTTTACAACCGGAAAGGACCAACAGAAAAAATAAGACAAGGATGAAAAAACGGAACTGTGTGCAAATCATTTCAGTAATTTTCCTGCCTGTTTTTTCAGGGTGATTTAACAAAATTAATCGGCTGTACCTGAAAATGAATATTCTAATAAAGTATTTCCGGAATAAAGGAACTTAGCTGAAAAACATCCGGAATCAAATATTTTCGGGGTAAATATTCGGTCTCCCTCCCATGTTGCAAGCTCAGTCAGAGTGTTTTTAGGAACCCATTCCAGCTTACCTTCAGGACAGTTTTCTGAGAGAGTTCCGGAAAAACTGTTTGAGTAAAATACAAAAACATGCCATTCATCCCCAAATGGTGAGTCTCCATCGTCAGGGAAAGAGAGAACAGCCCGAAGTTCATGGTCCTTAATTTGCAGACCTGTTTCTTCCAGCATTTCCCTGATTGCGGTTTCATAAGGAGCTTCGTTTGGTTCAACTTTACCGCCTGGAGCTAACCAGAGCCCCTGATGTTCATCTTTCTTATCGCGGTGAATCATCAGGACTTGTTCTTCATTATTTTCAAGATAAACAAGAACTCCTAATTTCACTTTTTTAATTTAATAGTATAATGTCTCAGTCGAAAAATGAATTGAATACTATCTTGAAACGAATCTCGGATGAGCAGGATAAAAAACTGAACTTGTTTGAAAACGATGAAGTTCAGGTACTGCCATTCGAACTGGGCCACCAAGCGCCTGTTATTAGAGGGCGGATGCCGGGACTGGAAGCCGTTTATGACCGCTTCGCGCGAAATTTTGGTCAAACATTTTCACATCACGTAAGACGCCCTGTTACCATCACAAGGCGTGCAACAGAGTTAGTCAGTTTCCGTGATTATCTTGAGGCCATTTCAGCACCGGCTTCAATGACTATTTTTGGAATGAACCCTCTGCAAGGTCACTCCCTATTTGTCTTTGAGCATCATCTGGTACACATCCTGATCGATTTGTTATTTGGAGGGAATGGCTGGTTTGAAAATCCGCCTCCGAAACGTGAATTTACTGGAATTGAAATCAGGATGCTTACCAAAGTTGTGTACGGCGCACTAGATGATCTGGGTAAAGCCTGGAAAAGCCTGACTCCACTGGAACCATTTTTTGAGAGAATTGAAATTAATCCTAAATTTACGGCCATTGTTCCACCTGAAGAAGTTGTGGCAAGCACTACATTTGATGTTGAGATCAATCGTGTCCCGTATACAATGAGTTTTTGTCTTCCTCATGCGATGCTTGATCCGGTACGTACACGGATCGAAGCCGGAAAATCAAGTTATGATGAGGAGGTCAATGCCATCAATGTAAGTCGTCTTGAGGAAAATCTGCGCAACTCAAAAGCCGGCGTCAAGGTTGCTCTTGGTGAAGCCCGCATGACTCTTAGGCATTTCTTAAGTTTGAAATCAGGTGACCGTATACTACTTGATCAAGATCAGGACAAACCTTTAAAGGTCCACGTACAGGAAAAGCTTAAATTTTATGCTACTCAAGGTGCTTACAAGGGTAAAAACGCGGTTCAGATAACGGAACTGATTAACCCTCCACAGAGATTCACTGATTTGCTGGACCAAACGCCGGAAGAATCTGCTCAGGATTCCTGAACAAATTGTTACTTGTTTACGCGACTTCGTAAATCCTTGCCTGTCCGGAACACAGGGAGCTGTTTTTGTTTAACTTCTACTGTTTCTCCGGTTTTGGGATTCCTTCCTGTGTAGCCCTTATATTTGTTCAGATTAAAAGAACCAAATCCACGGATTTCAACTTTATCATTGACTTTAAGAGCATATTTTATTCGGTCAAAAAATATGCGTACTGTCTTGTCCGTTAATTTAGGGCTATACCCTGTGCGCTCAGCTAATTCTTCTATTAATTCTGATTTGTTCATAGCTCGCTTTATTTGAAATTAGAGGTTGGGAATATTTTTCAGTACAATGTTGTTTTAATGGTCCCGATTATATTATGAAAACAAACAGGGTTATGTAAAGTTATGTTAAAAGGAAAAAATTACAAGTGATTCATGAATTTTTTTTAAATTTCCTGAATTTGCAGTTCCCGCCTGTAATGATCAAAAAGTGTTGATTTAGAAAGCATTCCTAAAAACTTGTCACCTTCTACCACCGGTAAAGACCAGGCTTTGGAGGTTTCAAACTTGTTCAGTGCCGAGTTTATCGGCTCATTCATATTTATTGCAGGCAAGGTTCGCATGACTGACCCCATTGTGACAAGATCATATAAACTAGTGTCGAAAAGGTGAGGGCGCATGTCATCCAGAAATACAACACCTACACATTGCTGCATATTGTTCAGGACAGGAAAATAGTTTCGATGTGCTTTCTTAAATTCATCAACGAAATCTCTCAACAGTAAATCTTCACGAATCGTAATGAAATCTTTGTCCAGTATATCCACAATGTTCAGATGATGCAGTAAGTATCGATCAGTTCCACGCCTGATCAAACTTCCCTGTTTTATTAAAGGTTGGGTATAAACAGAACCTTTTTCAAAAAAAGAACTTACAACCATGGCACTGCTTGCAGTCAGCATAAGCGGCAATATCATGGAATAACCACGTGTTGATTCCATAACCAGAAATATCCCGGTTAGCGGACCATGCATTACCCCTGCGACCATTCCAGCCATACCTGCTAAAGCAAATGCTGCATCCTCTGCAACTCCATCCAGCGGGAGTAAATGCAGAAACATTCCAAAAGCTAATCCTACTCCGCTTCCAATCACAAGGCTTGGTGCAAACACTCCTCCGATGCCACCACTACCCAGGGTAATGCCACATGCAAGAAACTTTATCAGCACAAAAAGCAGTACAAAACCCAGTTCAGGTCTTAGGGTGTTTGTCAAAAATGATTGTGTGACTTCATATCCTTCAGACAATACTTCCGGCATAAAAAATCCCAGTGCCCCCACTGTTAAACCGCCTGTTGCAGCACGTATCCAAAAAGTATCAGAAATCTTTGAAAATATTTTTTCCCACAACTGAAGGCTCCTTGCAAACAATATTGAGATCACACCTGTTAATGCACCAAGAACAAAACAGGCAAGTAAGGAAGTAATGGAAAAACCGGCAATTTCTTGATAAAAGGCGATTTTGTTTCCCATTATAAAGCGGCTGATTTCTGTAGCAGAAACAGCCGCAATGATAGTTGGCAGAATAGTCAAATATGTCCATTCTCCGATAATTATTTCCAATGAAAAAATTAAACCCGTAAGCGGGGCATTGAAAATACCTGCAACTGCGCCTGCAGCCCCATAACCTACGAGAAGTTTTTTGTGACGTTCGTTCATTTCCATCCAGCGACCGAGGGCTGAGCCAACAGCCCCTCCAATGGATACTATAGGACCTTCCAGACCAGTTGATCCTCCTGTGCCTACAGTAAGCAAACTGCCGAGAAATCGGGAATGAATCATACGCCTTCTCAAAATTTCTGAGCCCAATGCCATAGCCTTTATAACATCTGAAACACCATGCGCTGCAGAATCACGTATAATCGAGCGCACCAGGAAAACGGCAATACCTGCTCCCAGAGCAGGTATAAAAATGCTACTCCAGCCCAATTCTAATTCTGTGATATAAAGTCTTAGCGTATGTACACTCCAGTTAAGTCCAACGGCAAAAACCCCACAGATAATCCCAATTACAAGAGCTGCGGTCATCATTACAATAGATTCTCTTGCGGATACTGCTTGAAATCGTGAAAGCAGATCAGAATCAGAACCAGCAAAACTTCGAGAAAGGAAGAGCCTAAGTTGTTTCTGCCAGAGTTTTTTCAAATTGAGCAACTAAAATTTCTAATGAAGGTGAGCGGTTGAGCATGTCATTAACTATTGAATTGCCAAGCAATTGAACCAGTTGAGAGAGCAACTGCAGATGATGAAAAGAATCTGTACTCAAAAGTACAAAAACTGCTGTGACAGGCAGTCCATCCGGTGCCTTGAAATCCAGTGGGCTCTGCAAAAAAAAAGTACCCACAATAGATTGATTAATTTGCTGTCCCAGAGGAGTTTTTGGATGAGGTATGGCAAAACCGTTGCCAATTCCCGTTGAAGAAATTTTCTCTCTTTGGAGCAATTGTTCTGTTAAAGAAACTTTAACAGGCTGAGGCAGATCCATTCTCGACGAAACTTCTTGAAATAATATTTCAATAGATGCAGAAGGAACATCATGAAACACATTGCCTGTCTTTAGAGCTTCTATTAGCTGAAACTTGGAGGGTTTAACTTCCTTTTTGTTCTTTTGCCTGTCAAGTAAATGTTCCTGAATATGGATATGCTTTGATTCAGCCCAGGAAAAAAGAGTGGACTGCTTGAAGTAATATTTTCCACGACGGACTACACATGGAATATCACCCTGGCGAATCCATCGATAAATGGTTGCCTCCGGAACATGCAGTAATTGAACTACTTCAGAAACCAACAACCATTTAGCCATAACTAACTCAAAAAACCTGAAAAAATTTTAATTATTCATAAACTCAGTTTAACAATAATTGTTGAATTTGTGAATAATTACTAACTGAAATAATTAATATTTGATTGAATTGTAATTATACCAGGATGATTTCAATATTTATGTTAACTGCTTGGGATTATAAACATTATTAAAGTACTGAAAAACAAATTGCCAAAAAACATTAAATACACTAAAATTTAGTACTTTTCTGAAATTCATGCAGAATTATTATCTGTAAAAAAGTCTTCATATGGCTGGGGGTGCGCAATCAAAAATTTCGAACCGTGTCAGATCCTAGCGGAAGCAGCACTAAGATTTCGGAGATGTGCCGCATTCCTCAGCCTCTCTTCTTAAAACAGGATCCCAATAATGTCTTATGTAGTACTGGCACGTAAGCTGCGACCAGCCTGCTTTGGCGATCTGATTGGACAGGAAACAGCAGCCCAAACTTTGCGAAACGCTGTTCTTTCCGACAGAGTTGCACATGCCTTTTTGTTTGCAGGATCACGTGGAGTTGGAAAAACAAGTGCTGCAAGGATATTGACAAGGGCACTAAACTGCTTGAATCCTGACAATGGGAATCCGTGTAATACTTGTGAAAACTGCCATGAAATCAATCAGAATGCATCACCAGATGTATATGAAATTGATGCCGCGTCCAACCGTGGCATTGAGAATATCAGGGAGCTTCGTGAAAATGTGAATTATGTGCCTGCCAGATGTCGTTACAAAGTTTACATTATTGACGAGGCACACATGTTGACACTTGAGTCTTTTAACGCGCTCTTGAAAACTCTGGAAGAACCACCTTCCCATGTTAAATTTATCTTTGCTACCACTGATCCATACAAGATTCCTCCAACTATTCTTTCACGCTGTCAGCGCTATGACTTTTTACGAATACCCATAAAAAAAATGGCAGATTTCCTGGAGACAGTTGTTGCGAAAGAAAATCTTGAAATCTCACGACAGGCCTTGGAAATGATCGCGCGTATTTCTGTTGGTGGAATGAGGGATGCGCTTACTTCAATTGATCAAATACTCAGCTTCACTGGTACTTCTGCCACTGACCAGAAAGTAGCCCAAATTCTCGGGATTTTAGATAGAGAATCACGGTTTGCCTTCATAGAGGCAATCCTGAGAAAAAATGCGGCAGAGGCTCTGCAATTTTTTCAAAAACTTCAGGAACATGGACATGATGTTCATGATATTTTGTCAGATTTATTACAGACTGTTAAAACTGTTTCACTTGTGCAAACTCTTGGAACAAATCCGGCGTTGTTTCAGGAACTTTCTTCCGATGATCTGGAAGCATTTGCATCCTTGGGAAAATTAGCAGGCACTGATGAGTTGCAACAGATATTTCACGTGTTGCTTGATCTTGAAGAACAGATGAAACTGAGCGCACATGCCAAAATCTGCTTTGAAATGGCGATTCTTCAAATTTCGTCAATTGAGCCTTTAATAGGAATACCGGAGATGATAAGGGAGATTAAAAATATCCGCGGAGGAAAGTCAGATTCGGACATGCTGGTTCAACAGTCCGAAACAGATAAAAAATCATCTGAAGAGAAAGGATCAGAAGAGTCTGACCCTGAATTATTTCAGCAACAGTCAGCAGCAGACATGTCAGTTGAACAAAAACCTCCAGTGGACGCATCCCTGATCAAGAACATTTTGCAGCCAGAAAAAAAAGAATTGGCAGATGAAAAACTGGAGGGAAAACATATAGACGGTCCTGAACCTCAGATTCAGGGAATGCACGATTACATCCAGGAAAAATCGAATGTTTCAGAATTAGATGAACAAAAAGTTCATGCAGAAGAATCTGAGGTATTGCAAGGAGATAGTCCTGATGAA
>ERZ651768.2795-NODE-2795-length-11927-cov-3.428608_pt1 | contig 11927 bp, 5 predicted proteins | sample MGYA00514754_ERZ651768 | MGnify/ENA metagenome assembly ERZ651768 | reverse complement strand
CCAGGTAGTCGTTCAACTCCGCCTCTCCCCCGGAAAGAACCCGGTCGGACAAGGCGTAAGCAGCGGAAATTCCTGTGGCATATTTATAAACATAGAAACTGAAATAAAAATGTGGGATGCGAAAACATTCCAAGGGTAGGCAGTCGTCCAGAACCACCTCAGGACCAAAATAACGTTCCAGAAGATTACTATAAATCTTTTTGAAAGATTCCAGCGTCAAGGGCTCATTACCTTCAGCCGCCTTATACACCTGATGCTCGAATTCTGCAAACATAGTCTGCCGATATAACGTGCCCCGGAAATTATCGATCTCCCTGCAAACGAGATAAATTCGCATATCCGGTTCAATATCCTGGCCCAGGAAATACCGGGTCAAAAGGGCTTCGTTAAAGGTGGAAGCAACCTCGGCCACAAAGATTGTGTAGTCGGAATAAAGATAAGACTGGTTTTTCCTGGAATACAACGAATGCATCGAATGCCCCGCTTCATGGGCCAGTGTGTACACGCTGTTGATATTGTCTTCCCTGTAGTTCATGAGAATGAACGGATTCGAATCGTAGCATCCGGATGAATAAGCTCCGCTCCGCTTGCCCTTGTTTTCATACCGGTCTGTCCAACGGTCGACCGTCAATCCGCGCGTCACTTGCTCGACATACTCCTCACCCAAAGGATTCAAGGCCGTTCGAATCTCTTCCACAGCCCGCTCGAAAGACATATGCCATTTAATGCCCTCCACCAGCGGGACACCACAATCATATATATGCAGTTCATCCAATTTTAACAGGCGTTTTCTTAAATCGAAATATTTGTAGAGCGGTTCCAGGTTCTGATGCACCGATTCGATCAGGTTGTCATAAACCTCCATGGCAATATTTTCTGAAAACAACGATTTGGCCCGATAACTGGGAAAATTTTTGGCCCGCGAATAAAACAAGTCCTTTTTAATGCTCCCGGCAAGCAAAGTTGAATAGGTATATTGATGCGATTCATAGGCTTTGTAATAGGTATGAAAAGCGTCCTGCCTGACCCGGCGGTCATAGTTTTGCAGAAAGCTCTGGAAATTCCCGTGAGTGAGGGAAATCGTTTCACCATTTTCATCCTCAATTGTTCCCAGTTGCAGGTCGGCGTTATCGAGCATATCAAACGCGTCCCGCATGGCCCGTCCCATTTCCCCGGAAGCGGCCAGAAGCGCCTCCTCCTTTTCAGAGAGGGTATGCTCCCGGTAACGCAAAATCTGCTCCAGGTGGAACCAGTAAAACTCCAGCTCCTTTTTGGTCAAAAACCTACGCATCATGTCCTCAGGGATGGACATGATTTCTGACCGCATGAAACTGGAAGCCTTGCTCGCTTCATTGACCAGCATCATGACCTTTTCATAATTTCCCTGGTAAAGACTGTTGGTTTTATCCTCATCATTTTTGAGATGCGCAAACGTGTGAAGCTTTTCCAACTTGCGCGAAAAGTTCATATCAAACTCCAGGCATGCCTTGAGTTTAAGCGCAGACTCTCCCAGGGTGCCGGCAAAGGAAGCGTATATTTTTATCTCCCCTTCCAATGCGGTCAACTCTGCGTTCCAGTCAGCATCGGATGAATACAGCCCTGTTAAATCCCATTGGGACTCCGCAGAAACTTCATCTCGTGCCAGGGTTCCTATTTTGGCATCCATAATTCAGGATAGGTCGGGGAGCATAGATTCCCCAAGGGTGATTAACATTCTTTACCGGATTGCCTGTTCTATCGTTTGCAAATGAGTTTCAAGTTTGGCCTGTTTTTCAGAAAGAGTAGTTTTCCTTTTCTCGTCTTTTTCGATGACTTCGGCAGGCGCCTTTTTTACAAAATTCGGGTTGGAGAGTTTCTTATCTAAAAATATGAGGTCTTTTGCAATTTTTTTCAACTCTTTTTCGATGCGGTTCTTTTCTTCCGCAAAATCCATCATACCCTCAAGGGGGATAATCAGGTCCATTCCTCCCAATACCGAAGATGCTGAGACCTCGGGTTTTTCGATATCGAGGCCTATGGTTATTTGATCCACTCGGGCCAATTCGCGGATAAAACCGGCGTGTTTTTTCAGAGTGGCTTCCAGATCAGCACGACTAGTTTTGATTAACACGTTTAATTTCAATCCCGGATTCAGGTTCATCTCGCCGCGGATGTTGCGCACGCCGGTAATGACTTCCATCACCTTTCCCATAGCCTCTTCTACTTTGGTATCGCTTCCGTCAACCCTAAATTCGGGAAAAGCGCTGACCATGATACTGTCTCCATTTTTGGGCAATTTCTGCCAAATCTCTTCCGTGATAAACGGCATAAACGGATGCAGAAGTTTCAGGGACGCTTCCAACACATGCAGAAGAACATTCTGCGCAGCTTTTTTTTCAGGGCCCGCGACCGCTAAACGGGATTTGGCAAGTTCGATGTACCAGTCGCAGTATTCATTCCAAATGAACTTGTAAACAGTCAAGGCGGCATCGTTGAACTTGAAATCTTCCAAGGCCTGATTGACTTCCCGCGTGGTGTTGTTCAGTCGGCTCAGGATCCACTGGTCGGCGATGGACCGGTCAGCCTGTTCATCCAGTTGGCAGGTTCCTTCATAACCTTCCAAATTCATGAACACAAACCGGGAAGCGTTCCAGAGTTTGTTGCAGAAGTTCCGGTAACCATCAATACGGTCCTCATCCAGTTTGATATCCCGACCCTGAGCGGCAAAAGCCGCCAGCGTAAACCGCAACGCATCGGTGCCGTATTGTTCCATGACTTCCAGCGGATCAATCACGTTGCCTTTGGTCTTGCTCATTTTCTGCCCTTCCGCATCGCGGATTAGGGCATGAATATAAACATGGCGAAAAGGCACATCACCCATGAATTTGATTCCCATCATGATCATGCGCGCCACCCAGAAAAACAGGATGTCGAAACCAGTACAAAGAACCGTTGTAGGATAAAACTTTTTCAGAGTTTCCGTTTTTTCCGGCCAGCCCAAGGTGGAAAACGGCCAGAGTGCAGAACTGAACCAGGTGTCCAGCACATCGGTCTCCCGCTCCAGATCCTTCGAGGAACAGGCAGAACAGTGCTCAGGAGTTTCCCGGGCAACCTGAACTTCGCCACAGGCTTTGCAGGTCCATGCGGGAATTTGGTGGCCCCACCAGATTTGCCGGGAAATACACCAGTCACGAATATTTTCCATCCATTCAAAATATGTGTTTTCCCAGAATTTCGGGACAATTTTAATAGAACCATTTCTCACCGCTTCCATCGCCGGTTCCGCCAAAGGCCGGGCTTTGACAAACCATTGCTTGGACAAATAGGGCTCAACCACCGTTTTGCACCTATAGCAATGACCGATCGAATGGTTGAGGTCTTCTATTTTCAGCAGGACTCCCGCGTTTTTTAAATCTTGCACCAGTTTCTTTCGGCATTCAAAGCGGTCCAGTCCTTCATAAGCCTGGCCGGCCTCGGAATTCATGGTGCCATTGGGGGCCATCACGTTGACCGAAGGAAGATTGTGCCGCCGTCCGATTTCAAAATCGTTGGGGTCATGCGCAGGAGTTACCTTAAGAGCCCCGGTGCCAAAAGAAGTATCGACATATCCATCTTCAATGAGTGGAATCTCCCTGTTTAGCAAAGGCAGGATCAACGTCTTGCCCTTGAATTTCATATAACGCTCATCCTTCGGGTTGACAGCCACAGCCGTATCCCCCAGCATGGTTTCCGGCCGGGTGGTGGCGATGGTGAGAAAACCATCGCCCTCTTTAAAAACATATTTCAGATGATAAAGGTGGCCCTGCGTGTCCTGATATTCCACCTCCAGGTCAGAAAGCGCCGTTTGGCAACGGGGACACCAGTTGATGATATAGTCGCCTTTGTAAATCAGCCCCTCTTCATAAAGCGTGACAAACACCTCGCGAACCGCCTTGGACAAACCCTCGTCCATGGTGAAGCGGTCCCGCTGCCAATCCAGTGAACTGCCCAGTTTTTTCAACTGTTCAGTGATGGTTCCGCCGGATTCGTTACGCCACTTCCACACCCGTTCCACAAACGCATCACGGCCCAGCGCCTGCCGGTCGGGTCCTTCCGCATGCAATTGACGCTCGACCACATTCTGGGTGGCAATTCCGGCATGGTCTGTGCCCGGTTGCCACAAGGCATTGAACCCTTGCATACGTTTCCAGCGAGTCAGAATATCCTGCAGGGTATTGTTGAAGGCATGGCCGATGTGTAGACGCCCCGTAATATTGGGAGGCGGTATGACAATGGAAAAAGTTTGCCGGTCGAGCGTCTCATCGGCATGAAAATAATTTTTTTCTTGCCAGAATCGCCCCCAACGTTTTTCAACTTCTTCCGGTTCGTAATGTTTATCCAGTTGAATCATTCGATGACACTACTTCCTTCTTAAAATGCAAAAACACTCTCCTTGTCCGCTTTGCCTGAAACGCACATGGTGGGCTTCTCATAAACAGCTATATTTTTGAGGAATGATTTTCTTTTAATTAAGGGCAGATCGTAAATGGGGTGGCTAATACATGTCCTGCTTTTTAATTTTTTCTATCTCCTCCCGAATCACCCTGCGAGCAATTTCCGGAGTGATCTCTCTCACCACTTCCCGGACGGTTTTTAAAATCGCCTCGGACAAACCGGAAACCTCTTTTTCCAGGGAAGACCCTAATGATCTTTGCAGTAACTGCTTAACCTCATCTGCAATCGCCTGGGTAAATGGGTTGTCCCCGGCTTCATAACCCCAATTCTCCGAACGCAAATTGTAGTGCAGGGAGCTCACTTCCCGATCCTGGCTCTGATCGGAAAACCCGGAAATAGCATCCAGGTTTTGTTCTATATCTTCTGGAGTTGCAGGGCGTTTGCCCACCTCAGAAAACGCGCCCGGAGCGATGCGCTCCAAAAGGTCTTCCGGTTCCGGAACAATCCCTCCCAGCGATGACAATTCAGCAGGATGCGCTTGCTCCTCATGATGAGCAGGGCTTCCCCCGCCACCCATTACAATCTCTTTGAAAGTGGAATCCAATTCATCCAAATTGTCCAATTTGCGTGGGCGAATCTCGGCAAAAATCTCCGGCTCGTCAGTAAAACCCAAAACTTCTCCAACCTCTTGCGGCCCCTCCGAACCAAGTTCCACCTCTTCCTCGGGTGAATCTGGAGACTGAACAGATTCCTTGAGCTCTTCCACACCACGGATCATTTGATCCATAATGTCATCATCGGTATCGGAGAGGACTTCCAATTCTTCTTCAGGTTCAAAACCCACAGGATTCTCCAGAGGCTCGGGGGCTTCGGAAAGTTCCATAGGTTCCATCAAATCCTCTTGGCTCAAACCCACAGCCCCCTCTTCCGCTGACAACTCCAAAGGTTCAGAAGATTCGGGAGATTCAGAAAGTTCCATGGGTTTCATACGTTTCATGAGCTCCAATGACTCTTCATCCGTCAATCCGGTAGTTTCATCTTCCCCTGAAAGCGGTTGTTCCAGAGCTTCCGCCGAAATCTCGTCTTCCGAACTGGAAAACTCTCCCCCTTCCGTTGAAAGTTTTTCGACCGATTCCAATAACTCTTCCAGAGTGGGTTCCTCTTTGGGTTCCGATGCATTTTGGTCGCTTAACGTTTTAGAGGGCAACTCAATATCATCCACATCCAACGGCTTTTCGGTGAGTTCAATGGGACCTTCCTCTTCTATCAAATCGGCTCCAGAGAGCATAACAGCCCCTTCATCGCCGGAAGAGGTTCCCAACAGGCTTTTGACCATGGCAACAATATCATCTGACTTGAACGGTTTCGAGATATGGTTGTCCGCACCACAATTTTGGTAGCGCTGTTCATCAAACTCCTCAAAATCGCTGGCAAGAAGTAGAACCTTGATCGAACTCGTTTCCGGGGATTCCTTGATTTTCGCGCTCAACTCAAAACCATCCAGACCCGGCATGTCCACATCAGCCAAAACTATATCAGGATTAAATTGTGAAATTCGGTCGAAGGCTTCCTGACCATTTCCGATTCCTTCAACCTCCACATCCTCAATTTCAAAAGCCATGGACACAATTTTTTGGATGGTAATGCTATCGTCAGCAACAAGAAGTCTAGATGTCATGAAACTCAACCCTCAGGGATTTTGAAAAGAACTTCAAAGACAGGACCGGCACCCCACTCCCGTGGGAGGGAACTAGCAAGAATCCATTAATCCGAGAGAACCCTTTGCTAGCCAGAGAGAGTTATTGCTCGTTGGCATCACGCCTAGTGACTCACTCCTGTGGGAGGAAGTAGAGCGACAAGTTTGCCTTTTTAGGATGAGACAAAACCTGCTGAATTACCAATAATCTCTGCTCGCCAGACAAAAAAATTGTTCATCGCCACCGATCGCTTGGCCGTTGGCACCGCAACCGATGGTGTGAAAACCATTCAATCTCAACCAGTTAAGTATAGCATAAAATATCAGGTCATAAAAAAATTTAGCCACAAAACCTCATTTAAGCCTTAAAATTTTCGATACGTTTTAGATAGAGTGTATCTCGACTCTATGTTTTAATATAGGTAACATTTTAAGGGTCAGATAGTTGGAGGCTTCTAAGCTTTGATTGGTTTGCAGTGGATTTCCCATTCCATAAAAAAATTTGTATTGGGGTACTGTGGCTGGTTGGTTTTGCTAGGCGCCCTCGGGGCCATCTATCCCTCCAGCGCATTAGCCCTTTATATTCAAATTGATGGAGTCGCTGATATCAAAACAAACTTCAGCGAGGGGTGTTCATCCATCCAGGATCTTGCCAACCAGGCAGAACGTCAGAAAATAGATGTCGTCATGTTTGGAGACTACGCCCGGAATTCCATGGAATTCGGGATCAAGCCTTTTGAAAGAATTTTTAAAAATATCATCCATGGGCCTTCAGTGCTCGACGGCGGAGCGGGCGGATATATATCAGAAATCAAGGAAAACGACCGTCAGTTTGAGCGGACCCTGTTGATCCCCGGGGTGGAAACCATTCCTTTTTATTTCTGGACCGGAAGCAACTACGATAAAAACCTCACGGCCCATAATTGGGACAAACATTTGCTGGTTTTTGGAATGGATACCGCTCAGGATTTCGAGCAATTGCCCCTGCCCAACAGTAATTTCTCAAAAAAATATACCCATGAGCTTCTCAACAATTTTATAATCATTGGGTTCATTTTCATGGTGACGGTCGGGGCCGTCTACAAAGGTTATTACCGGAAAATCACCGTGCCCCTCATGTTGCTCTTTGCCTTGATGACCCTGAACAACCACCCGTTTCAAAGTTCGCCTTTCGATCCTTATCATGGGGACCGGGGCATGGAGCCTTATCAAAATTTAATAGATTTCGCCACATCCAAAGGTGCGTTGGTTTTCTGGAACCATATGGAAACCGATTCCGGTATCAGCCAAAAAGGTACCACCGTCCTGGAAACCCTGCCCTATCCGGATGACCTGTTAAAAACACGAAACTATACCGGGTTCCAGGCCGTAGGCGACAAGCCCATCCGTCAAACCGAGCCAGGCCAGCAATGGGATCAGGTACTCATGCAATACCTTAATGGAAACCGGGAACACCCGGTTTGGGGTTTTGGAGGTAATGATTATTTTTGCGAAGACCAAAAAGGGGACCGGCTGGGTTCCGTTCGTACCATTTTTCTCGTGCGGGAAAGGAACAATGACACCGTGCTCGATGCCATGAAAAACGGAAGAATGTACGCCGTCCGCCAAGCCGATGCAAACCGGCTTTCTCTTGATGAGTTTGTGGTCGGGGACCAAAAAGTCGGCAACCAGGTAACGATGGGACAGGAACTGGTTGCGACAGACTTTCCCGCTATTAAACTGAAGCTTCGCTCTGTGCAGGGGGGGAACAAGACCGCCCAGATTCAGATCATCCGCAACGGATCCCTCGTAAAAGTAGAAACTGTATCACTACCTTATGAATTGACCTGGCGGGATGTCGGGGTAGACAGAAAGGGACCCGTTTATTATCGAATCAAGGCACAGGTCTCTTCCGAAGACCATTTGGTTTCTAATCCTATTTTTGTAAAATTTGCGGACAATATAGGGATGGATGTGGCTGCGGCCCCGGCCCCCGAGCCCGGACCTGCTCCGTCCCCTGCTGAAAATTTCATGAAAAAACCGGTCGTACCAGCGGCTCCTCCAGTTTCTCAACCTGAAGCACCCCGGGTCGCGTCTCTTTCAGAAGCTCCGTCCCTCACGCCACCCACTCTCTCAATGCCAACTCCCATTCCACAACCCCAGGAGATCCGAACACCGGCTCCCGTTCCACAACCTGGTATGATCGAGCCCCCCCAAGTCGAAATGGCTATGAAAGAATCCGCCCCGGAAAAACCGCCCATGGCCGAGTCATCTCCGGGAAAAAGCTTGATGGTCATGACCAATGGAGTGGCTTTGAAAAAAGGACCGGGAACAGTTTTTCCCAACATCACCAAGCTACGTAAGGGCGAAGAGGTAAGTTTCGTGAGAAGAACCAATATCGAGTTCAATAACAGGAACTGGCTGGTGGTCAAATATAAAAACCGCTCCGGATATATCTGGGAAGGTGTCGTCAAATGGAGTGGGGATTCCCCTACGGGCAATTAGCACGTAATATTCTTCCTAAGCTTTCATGTCCCGAAGGGGTAATAACTTTCTCTGGCAAGCAACCGTTCTTCTCGGCTTAAGGTTCTCCACCCTCGATCTTCATTGCGAGGAGCCAACGGTGACGAAGCCGTGATATTCTACCTAATCTCTCGTGTCATACAGGGGTAAATCCAGGAAGTCTGGATCACCGCGCTCCTTTTAATCGCTCGCAAAGACACCTACCCCACTCCCGTGGAAGGGAATGAAGTAATAACTCATTAAGCCGCGACAACTCTTTGTTCGCCCAGTAAAACGATTGCTCATTAGCCCTCCCTAGGAGTAGCTGTTTATTTTGGTTCCCTTGTCTAGTTGGTAGAGGAACAGGGTTTTATCTTCGCTGACCTTTTCCGGGGTCATGCCGCGAAAACAGAACCGGTACGAAACGATACGCACAGACGGTTTCAATTTCTTTAATATTTCCGGGAATAACCGGTCCACCGCCTGATGGGTCAGGTAAAGATAAAGAACATCCGCAGAACCCGGATCAAAGTCAAACAAGTTCCCCCGAATGATACGAACTCTGTTATCGACCCCATTAATTCGGGCAAGCAGGCGGGCCATTACAACTTTTAAAGGATCGATCTCCACACCGATTGCCCTGGTGGAAAATTCTTTCGCCGAAGTAATCAGCACTCTGCCCTCCCCGCAACCGAGGTCGCAGATAGTTTCCCCTGGCCGGATATCAGCAAATCGCAAAATCCGCTTGATAGTTCCTGGCAATAAAGGATGCCAGGGAGCCCCGAAAAACACCGGTAAAATCACCATCCCCGCCAGGACCAGCAATCCGCAAATCAAAAGTATTTCTTGAAATTCAAACATACCTTATAGGGATCTCTAATTATTCGATAATTTAGCCTCGGGCAACTCGCAGCCCACTCCCGTGGGAGGGAACTAGCAATGGCTCGTCAATCCACCTATACTTATTGCTCGCTGGCCCTACGCCTAGTGGGGGTCCATTATGATTTCTCAAATTGTTCGACCGCGACTGTCAACTCGTCCCATTCCTCCATCAGGATTTTCTCCTCAGCGTTAAGAGTGTTCTGTTGGTCCAGAGTTTCCATCAACCGGCTTTTCTGGTCCGCCTCGTAAATATTGGCATCGGCAAGCCGCGTTTGCAGGGCCTCATTGGTTTGCATTAAAACTTCCAAACGGGACTCCACTTCCGCCAGTCGTGTTTGCAGGGGTTTCAGGTTTTTATAACGCTGGTTTCGTTCTTCCGCTTCATTTTTTTTCCTCTCCTTGTTCAACTTCGAGGAAGAAGGTTCCTTTGCCGAGCCCGAAGAAGGCTCAACATCCTGAACCTCTTTCGATTTCGTCCATTCATAATCACTGTAATTGCCGGGATAATCTTTGACCGCCCCTCCCTCCACTTCCCATACCCGGTTGATAAAACCATCGAGGAAAAACCGGTCATGAGAAATGATCACCAGACCGCCTTCATAATCAGAAAGAACTGCCGCCAAATGTTCCCGGGACCGCATATCCAGATGGTTTGTCGGTTCATCAAACAAGACCAGCGAAGGAGGACGGGATGGTTTTTCATTTCCGGACCTGGGGGTCATCTTCTCCGGCCCAGCGCCGCCACACAACATTCGCGCTAAAGCTAGGCGAGAGCGTTCTCCCCCTGAAAGGACGGAAATTTTCTTCTCAACATCCTCCCCGGCAAATAAAAACGCCCCCAGAATATTCCGCTTTGCAGTGAGGAGGAGTCCAGGCGCTGACTCTTCCAAGGATTGAAAAACCGTATGGTTAAAGTTAAGCGTCTCGCCTTGGTGCTGGGCAAAATAGGATCGGGACACATTCGCTCCGAGTTTAATCTCCCCATCATCCGCCTGGAGAACCCCCGCCATTAGTTTCAGGAGGGTGGATTTGCCCGCACCATTCTCACCCACCAGAGCCACTTTCCAGCCCCTTTCAAGGTTGATGGAAAAATTTTCGTAAACCTTGAGGGTCCCATAACTTTTGTAGACCCCATTCATCTCCAAAACATTACGCCCTGTTCTCGCCGGTTGGGGAAAACGAAAGTGAATTGCTTTTGTACCCTGGGCCGTTTGCACCCGCTCCATTTTTTCCAGCATTTTTATTCGGCTTTGCACCTGAGTGGCCTTGGTATTTTTGGCGCGAAACCTTTCTATAAACCGTTCCACCTCGGCAATTTTGCGGCTTTGGTTAGCGGCCTGGGACTCAAGCAACTCCTCCCTCTCTTGCTTCTGTTTTTCGTAGTCATCATAATTTCCGGTATAAGCCGAAAGTGATCCACGATCCAATTCAATGATCCGACTTGCCAAGGCATTTAAAAACCTGCGGTCATGAGAAATGAACAGAACACTACCCTCATAAGCTTTCAGGAACGATTCCAGCCAGACCACGGATTTTAAATCCAGATGGTTTGACGGCTCATCCAGCAACAGGACATCTGGGCTCTGCAATAACAAGCGCGAAAGCTCGCACCGCATTCTCCAACCACCGGATAACTGGTCGAGCGACTGGTCCCACTTTTCAGATTTGATTCCCAACCCTCGAAGGATAGTTTTTGCCCTGGCTTCCCGGTCATAACCTCCCAAGCGTTCAAATTCGTGTTGCAGGTCCCCGTATCTGTCATGATAAGTCTGGTCCGATTGCAACCGCTCCATTTCTGTTTTCACCTTAAGGAAATGTGGATCGCCAAGCACCACCCTTTCGAGAACTGTTTCACGTCCCCCTTCCATTTCCTGTTCCAGCAAACCAAAACGCAAGCCTTTCCTGAGGGTCACCTTACCCGAGTCCGGCATGGTTTTTCCTGTTATCACTTTAAAGAGAGTGGTCTTGCCGGTACCGTTTTCCCCCACCAGCCCCACCTTTTCCCTTGGGCGAAGGTGAAAGCTGACGTCCCCAAAGAGCACCTTGGAACAAAATTGTAAAATTACTTTCTCAATAATTATCAAGAGACGAAGGTCCTTTTTGGAAAATTGAATTTATGGGATTGGTCTCAGTTTCGGGTTGAACGCTTCCCGCAGTCCTTCACCGCAAAGGTTGAATGCCAGCACCACAAACAGGATGGTGAATCCGGGAATAAATGTCAGCCAGGGAGCGTCGAACAAAAATGTTTTGCCATCAGCGAGGATATTGCCCCAGGTTGCGTCCGGAGGTTGCACGCCGAAACCCAAAAAACTCAAGCTCGATTCGGTCAAGATTGCCGTTGCCACTCCGATGGTTGCCGAAACCAAAACCGGGGCGATGGCATTAGGCACCATATGGATGAAAATGATCCGCCATTCGGGGATCGCCTGGCTCCTTGCGGCAATCACGAAGTCCT
>ERZ651768.2794-NODE-2794-length-11927-cov-4.741181_pt1 | contig 11927 bp, 9 predicted proteins | sample MGYA00514754_ERZ651768 | MGnify/ENA metagenome assembly ERZ651768 | reverse complement strand
TTCCTGCATTCGCAGGAAAGATATTCAATATCAATTGGTGTGAATTTTCGTTTGGCTTCCGGCCAATAAACAGACTGAAATTCAATTATCCTGTCGGCAACTTCCTGGTGATTGGAGCAGTGCAGGTGTTGCTGCAACAGATTAAGGTAAGGCTCTGCACCAATACCAGTTGGAACAGGGCTATCGGGTCTAATCAAGCCTGGTTTGAATAGAGCGAGGTCAACCAGAGCCATAAAAACGGGAAAATCATTTGTCATATTGAGTTGTGCATTGATTTTACTGTTGGCAATTATTACATCACCATCCGATTCAAGAATACACTTTTCAATAAAACCGATGGACTTAGGAAACATTTCAATACAAGCTTCTAGCCTGTTATAATCCCTGCCGTCCCACCTGGCTTGAACAACCGGATATACATCTGACTGCCATGGAACCGGGACTTCTTCCGTAAGTACTCGTCTGAGAACAGCAGGTGAATTCAAAATATCAGGTTCAAGAACATTCAATGTGGTGTTACGATTACACCATCGGGCAAAAAACAGTGCATGAATTAAATCGGTCTGTGTTTTTGTTTTATCTGCAAAACGCAAGACTGCCTTTGTGCCTTTGTCATCTTCACGAAAAACATTCAGAAATCGACCTTTTTGAAAAACAGGGTCAGAAGTCCAGGGGAATGGAACGCCAGCTTTACGCTTTTTACGGATGCTTTCTCTTTCAATGCACCAGGTGTAAAAGGCCTGAACAGGGTCAACTAGATTCAGGCCATCCAAGGTACTTTGATATGGGTTCTTAATTTTATTATTCATCTTTCATTTTTTATCTCTTTTTATGGCAACCGTCCTACATGAAAATTAAACTGCAATTCCTGTCCAAAGTCCGGTTTGAATTCATATAAAGTATCTCCGTTCATAGTTAAAAACCTTATTTCTCCTTTTATTCCCACTTTTTTTGGTGCGCTGTTTCGGTACCACCAATGTCTGGAGATTCCATCTTCCATATCGTCCTTAAATAAAAATTGATAAGCACCTCTTTTAAGTTTTATTGGGAACTGATATTGGGTGGAGTCTTCAAAATGTTCTTCCGCATAGAGTACTTTTCCGTTAACATCAGACAGTGTGAATGAATTTTCCTGTGCCCTGTTCACGTTATTTGTTTTTATGGAGAGGGTGATTTCTTGTGGGAACACTTTTGGTAGAAGAACAGTAGAAGTTAGTAAATTATTTTGTGGGTTTTCATCTTTCCTGTTGTTAGGATTTTTTAATTTAACTTCAAATATTTTATTTTTTTTCAACCCTCGCCAGCTTGGGATTGGAAGAAAAATTTCTTTCTCTTCAAGAAATTTCAAATTTCCGGACCACTGAAAAATAGATTTCTTTCTGTTTTTCAGACCGTATCGAATTTCCAGAGATTTTAAATTGTATTTACCGGAATTTTTTATAAGAATACGAGGATTCGACAAAGTGGGGTTAATTCGGCTATACTTGTCCTGACTGCTGGGTGAAATAATGTCCATCAATTCCACATCGTTTAGGAAATTTGGTTTGCCATAACTGATTAGTTGGTGGGACATTCGAAGGTTACCATTTTTTTCGCCATTATTGAAATATTTTTCAATACCGTAATTCAATTTAATTGTATCTCTTGGATTAACAAATGGGGTCAGTTCAAAACTGTATTCATCAACCTTAGTCCCGGGACACCAACCCGCTCGATCAAAAGGCCAGGTTCCTCCCTGAGGGTAGATGGGATTGTTTCCACAATCCTTCCACACATTCCACCTAAATAACTCCCATCCATTCATGTACCATGTATGGGTTTTACTGTCCCATTCACAGCAGTTTCTGGGACCTTCGTGTCCGTGACCTGAGATCACAGACTTCAATTTATATCCCTCAGCATTTGGGATTAAGATAATCTTTTGATTTGTCAGAATGGAGTCATCAGAAAGTTCCCCGTATTTATAATTTCCATAAGGGTAAATATTTTCCACCTTTAAAATATTTCGTGGAGGGGTCCCTTTTATAAAATGGAATTTTAAATCCAACAATTCTTGGTTATTTCCTACAATGAGCTCACGGTTTCCATTGAGAATTGTTGAATAATCTGTTATATCGTAAGTCCATTTCCAACCATCTTCTCCGCCAAGCCAAAGTCTCTTTCCATAAGGGGTAACAAAACTACCGATACTAAATGTCTCAGTGGTGTCGCCTCTCGTAATCTTCACAAATGTATTCCAAATATAATCCCATTCCCCGCAGGGATATTTATCGCCCTTGGTTAGAGAATCACATTTTAGGGTCTGTACCATAATAATCTTTGCCCATTGTTCACCTGTTTCGGGAAATTGTACAAATGTTTTATACTGGGCATTCCATCCCTCAGGGCTGGGAGTTTCATAAGTGATTGGATGGATGGTGAGGGTATCTCCTTCACAGAGCTTGACCAAGCCCAGCGATTGGGTTAGGAAGCAAAATATGGGAAGAAAACAGATTGCATTATGAATTAAATTAGTTGACTTTTGTTTTTTTATCATATTCTGAAGTTAAAACAAATTACTTTTACCCTTAATTTTATAACCATTTGTACAATAATGCTAACAGATACACATTGTCACCTGTACTATGATTCCATAAAAAAGGATATACAGATAGTTATAGCTCGTGCGAAGGAGCAGGGGGTTAATAGATTTATTTGTGTAGGAACAAATACTATCGATTCCGCTGAATCACTGAAGATTGCAGCTAACTTTGATAGTGTTTATGCTTCTGCCGGGGTACATCCCCATGATGCAAAAGATGCCCCGGGTGATTATTTAAAACAGATTAGGAATCTTCTTCAATTTGATAAAATGGTTGCTGTTGGAGAAATGGGATTGGATTATTTCAGAAATATTTCACCCCCTGATGTACAGGAAAAAGTATTTCGTGAACAGATGGAATTAGCTCACCAGATTAACAAACCTGTAATTTTTCATAACCGTGATGCTGATGAAGATGTGATAAAGATTTTGTCTGAATTTCCGGGAGTTGTTGGGGTCGCCCATTGTTTTTCAAGTGACCTAAAGACGGCAAAAGTATTTTTGGATATGGGATTTTATATTTCATTTTCTGGGAATCTCACGTTTAAAAACAGTCATCTTCCTGAGATAGCAAAGGAAATTCCTTTAGACAAAGTTATGATAGAAACCGATTCCCCGTTCCTTAGTCCCGTTCCTTTTAGAGGGAAGCCAAACGAACCGGGCAGAACCCGTTTTGTGGCGGAGAAGCTAGCGGAGATACACAAACTCCCTTTGGAGAAAATTGCAGAGAAAACTTCAACAAATGCAGCCACACTTTTCAGTCTCCCAAAATTATCATACTGAGGTCATCAAAACAGGACTGATATAACCAACATCATAATGGCTAAATATATACATCCATTCAGAAAAAAATGGGGACAGAATTTCCTTGCAGATAAGAATCTTTTAGATAGGATTGTAAGAAGGGTCAATCCTAAAAAAAATGATTCATTCCTGGAAATTGGTCCTGGAGAGGGCGCTCTTACTGAAAAGATACTTGTCAAAGTGAAAGAAATGGTATCAGTTGAAATTGATCCTATGCTTGTGGAGCACCTGAAGCGTGAGCCCCTATTTAATCGTTTAAGCGTGGTTCATGGGGACATTCTTGTTCAAGATATTAATCACCTCCCTATTAATAGTCCTGTTCGTGTTGTTGGGAACATTCCCTATAACATCACCTCCCCCATTATTTTCTGGTTAATTGAACAACTTGATTTTTGGGAAGATGCATTCATCATGATGCAGAAGGAAGTAGCGAAACGATTTTCTGCCCAGCCCGGCACCAAAGATTACGGAAGACTCACTGTTGTAACAGGCGCTTATTTGAATGCAGAATATTGTTTTACCATATCACCAGATGTGTTCATCCCTAAACCAAAAGTGAATTCTGCGTTTGTTTGCTTTACTAAAAAGGAAAAACAACTGATTTCTGATGATAAATATTTAAAATTCAACACATTGGTACGTACTGCATTTTCACAACGCCGCAAGATGCTAAAGAACACTCTAAAAGGCTTGGGTATTCACCAGGACAGCTGTCCTCATATCGATTTGAATCGTAGACCGGAAACATTAACAATTGAAGAATTTGTATCCCTGATTTAAAATAATTTTATTAAATCGAATCATTTTGACTTTTAACTATATTTTTATTAAATTTCCCGACTTTTCTTTAAGAAAAATCAAAAGGTTTATATGGCAAAAGTTGGCAAAGCAATAAATGAATCAAACCGAAGTTTGAGCCGTTATCTCGAGGAGATAGGGAAATTCGAACCCCTTCATCCAGATCGAGAAGTGGAATTGGCACAGCGGATAAAGAAAAATGATCGCCTTGCTCTGAAAGAATTAGTAACGGCAAATCTTCGTTTTGTTGTGTCGGTTGCAAAGGATTATCAGGGTCAGGGTCTGCCACTTACCGATTTAATTAACGAAGGTAATTTAGGATTGATTAAAGCAGCAGGCAGATTTGATGAAACCAGGGGATTTAAATTTATTTCATATGCTGTTTGGTGGATTCGACAATCCATTTTGCAGGCTTTAGCTGAACATTCCAGAATTGTTCGTCTTCCATTAAATCGGGTGGGAACAATCAGTAAGATAACCAAGACAGCACAGAAAATTGAAGCAGAAATTGAACGAACGCCTAATGAAGAGGAATTGGGCCGCCAACTTGAAATGACCCCTGAAGAAATTTTAGACGCAATGAGAATTTCCCGGCGTCATCAATCATTGAATGCTCCCTTTCGTGACGGGGAAAAAAACGCCCTTCTTGACGTAATCGAAGATGAGAATCAATTATCCCCTGATACTAATTTGATGGGTGAGTCTTTAAAAGATGAAATACGTCAATCTCTTACAACTCTTCAAAAAAGAGAAAGGGATGTAATAAGGATGTATTTTGGGATTGACATGGATTATGCGCTTACACTCAATGAAATAGGTGAGGAATTTAGTCTTACCAGAGAACGTGTTCGGCAAATCAAAGAAAAAGCAATTCGCAGACTTCGGCATCGATCCAGAAGCAAAATATTGAGAACATATCTTGGTTAATGGAGGAAAAATAATTGATTGAAGTAATTCTAAAAGAAGGAGAACAAATAGAACATGCTCTAAGGCGCTTTAAAAAGAAGTGGGAACGAGCGGGTGTATTGCGGGAAGTGAGGAGAAAGGCCTTCTATATTAAACCCAGCGTTGTCAGACGTGTCGAGAAGGATAAAACAATGCGCAGGGTTGCAAGATTGCATCGATAGTGTATTGAAAATCTATTTAGAAAAAGGCTCGGTGTCCCTACCGAGCCTTTTTAATTTTCATGCATGATAATTGAAAGTATTTCCGGTGTAAGGGGAATTACACCTTCTTTTCTCACTCCAGAAACCGTCCGAAATTATGCAGCTGCTTTTCACCAACATTGTCCCCCTGGGGTTTTGTTTATAGGAAGAGACTCTCGTTCAACAGGGGATATACTACAGGACATTGTTGTGGAGGAACTTTCATTGTGTGGTAGAGATATATTCGTCTGTGGAATTGTACCTACTCCAACAATTCAATTTATGGTAGAAAAGACAGAGGCAGCAGGGGGTATTGTAATTACAGCAAGTCATAATCCATCGGAATGGAATGGCCTTAAATTTATACGTTCTGATGGAGTGTTTTTGCATCCTGATGAATGTAAATCTTTGTATAGTTCATCCAAATTAAATCTCAAATTAAGATCAGATACATTGGGGATGATTTTGCAGGATTCTAATGCGATACAGAAACATGTTATCCATCAAACGTGCTTAAGCTGTATTGATTTAAATTCTATCCGCAATAGAAAATTCAAGGTTGTTGTAGATGCCTGCAATGGCGCTGGTTCTGAGGCACTTCCAGAAATGTTGGAAGCTTTGGGATGCGATGTAACTACCATTCATTGCGATCCGAAAAAAGAGTTTCCTAGGGGGACAGAGCCACTTCCTGAAAATCTTGATTCACTTTGTGAAGCCGTTAAAAAAAATGATGCAGATGTGGGCTTTGCCACAGATCCAGATGCAGATAGATTGGCAGTAGTTTCAGAAAAAGGATTTCCATTGGGTGAGGAATATACGTTGGTTCTTTCTGCTGAAGGGTTTTTAAAATCTGGGGTTGAAAAAGGGGATGCATTTGTCGTCAATTTATCTACATCAATTGCGCTGGAAAAAATGGTAAAACCATATGGGATAAAAGTTCATTATACACCTGTAGGTGAGGTGAATGTCGTTCAAAAAATGCTTAAAAGTGGGGCTCTCTTAGGTGGAGAAGGGAATGGAGGTGTTATTTTGAAAGAGAGTCATTTAGGAAGAGACTCATTGACAGGGGTGACATTGGTGCTGAACAGAATGTCTCAATCCAAACATTCATTGAGTAAAATTTTTTATTCTCTCCCTCAGTTTTCGATTGTCAAAGATAAAATTAGATTTGGAGGAGGGGAAATATTATCATTGCAAAACAACTTAAAAAAGCAGTTCCATGATGGAAAAACCAATGAGCTGGATGGTATTAAATTTATGTGGGATAATTCATGGATTCACTTCCGAAAATCTAACACAGAACCCATACTGAGGATTTATGCTGAAGCACAAAATGAATCTGTTGCCAAGGAGCTTATACAAAAAGCAAAAAAGGCCATTGAATAAATGACGGTAACCACAACAGCTATTAATGGTACTGTTGACCAAATTGGTGCGGAGGAAAGGGTAAAAAGACTATTCTCAAGGAGCATCAAAAAAGAATCAAAAGTGAAGGCTTTGCATCTGGTACTATCTATGTTAGACTTAACAACTCTTGAAGGGAAAGATTCTCCAGGAAAAGTTCGACAGTTATGCTATAAGGCCGCTCATCTTCATGACTGCTATCCTGATATCCCTCAGGTAGCTGCAGTTTGTGTGTATCCCAATTTAGTTAGGGTAGCGAAGGAATCCTTATTTGGAACATCCATTAAAGTTGCATCTGTTGCTACAGGATTTCCAAGCGGGATGAGTTCAATGAATGAAAAATTGGCTGAAGTTAGGAAAGTTGTGAAGGACGGAGCTGATGAAGTTGATATGGTTCTATCAAGGGGAGAGTTTTTACGGGGGAACCTAGACTATGTTTGTGAGGAAATAACCCAAGTTAAAAATGCCTGTGAAAGTGCCCATTTAAAAGTGATTTTGGAGACAGGAGAATTGGAGACCTTGGATAATGTGAGAAGGGCAAGTATTTTAGCGATGGAATCGGGAGCAGATTTTATAAAAACAAGCACTGGTAAGATTTCACCAGCGGCAACCCCTGTTGTAGTATTAACAATGCTGGAAGCTATCAGAGATTATTTTAATAAAACCGGAAGACGCGTTGGTATGAAACCCGCCGGAGGAATCAGTAAGGCAAAGCAAGGTGTTCAATATCTGGTTATGTTGAAAGAGACATTAGGGACATCTTGGTTAACCTCAGACCTGTTTCGTTTTGGTGCAAGTTCTCTAGCTAACGATGTCCTTATGCAAATAGTAAAACAAAGCGATGGTGTATATCAATCTCTTGATTATTTTTCACTGGACTAATTAAATGATTAATTAATGAATGAAGTAGTTAAAGATTCTGATAATAAACTATGGGATTATTCTCCTGCGCTGGAAAGCATGGATCATATCCATTTAGAGGAACACTATGACCTCTTTATAAATGGGACTTTCTCCCCTCCCGCATCAGGGAAATATTTTAATACTATTAACCCCGCTACAGAAGAGGTGATAGCGAAGGTTGCCTATGCATCTAAAAAAGATGTGGATAAAGCGGTATCCTCAGCACAAACTGCTTATGAAAAGTATTGGTCTAAATTAGATGGTACAGAACGTGGAAAGTATGTTTTCAGGATTGCCCGTCTTATATCAGAAAAAGCGAGAGAATTAGCTGTTATTGAATCTATAGATGGGGGAAAACCCATTCGAGAATCAAAAGGGATTGACGTTCCCTTGGCAGCAGCTCATTTTTTTTACTATGCTGGATGGGCAGATAAACTTCAATTTGCCTTTCATGGTAGGGAACACAGTTCACTAGGTGTTGCCGGTCAAATTATTCCTTGGAACTTCCCTTTGCTCATGGCCGCGTGGAAGATTGCCCCTGCCCTTGCCACCGGGAATACTGTTGTATTAAAACCCGCAGAGACAACTCCCCTTACAGCCCTTAAGCTTTCTGAATTAATTCAAGAGGCAGATCTACCACCAGGTGTTGTCAATATTATTTCAGGTGATGGTGATACCGGTAAATATTTAGTGCAACATAGAGGAGTGGAAAAAATTGCATTCACTGGCTCTACTGAGGTAGGGAAATTTATTCAAAAATCTTTAGCTGGTTCTTCGGTGAGATACACCCTTGAGTTAGGAGGAAAAGCTGCTAATATTATTTTTGAGGATGCATCAATTGATCAAGCTGTTGAAGGAATAATCAATAGTATTTTTTTCAATCAGGGGCATGTGTGTTGTGCTGGAAGCCGACTTTTTGTACAGGAAGGGATTGCCGATGAAGTTATTGAAAAATTAAAATACAGAATGGAATCTTTGATTATAGGTGATCCTCTGGATAAAAATACAGATATAGGAGCCATTAATTCAAAAACTCAATTGGAAAGAATAAATGATTATGTTGATTCTGGGAAAAAAGAGGGAGGGAAAATATTTCAGACATCTTGTACTGTTCCAGAAAAGGGATTTTGGCATCGACCTACATTATTTACTGATGTCTCGCAATCTCATAAAATTGTTCAGGAAGAAATATTTGGTCCGGTATTAGCTGTTCAAACTTTCCGTACTCCAAGTGAAGCGATTGAAAAAGCAAATAATACTCCCTATGGTCTATCTGGAGGTGTATGGACAGATAAGGGATCAAAAATTTTCAAAATAACTAGTGAAATTAAAGCGGGAGTTGTATGGGCAAATACTTTTAATAAATTTGATCCCACATCTCCCTTTGGTGGTTACAAGGAAAGTGGAATGGGACGTGAAGGTGGTCTTGACGGTCTTTTACCCTATGTTAATTTAATTTAAATTATGAAATCTCGATTAAATATTCGGAAAACACGAAAGCTTTTTATAAATGGAGCATTCCCGAGGTCAGAATCGGAAAGGTATATCAAGTGGACATCATCTGATGGTAAAGAAACTGTAAATATATCCCGTGCATCTAGAAAGGATTTCCGAACTTCTGTAAGTGCAGCAAGAAAAGCTGTGGATGGTTGGAAAAATAAAACCGCATACAATCGGGGGCAGATACTCTACCGAATGGGAGAAATGCTGGAAGGTAGAAAAAAACAGCTGATTCAGGAACTTTGTTTTGAAGGTACACAAAAAAAACAGGCAGAATTTGAAGTCAATTCAGCTATTGATTTATTTATTTACTATGCCGGATGGGCAGATAAATATCAGCAGGTATTTAGTAGAGTAAATCCTGTGGCACAGCCCTATTTTTCTTTTACAATGCCTGAGCCTACAGGGGTTGTTAGTGTTCTATGTCCAGATAATTATCCACTTAAAAATGCTGTTTCCATTCTCTGTTCAGTGATTGTCTCTGGAAATACAACTGTTGTACTTTATTCAGAATCAAATCCGCTTACGGCAATGACTTTAGCAGAGATCCTCCACACCTCTGATGTCCCAGCTGGAGTTATTAATGTTCTGACCGGTTATCGGGAAGAATTGCTGACACAGTTTGCATCACATATGGATGTGAATGCTATCATTTATTGTGGTGAGAGAGTGGAAGAGTTTAAAGCGGTTCAGGAACTTTCATCCTTAAATTTAAAGCGTTGTATCATTTTAGATGATGAAAAACTAGATCGTTTTTTTCAAGAAGGGCCATATACTATTCTTCGTACGGTAGAAATGAAGACCACTTGGCACCCCGTGGGAGTATGACCTAACCGATGGCTAAGAAGGGAGAGACGTTAAGTCTCAAGATTGATTCGCTGGCCTATGGAGGGAGAGGGGTGGCACGCCATGATCAATGTGTTATTTTTGTTGATAAAGCTTTGCCCTATCAGGAGGTCAGCGCATTTATCTACAAAAAACGCAGTGGATATGGAGAAGCAAAAATCCTTGATATTCTTAAGGAATCTAAAAAAAGAGCTGACCCTATGTGTGAACATTTTTCGCACTGTGGAGGATGCGCCCATCAGAATTTGGATTATACTGAACAAATAGAACAAAAAAGAAAACAGATTGAAGATATTTTTTCCCGTCAGGCAGGAATAAAGGATTTCCAGGTTTCAACCATTATCCCTGCACAGGAGATATATCATTACCGCAATAAGATGGAGTTTACATTCTCCAGCCAGAGGTGGATATTACCAGATGAAAAACAGGGAACAGCATCAGATTTTTCTTTGGGACTCCATGTTCCCCGAAGGTGGGATAAAATCTTAAATATTAACTCCTGTCATATACAACAAACAGTCGGTAATGAAATTGTCAATTTTGTAAGGGAGGAATCAAAGAGACTTGAACTAAAGCCCTATGATCAAAAAACACATAATGGCTTTCTCAGGCATCTTGTCCTTCGATTCGGGATTAATACAGGGGATATTATGGTTAACTTTGTCACGTCTTATGAAAAGACAGAATTGTTGGTGCCACTTGTTGACAGTCTTGTATCTAAATTCCCTGAGATAACATCTATATTGAATAATGTGAATCGCAAAAAATCTGATACAGCTTATGGTGAATGGGAAAATATTCTTCATGGTACCTCATATATTGAAGAAAACATTAATGATTTAACATTTGAAATTTCTTCCAATTCATTTTTTCAGACTAATACACGACAGGCAGAAAAACTATATGCCGAGGTTTTAAAAGCGGCAAAACTCACTGGGGGAGAAATTGTATTTGATTTGTACTGTGGCACAGGAACAATGGCACTTTATTTAGCACGACAGGCAAAGGAAGTCATTGGCTTTGAAGTAGTTAAAGTGGCAGTGGAGGATGCTATAAGAAATTCTGTGAGAAATGGAATTGGAAATGTTCGATTTATACATACAAATTTAGAGAAATATATACCCGAAAATTCTTTACCAGTTCCGGACGTGGTTGTTGTGGACCCTCCAAGAGCAGGACTCCAGGGATCTGCAGTAAAAAGTGTTTTATCTTTTGGAGCAAAAAAAATTATATATGTGTCCTGCAATCCTTCTACTCAAGCGAGGGACACTTTGGCATTTTTGCAGAGTGGATATCAATTAAAATCCATGATTTTAATTGATATGTTTCCTCATACACCACATGTGGAGACCATCGGTGTTTTTCAACTTGGCCCTTAACTATTCTTGTTCTGTTAAAATTATTTTTAAAATAGTTAATTTTATGCAATGTATTTAACTATAAAAACATTGTTGTAATCTAAATGATTCAGTTTTTCAGTTGGATTTATTTGAACATAAAAATGATAAAGCTATAAATATTTTCTAATGACAGAACTAGATAAAGTGTTTTCACCGGGTGTTGTGGAAAAGCGGTGGTATGACCACTGGCAGGAAAAGGGATACTTTCATGCAGAACCAGATTCCGGGAAACAACCGTACACGATTGTTATCCCCCCCCCAAATGTTACTGGTATCCTTACCATGGGTCATGTATTAAATAATACGATTCAAGATGTTTTGATAAGAAAGGCACGAATGGAGGGATTTGAAGCCTGTTGGGTACCAGGAACTGACCATGCATCTATTGCTACGGAATCCAAGGTGATGAAGATGCTGCAGGAAAAAAATATTGATAAAGATACTCTTACCAGAGAAGAGTTTTTAAAACATTCATGGAACTGGAAAGAAAAGTATGGTGGTATCATCATCCAACAGCTGAAAAAACTTGGATGTTCTTGTGACTGG
>ERZ651768.2793-NODE-2793-length-11928-cov-18.306135_pt1 | contig 11928 bp, 9 predicted proteins | sample MGYA00514754_ERZ651768 | MGnify/ENA metagenome assembly ERZ651768 | reverse complement strand
GAAAGAACTATTATTTGTCTAACTATTCCCATTCAATTGTTGCAGGTGGTTTTGAGCTGATATCATAAACTACACGATTAACTCCTTTTACTTTATTGATAATATCATTTGACACTTTTGCTAAAAATTCATAAGGTAGATGTACCCAATCAGCAGTCATTCCATCAGTTGATTCAACTGCCCTAAGTACAACTGCATTCTCATAAGTACGCTCATCTCCCATTACACCCACCGATTGTACTGGTAAAAACATTACACCAGCTTGCCAAACTTTATCATACAATGCTGATTCTTTTAATGCTCTGATAAAAATATGATCAGCTTCTTGTAAAATTCTAACTTTTTCTGGAGTAACATCACCTAATATTCTGATTCCAAGACCAGGGCCTGGGAAAGGGTGTCTTCCCAAAATATCAGCATCAATAATAGGTCCGCCTTTAGGTCCGCCAGAATTATTAATGAGAATATGGAGAGGTTCCCCTATGTCAATGTTTTCAGAAATAATATGCTTAATTTCCTCAGGGTTATTGAAATCCCCCACAAGGTGATTATGCTTTTGCATATCAGATACAGAAAGCTGCAGTATCAGTGCTTCCAACTTTTCTAAACTACGACCAAAAAGGGTAATATTGGCACCCAATTCAGCCAATTCTATTGCAGCAGCCCTGCCAATACCTGAAGTGCTTCCGCAGACCAGGGCATTTAATCCTTCTAGTGATGATGTTATATTATTTTCCATGCGTGTAATAAAATCCCAATTCTTTTTTTAGTTCTGCGGGTAATTCCGGTAATGAAGAGCGGGGAATAATGTAAGTGGACAAGTTGGCAATATCCCGGAATACTGAATGTTTCTCAGCTGTTTTCTTGAGATAGGCATGCCCGGCTGAACCACCGGTGCCTATTTTAACACCAATCATGCGGAATACCAGAAGCCTATGGCGATTGCGCCAAGAAGTGAATAATTGATCGATATTTACAAGCTGGGTCAATAAGCGGTGAGGAAGCTGAGTTATGGGTTCATCTCGATAAAGCTGAATGAATAAGGCGCCTAAAGTAGCCTTCTGTGATAATCGGCGATGACCATCTTTTTGTAATTGGTTATATTTCTTTTCATCAAATAAAGCATCATAGGTCATTTGAATGAAATCATACTGTTTTAAGCTGACATCTAAGGTATCCTGATCAAATTGGGTATTTGATTTAATTTTTTCAATATCAGATTCAATCATTTTCTCAACTGCAGTTTGGTAGGATGCCCAAAAATTGAATTCATCCATTTGAAGGAATGGAGTTCTCTCAAGCCATTTTTCCAGAAGATCAAACAAAGATGGCTCATTCTCTGAAGCCACAACTTCATTAGCATCCTTATCATCAAGAAATTTATCATAACGCTGCTTGCCATACTGGATGCGGTCTTCCGCTCTCATTCCAAGTTTATTTTCAATCAATCGAAACTGCACAGATTGAAATCCGGAGGAGGGGGTCAATAGATCACGGAATTCCAGGAAATCCATGGGTGTCATCGTTTCGAGAATACTGATTTGATTTACCAGTAATTTTTGAATTTCAATGATACGGTCGAAACGGGCAACAACTATTCCAAAGTTTTCCTCCTGTACATAGTTACCCCGGAACATATCTAGAACAGAATCCAATTCGTGCAGGATCTGCTTAAACCATAATTCGTAGATTTGGTGAATAATAATAAAAAGCATCTCATCATGGACCGAATTACCCGATTCAGTGGATTTTAAGGTTTGACTATCAAGTAGTCTGTCTAGTTGCAAATAACTTCCGTAAGATAATTTTTTGTCTGTCATATTAGATTATTAAGGTGATTAGATATAGAAATTTAGGAAGTTTAGATAAAAGGGGAAAGTAGTAATAAAACATCAATTTCTAATTTAGAAATTAATTAGGAATCAAGTTCTAAAATATCTTTGTAGAAATCTAAAATTGAAGGGTTTACTAACGAATCAATATTCTTCACCTCGATATTTTGAATAACTTGTTTTACTGCCAGCTCTACCTTCTTACCATTTATGGTATAGGGAATATCTTCAACTGCAATTATTATAGCCGGTACATATCGATGAGTGCAGGATTCCCTAATTGATTTTTTAACTCTTGTTTTCAGGCTATTGGTCAAAGTAATTCGATCTTTCATTTTTAAAAATAGAATAATCCGCTCATCATTTTGCCAGGGCTGACTAATCACCAGGGAATCTTCTACCTCATTGAACCGCTCAACGGTTTGGTAAATTTCTGCTGTACCAATTCGTATTCCACCGGGATTTAAAGTAGTATCTGACCGTCCATAAATTTTGACCCCGCCAAAATCATTAATTTCTAAATAATCCCCATGATGCCAAATATTGGGATATACATCAAAATAAGCTGATTGATATTTTTTACCATTTGAATCATTCCAAAAATATATTGGCATGGAAGGGAATGCCTGGGTGCAAACAAGTTCCCCTTTTTCATTTCTGACTGACATGCCTTTTTCATTATAAGATTCTACTTTCATTCCCAATCCCCGGCATTGGAGTTCGCCCCGCCTCACCGGTAAAATAGGATTTCCCAAGGCAAAGCAGGAAATAATATCCGTGCCCCCTGAGATAGAAGCCAATTGGACATCTTCTTTCCACTCTCCATATACAAAATTGAAATTTTCTTCAACTAGGGGTGATCCTGTAGAAAGGATCGTACGTAATTTTGGGAAAGAAGAAATTTGTTTTGGTTTTATTCCGGCTGATTCTAAAGATGCTATATATTTGGCACTGGTACCAAAAACAGTGATACCCAAATCATCCGCCATTTTAAGCAGGGCTGTGCCATCCGGGTATAATGGACTTCCATCATACAACACTATGGTTGCTCCTACTGCCAAGGAAGATATCAGCCAGTTCCACATCATCCAACCACAAGTGGTGAAGTAAAAAATTTTATCATTTTGGGTGAGATCGGTGTGGAGCTTTAACTCTTTTAAATGCTGGATGAGTGTTCCTCCGGCAGAATGCACAATTGACTTTGGCAGCCCAGTGGTCCCGGATGAATACATGATATATAAGGGATGGTCAAATGGTAATTGCTCAAAAATAATATCACCAGAATCTTTGTGAAGAAAGTCATTCCACAGCATTGAATTCTTAATTACATTCGTATTGGAATCGCCGGTAAATGGCACGATAATAGTCTTTTTTATACTGGGCAAATACGTCAGAATATTTTTCAGTTTGGAAAGGCAATCAATGGTTTTTCCATTATACAAATAACCGTCTGCAGCAAAAATAAGTTTGGGTTCGATTTGCTGAAATCTATCCAAAACTCCCTTGATGCCAAAATCAGGAGAACAGGATGACCAGATGGCTCCAATACTTGCGGTTGCCAGCATGGTAATAATTGTCTCTGGGATATTGGGCATGAATCCCGCCACTCGATCATTTTTCACAATACCCATTTCCCGCATGGAACGAGCTAAACGGGATACTTGATCATGCAATTCTCTATAGGATAGTGAAGATTGTGTTCCATCTTCTCCATAAAAGTGAATAGCAATTTTATCGTCTCTATAACGAAGCAGATTTTCAGTAAAATTAAGGGTAGCTCCATCAAACCATTTGGCACCGGGCATTTTTCCTAGATCATCCACCACTTGAGAATAGGGAGAGTGATGAATGATTTGTGAATACTCCCAGAAAGATCCCCAGAAATCTTCTGCCTTTTCTATGGACCAATCATACAATTGCGAATATTTTTTCAGGGAAAGTCCAAATTTTTGGTTGACTAACTGCATATAGTCCATCATCTGAGAATTATTGATTTGCTCCTCAGTAGGTTGCCACATTATGAAATGCATTAGATTATTTCAGCTAGGTACAGTACTTGCCATGCTTCCAACACTTTGCCTTCCTCTACCAATACAGCACATATTTTAAGCATGTCTTCAGCAGATAGCCTGGAATAAGTTTCATTTAAATCTTCAATGACATCCTGCTCTGGTATTTTTTCTACGGAAGCCAAACGAGCCAACAGTTTTCCGGTAAAGGATGGATGATCCCTCACTAATTGTGGTAGATTATCTACACCAATAGGAATAAATCGTGGGGCAGACAATTCAAATAATCCCTCTTTGGCTCTACTATACCAGTCGTATCCCATCCTTGCTACCTGATCAACCTTATGGGGATCAATTTTTCCCGATTCGTCAAACACATCTTCCTTAGCATGGAAATATACTATTTCACCTAATAATAAATTACCTCCGGCTGGTTGATCGCTGAATTGAATATGCTCCGTAAATTGGCATTCCATTATGAGTGGAGACTCTGCTACGCCGGGAACAGAAATAACTTTAGAAGGATGATGGGTTAATCCAGACTTTTCAAACTCATCCACATCTGAAGGGTATTCTGCAGCGCAAATATTCATTTGTTCAACCATGTTAAAACTAACTACTGAGAGTGTAAATTCTTTGGTGTCCAGTATATTTGTAAGGGTATTTTTTGCCTCGCCGGTTCGGCCGCTGAATGCTGGAGAAATTCCCACCATTGGCGGATTGGAGCTGAAAGCATTATGAAAACTGAAGGGGGCTAAGTTAACATGACCATCCTTGCTTTTGCTGGCGGTAAATCCAATGGGACGAGGCGCTACCGAGCTAAGCAGCAAATGGTGTTTTTCCTTGAGTTCTAATTCTTTGGGGTTGTATTCTCTGAATTTAGCCATAAACTATTTTATAAAATCAAATACCGTTCCCTCCCTGGAAAAGGAGGGGATTAAGGTGTAGTGTGTAAACCCACACACCTCTTCTCGAATGTTCCGCAGGAGTTCTCCTCTCAATAGGAGAATTATCCATTTTCAAGTACAATATTATTAGTGAGCGTTCCCAATCCATCAATTTCTAGGGATACTGTGTCACCAGGATTAAGCCATTGGTTATCCGTTATTTTAGAGCCATTCAATTCCAGAAAGCAGCCGGTACCACAAGTACCAGACCCAATGATATCGCCCGGAAAAATATCAACCCCATAACTCACCCGTTCAATGATCTGAGCAAATGTCCATGTCATATTGGAAAGTGTATCTCCTGATACTTGAATATCATTTACAAATGCTTTCATCTTCAAATCATAGCGATCACCATCAACAGATGATTGTTTGCAGGATTCCAATTCATCCTTGGTTACCAGCCACGGTCCAAATGTCGAGCCAAAATCTTTGCCTTTTGCAGGACCTAAATTGAGCTTCATTTCCTGCATCTGTAATACGCGGGCAGACAGATCATTCATTATCATAAATCCTGCAATATAATCGTCAGCATCAGATGTAGATATATTTCTACCGCCTTTACCAATAACGGCTGCGCATTCTAATTCAAAATCCAGTTTTTCTGTATGGCGTGATAATACGGGGAAATATCCCTCTCCAAAAACGGCATGGTGATTGGTAAAATAAAAAATGGGGATTTCATCAAACTCGGGGATCATTTCCAGCCCCCGGTTTCGCCGGGCTGTTGCCACATGCTGCCGGAATGCGTATGCATCCCGTACTGATGGCGGATTAGGAACAGGCGAAATTAATTCAACATCTTCAGCAGATATTGTAGGACTTCCATCTTCCATGGCTGCCATCGCTAATTGCAATTGCTCTTCCCCACCTTGGAGAAATTCCAGCATATTGTCTGCAATATGGCCATCCAAAGCATGGAGATCATAGATTTTCCCCTCTTCAAATGCCCCTAATTTTATATTTCCATTTTTTTTATAACTGATAAGTTTCATTTAATTTCCTATATAATATTGTAAAAATTAATTCAACCAACTCAATGGATAATTTTTATCATCAATCCCTAAGGCTGCTTCAGTTACATGTAAGGGTTTGAAGGTGTCAATCATTACTGCCAGTTCATCGGTTTTCTTTTTGCCAATTGAACTTTCATATTTCCCGGGTTGCGGTCCATGGGGTAAACCCATGGGGTGCAGGGTAATAGATTCTTTCTGAATTCCCTGACGGCTCATAAAATCCCCTCTGGAATAATAAATGACTTCATCAGAATCCACATTAGAATGGGGATAGGGCGCAGGAATTGAATCGGGATGAAAATCAAATAAACGGGGCACAAAAGAACAAATGACAAATCCCTGCCCCTGAAATGTCTGGTGAACTGGTGGTGGTTGATGAATACTGCCTACAATGGGTTCAAAATCATGGATGCTAATTTTCCAGGGGAAGTAATAGCCATCCCACCCTACCACATCACAAGGATGATGGGCATAGGTATATTCCTGAATTCCATGTAAAGTTTTAACTTTTACCCGACACTCATTTTTATTGTTAATGGGTTCCTGTAATTGGGGCGCTTGAATATCTCTTTCACAAAATGGGGAATGCTCCATTAGCTGACCAAAGCGGTTGCGGTAACGGTTGGGTGTTTCTACAGGTCCTGCCGATTCTATAACCAGCATGCGAACCGTTTCTGATGGACTCATTTGCCAAATTACACCTCGAGGTATCACCATATAATCACCAGGTTTAATCTGTATAGTACCAAAGTTAGAAATGAGCTTACCTTCCCCGGACTGAATATACAGCACCTCATCGGCAGTTCCATTTCGATAGCAATACTCCATGTTTTCGGTAATAGTGGCAACTGAAATAGTAATATCCGGATTGAAGAATAGGGGCATTCTGGCAGAAAGGGCGTCACCGGAAGAATCTAAATTGGCAGTGGTAATATGTCGGGCTCTGTGTTTGCTTTCGGCTTTGATTAATTCCTGTTTAATGAGCTCACCCACTTTAGAAATTTTGGTTGGTCGCTGTAAATGGTAGAGATTGCTGTACATACCAGAAAATCCTTCACGGCTCACCAATTCTTCATAGTAAATACTCCCGTCTTCCTTTTTAAAGGCAGTATGCCGCTTGGCTGGAATTTTTCCCTGTTTGTGGTAAAAAGGCATTTTAGAAAAGGAAACTTGAAATTGGAAATTGGAAATTTTTCTGTTTTTTTAAATCTTCTATCATTAAAGGTTTCCTCTCAGTTCTTGTTCACGTTCTATAGACTCAAACAATGCCTGAAAATTCCCCTGCCCAAATCCACGGGAGCCCTTCCTTTGGATAATTTCGATAAATAATGTTGGGCGATCTTCTAAAGGTTTGGTAAACAATTGCAGGAGATATCCTTCCTCATCTCTGTCCACCAGAATCTTTAGTTTTTTCAATACAGCCATATCCTCATCAATGGGGCCAACTCTCTTTTCCAAATCATCATAGTAGGTATCTGGGACATCCAGAAAGTCCACGCCATTTGCCCGCAAAGCTGTAATTGATTTTATAATATCATCGGTTAATATTGCCACATGTTGCACGCCGGCACCTTCATTAAAATCTAGGTATTCTTCTATTTGGGATTTTTTTATACCACTTGCCGGTTCATTAATAGGGAGTTTTACCCGCCAGTTTTTTGAGCGAACCACAATTGATTTCAGGGATGAATATTGCGTACTGATATCCGTTTCATCAAATCGAACGAAAGTGGTAAATCCAAAAATTCTTTCATAAAAATCCTGCCATTCATCCATCTTGCCCGTTTCTACATTTCCTACCACATGGTCAATGGTAATGAGAGCCGTATCGGGGCATGAGATATCAGGGAGATTTAATGGTGAAAATCCCGGTGCCCATAATCCAGAATAATTGGAATCATAAATAAAGGAATGAATAGTGTCGCCGTAAGTTTTAATGGAGGACTGGCCAAATTCACTATTTTCATCTTTGGTGATGGTAGGTTCATCAACTCCCTTAGCGCCCCGTGATAAACAGGAATCATAAGCCGTTTTGTCGCAATCAACGGAAAAGGCAATATCATAAATTCCATCGCCATGTTTTTTCAGCCAATCAGATCCGGGATGCTCCGAATTAAGTGGAGTGGTAAATACAAAGTATTGGCGATTCTTTTTCAGAACGTAGGATACTTTTTCCCGAACACCTGTTTCAGGTCCACAGTAGGCATGGGGTTCAAATCCAAAGGCAGATCTGTAATAATAAACAGCCTGTTTGGCGTTGCCTACTAGATATTCCACATGATGAAAATCATGAATGGGAAAATATTCAGTGCCGTTCCATTCAGTTGATAAATATGCCATTTATTTAATTGTTAGCGATTTATTATTAATGATTAACTGGTTTATAGTTGTTTATGAATTTACTTTCTTGTACCCAAAAATTAAGAAAATTCTTTATCATTAAAATAACAATAAATTTTCGATAGCCTCAGCCACTTTTTCCGCATTTGGTAGATACCGTTCTTCTAAGATTGAGTTTAAGGGAATCGCCGGTACATTCTCCGCCCCAACGACTGTCACCGGTGCATCTAGGTTGCTGAAACAGTTTTCCTGAATTCTCCCTGCCAATGCCTGTGCAAATGAATTTTCCTTAGGCTCTTCCGAAACCACTAAACATCGACTATGTTTATTCACCGATTCAAAAATCAATTCTTCATCCAATGGATAAATGGTTCTCAAATCAATAATTTCTACCTGTCCAGGGAATTTATCTGCGGCTGATTTTGCCCAATAGACTCCCATGCCATAGGTGATGATAGCAATGGAATTGCCGTTTCCCACCTGCAGTTTTTCTGCTTCCAAAACTAACTTCCCTTTTCCAAGGGGCAGGATATAATCACGACTTGGCTCCGGACAAATGGCTGACTCAGTCCCCTTAATTTTGCTCCAGTACAGCCCCTTATGCTCCAGCATTACCACTGGATTGGGATCATGATAGGCTGCTTTCATGAGTCCCTTCATATCAGCAGAGTTGGAGGGATACACAATTTTAATGCCCCTAATATTCGCTAGCACGGATTCCACAGAAGATGAATGATATGGTCCACCACTACCATAAGCACCAATGGGAACACGAATTATACAACTTACCGGCCACTTTCCCCTAGATAGATAACAAGAACGGCTCACTTCGGTGAACAATTGGTTGAGTCCCGGCCAGATGTAATCGGCAAATTGCACCTCTACAATAGGCTTGCTTCCAACTGCGGACATTCCCACGGTGCTTCCAATGATGAAGGCTTCTTGAATAGGTGTATTGAATACTCGATTATCACCAAAAGTATCAGCCAATGTTGCTGCTTCCCGAAATACGCCACCCAAACGCTTGCCAACATCCTGCCCATACAATAGGCATTCCGGATGATCTTCCATGAGTTCTTTGATGGCAAGCAGGGCACAGTCCACCATAATAGTTGGGGATGCGCCAGCAGGGGTTCGATCTCCCTTTTCCTCTGTTACTTCCGTTGGATGAAAAACATTTTCAAACAATTTTTCAGGATCAGGATCATCTGCTTGAACCGCCTTTTTAAAATCAGCAGCTACATTTATAACCGACTCATCTTCTATTTTTTTTATTTCTGCAGGGCTAACTCCACTCTCTTTTAATTGTACTTTGAGAATAGGTAGTGGATCTTTTTTTTGATGCTCTTCTAAATCATCCCTGTACCATTCCATGCGTACTCCTGATGTATGGTGGTTCAGCAAAGGCACTTCCGCATGAAGCAGAAATGGACGCCGTTCTTTTCGCATGGTTTTAATAATTTTTTGAATAGTAAAATAGGACTCACTAAAATCATTTCCCGCAACCTCCGCTATTTCAATTCCACCATAACCTTTCACATAATCTACAATATCATTAGCACGAACTTCATCACCGCTGGCGGAAATATCCCAACCATTATTCTGAATTAAATAGAGTATTGGAAACTGTTTCAATGCTGTCATATGGAATGCTTCGGAAACTTCTCCTTCCGTAATTGAGCCGTCTCCCATTGAACATACCACTACTGCTTTGTCATTTGCCAATTTCTCTTTTTCTAAATATTGTATTCCCATTGCAACGCCAGTTGTGGGGATTGCCTGCATCCCCGTTGCCGATGATTGATGGGGAATCTTGGGCATATCATCCCGCCGTAAACTGGGATGGGAATAATAAGAGCGACCCCCAGAAAAGGGATCATCTTTCTTAGCTTGAAGTTGAAGCATTAGCTCATAGGGGGACATGCCCAAACTGAGAAGCAGTGCATCATCACGGTAGTAGGGCGCCACCCAATCCTGGGGTTCAAGCTGCATCCCCATAGCAATCTGAATGGCTTCATGTCCGCGAGAAGTGGCATGTACATACTTAGATGTAACATCCTTATTATCCTCATAAATATCTGTCATTGCTTTGGCAGTGCACATGAGATCATAAGCTCTATGGAGAGCTTCCGCTGGAACAGTATTTTTCTTTGGAGCCATCTACCTTTTTTTAAGTTTTTCCAACGTTTTTTTTGTGAATTCAGACAGCACCCGGGTTCCACTCATTGCAGCTCTTTCAAACAATAAACTGTCCCAATGATCGGTACCATCCCATATAACTTGTTTTAATCCCTGCATGGAATCCGGATTGGACGCTGCCAATTTTTCAGCCAACATTTGAATGGCTGTATCCATTCCCTCAGTAGAATCATAGACATTTGCAAACAATCCTTTCTCCCTTGCCCATTCAGCTGAATGCCATTCGGTAGCATTGATGGTGAGTTGACTAAAGGCAGATGATCCAATTTTTCTTTCAATGGGAGGTCCCACCACAAATGGGCCAATGCCAATGGCCAATTCACTAAGTTTGATGGAGGCAAATTTGGTGGCGAAGCAATAATCGGTAGCGGATGCCATTCCAACACCGCCACCTACAGCTTTTCCCTGAACTCTTCCGATGATGAACTTGGGACATTTCCGGGCTGCGTTGATTACATTGGCAAATCCAGAGAAAAACTGCTTCCCCTGCACTTCATTTTCTATTGCCATTAATTCATCAAATGATGCCCCGGCGCAAAAAGTTCTATCGCCTCCAGATTTTAAAACAACCACCAAAACTTCATTATTATTGCCTGTTTCCGTAATGGTATCGGCCAGTTTTTGCAGAATTTCCCCCGGCAACGAATTACTTTGGGGATGGAAAAACTCAATGGTTCCAATTCCATCCTCAACATTTAATTTTACATATGGATTCATTTTCTAATCCTGATTTTTCTTTTTAATCATAGTTAATATAGTTGCCAGCATAACTGTTTCACCTTCATCATCATATACATCCACTAAGAATTTTACAATGCCCTTGGCAATATCATCCTCAGACCGTTTTTCCTGATCCACTTTTTCTTTAACGGTAAATCGAACCGCAATGGTCATACCGGGATATACAGGCTTCGTAAATCGGCATTCATCAATTCCGTAATTGAGCAACACCGGTCCCTTTGGAGGATCTACAAACAGGCCTGCTGCTCGGGACATGATATAATATCCATGGGCAACCCGCTCTGTAAAAATGGTGCCCTCTAAGGAATTTTCATCCATGTGGGCATAAAATTTATCGCCACTGAGTTCAGCAAAATCTTCAATATTTTCAAGGGTGACTAAATGAGAATCTGTAGTAACGGTCTCCCCAATTTCAATTTCTTCAAAATGTTTGCGGAATACATGTGGATTTGATTCCGTCATTTCTCCCCCATATTGATATTGACTGGTCAATGCGGTGATAGTGGTGGGATGTCCCTGAATAGCAGTGCGCTGCAAATAATGCATAATGCCCCGTTTGCCTCCCATTTCTTCTCCGCCACCAGCTCTTCCCGGACCACCATGTGTGAGCAATGGCATTGGAGAACCATGACCCGTACTTTCCTTTGCACAATCACTATTCAGCACTAAAATCCTGCCGTGCATGGATGCAGCTCCCATGACGAAATCCTTAGCAATATTATCATCTGCTGTAACGATAGAGCACACAAGAGAGCCTTTCCCCATGCGGGATAGTTCGATGGCTTCGTCTAAATTTTTATAGGGGAGAATGGTTGATACGGGACCAAACGCTTCTATATTATGG
>ERZ651768.2790-NODE-2790-length-11940-cov-6.353030_pt1 | contig 11940 bp, 9 predicted proteins | sample MGYA00514754_ERZ651768 | MGnify/ENA metagenome assembly ERZ651768 | reverse complement strand
AGTACCTCCGTACAGGCTAGTCTATTAGTGAAAGAAAAAGGGGTTTATCAGTTCAAAGTTAAGGACCCAGAGGGCGGCGAGCACCTACTCGTAAAAAAATATCCCGTAACACTCGTAAAAGACCAGTCTCCCAATATTATTTTATTTTTAGCTAACCCTAAGCCAGTATATTTCCATACCGATAAAGTTCAGTTATTTTATGAAGGAAAAGATGATTTCGGTATCGATGCCGTGGATTTGGTGGTTTCCATTAACGGAGAAATAGATCGAACTTCAGTAAAAAAATACAAAGCTCAAGAAAAAGAAGCTAAAGGCAGTTACACCTGGTCACTTGCTCAAATGACTATAAACCCAGGCGATGAGGTCAATTACTACCTTGAGATAAATGACAATGACAATATTTTTGGTCCCAACAAAGGACAGTCAGAAGCTTACAGCTTCAGAATCTTTGACTCAGAAAAAGAGATGGAAAACCTCGTCGAGATGCAAGAAGAACTTACTGAAAAAATGATTGCTCTTCTCGCCACAGGACTAGTAAAAGGAGCCTCTCTCAAAAATCACCCGAACAACCTTATAGGTTGGAAACAATTGTTAACTATCAATATAGATGAACTGATCAAAATAGTAAGCCTTAGCCAGCGAATTTACGATCGTGGAAAAATAATCGATCGATTTCCTCAGCATTATTTAGATTTACTTAAAAATATCACAAGAGGGTTGTCACAAATTCGCAAAGACCAGATAAAAGCTCTAAGTGACCTTCAAAGCCAAATACACAAACCTAGCCAAGCAACAGTAAAGCTTACGTCACCATATGCTCCCGTCAATAATCAAATGACAGAGCACCTCGAAAAAGATATTTTATTCCTAGTCAAAATGACCAACGAGCAAAAATTAGGTAGAACAAAAACCCTGGAGGAAGAACTGAACAATCTTACCCAAACACTACGCGAGGATTTGGAAAAATCCAACAACAAAAAGTTTTCTAAAACCTCAAGAGAGTTAAAAAACAAAATAAAAAAAATCCAACAAGTCCTAAAAAAATTAATGAATCAATTGTCACGCCAGACACAGTCGATGCCAGATGAGTTTTTAAATCCGAATGCGTTTAAGCGATTGAACATGGGAAAACTTTCTGACGCTCTAAAAAAAATGAAAGCCATGGTAAGCCGAGGGAATTTTGAAGAAGCTATGGAAGAATTAAAAAAGATGGAAGAGGAACTCAAGCTTCTTGCGAACCAGATACATCGTGCCGACTCAGAAAGAGAAAGTTTTCTTGATCCTGAAACAATGAAAACGATCGACAATAGTATTAAAAAACTGGACCAATTAGAAAGGCGACAACAAAACCTAGCAGAAGCAACCACTCAGATGAGTCAGAAACTGGGACGACAACAATTAAAGGAATTTGAAAATCAAGTAGACAAATTGTTCAAGGATCTCCTCCATGACATAGACTCCATCCGCAACCTTTTTAAAGGAGATGAAAAATTTCTAGCAAATCACAAAGCAATGAATCAAATAAAAAACTATATCGACGAAGAAATTAAAATCAACGAAAAGATAAAAAAACTAAGCCAAGCAACAGTTGATTCTTTGCAGTCAGAAAAACTAGACCATAACTTCAGAAAACTTAAGGAAGAGCGTAAAGCGCTCTCTCAGTTGATCGAAAAAAAGGGTTTGCTTCACGTGAATGAGTCCCAACAATTCAAAGAAGCCCTACCTCAACTACTCAAAAAATATGACTCTCTGAACAAGCTGGCCAAGCTCAAGGATCTCAATGAATTTGCAGACGTTTTTAAACAAGTATACCCAAATGTCTTAAGGTGGCAGCATAAAATTCGCACAGCACATAATCTCCGGGAAGACATTTCCAATAAACTAGAAGACGATTTAACTCAAGCCTCGCAGATAAACAACACAATATCTAAAAAACTTGGGTCAATGATACGTTCAATCAAAAAAAACTATGCTTCATCGATCACGATGGACCAAAAAAAAGAACTAAAACAGATGGAAAAGCAGGAGTATCAGCTACGAAAAGAATCACAGAAACTATCTCAACAGTTTAATGAATTGAGTAAAAAAAACCCAATGATACCCTCAGAGCTTTCACAAGGAATGAAACAAACCGAGCGTCATATGGAACAGGCAGAAACAAATCTTAGAGAACAAAATATCCGCAAAAGTATCGAATCTGAAAACCTAGCTCTCAAGGGCCTAAACGAGACTAGTGACTTATTAAAGCAGATGAAAGATTCTAATGGAAAAACCAAGCAAGCAAAACGACAAAACCTCAGAAAACTTGGAACAGGCAGCAGTCCAGATTCTCGGCGCGGAGGCGCCACAAGAATGCAAAAGGAACGTGTGCTACTACCAGATGAAACCCAGCATAAAGCACCAAAAGAATTCCGCGAAGAAATACTAAACGCAATGAAAAAACAAACACCCAGAGATTATGAACGTATGGTCATGGAATATTATAAGGATCTAGTACAGTGAAACACACCTTTCCGATCACAAGTATCTGTCTGATTGGACTGGCTTTAGTTTTCCCGCCTATTACGTCAGCGATTGAATTGCCCCCCGAAAAAGTATACGCGGGACACAAACTAATAGACGACTGGAACACTGAGGGAGCAGAACGCTTCACAAATACCCTACTAAAAAAATATCCTAAATCAGGAGATGTTTACTTTCTCAAAGCACGTGTGGAATTTTTAAAAGGGAACTATGAACTTGCCGCAAAAATCCTAAAACAAGTAACTGGCAACCATAGTGAAGTCCGCGAATTTAAAAATCTCGTCTATGACACATACGAGGAAACAAAACTATTTACAACCAGTGAGTCGAAACATTTTATCTACCGGTATCAAAAAGGACCCGATGAAATGCTGGTTCATTATGCAACCAAAGTTCTGGAAAAATCCTATGAGATCCTAGGAAATATCTTTAATTACTACCCAAAAGAAAAAGTCCTGATTGAATTCTATCCCAATAAAGAATCCCTATCCAAAATTTCCCCATTAACTGTTAATGACATTGCCACCTCCGGCACCGTGGCTCTCTGTAAATACAACCGAATCATGATGATCTCTCCTGGTTCTCTAGTACGCGGCTATAATTGGATGGACACCTTGAGTCACGAGTACACCCACTACATACTCACAAAAAAAAGTCGGAACAACTTACCTTTATGGATGCATGAGGGAATCGCAAAGTATTTCGAGCCTCGATGGAGAAACAACCAAGCATATTTAACGCCTATCATGGAAACAATGCTTGCAGGGGGGTTGCAAAAAAACTACCTAATATCATTAGACGATATGATGCCTTCGTTGGCAAAGCTAAAAACAGCCGAAGACGTCCAACTCGCTTATGCTGAAGTTTCTACAATGGTTGAATACCTTATCCAAATCCACGGAGGTGAAGCAATTTCAACCCTTCTCGAAAGATTGGCCAGAGAAGAATCTTTTGACTTAGTAATATCCGACATCTTAGGAACAAACCTAGATATCTTTCAAAAAAAGTGGAAGACCTTTGTAAAACAAAAAAAACTCAAAACTATCCCTGGGCTCAAACCTCCAGGGGTCCATTTTAAAGCAAACCGTTCATCTGGTGAACCAAGCAAAGAATATCGTGAAATTGACAATCGAAAGAGTAGAGACCTGACATTTTTAGGTGACATTTTACAATCAAGAAACTTCTACAAAGCAGCTCTTATTGAATATCGACGCGCTGTCGACCAATCAAAAGTATTCTCTCCCATACTCCATAACAAGTTAGCCAAGGGATACCTCATTACCAAGGAATATAATAAGGCCGAAGTTATACTAAATAAGAGTTTAGATCTCTATCCTATGTTTCACTCTACCCTCGCAAATTTAGGCGAATTGTATTTTGACATGGGCGATATAGAAAAGTCCCGTAGTTTCTATGAACGAGCTGTCGAGATTAATCCGTTCAATCCGTTTCCACATATGCGGCTAATGACGATCTATCAAAAACTCGGATGGAAAAAAGAAAAAGAATTACAAACAAAACTTTTTGGATATATAGATCATTAATCATCCTTTCTATTAGAGATCAGAATGACTAAAAGCTTAGAACTGGCAAAAGAGTTAGTGGATTCAAAGAATCGCGTAGCAAACGAAATTCGCAAAGTGATCGTGGGGCAAGACGAGGTACTAGAAGACTTGCTAGTAGCACTTTTTTGCAAAGGACATTGCCTTTTTGTTGGTGTCCCCGGCTTGGCAAAAACCCTACTCGTAAAAACTCTGGCGAGGGTACTTAACCTTAGTTTTAGTAGAATTCAATTTACTCCTGATCTGATGCCCTCAGATATTACTGGAACGGATATACTTTACGAGGATCAAACAACTAATAAAAGAGGATTTCGTTTTATCAAAGGTCCGGTTTTTTCAAATATTGTTTTAGCCGATGAAATAAACCGAACTCCGCCAAAAACACAGGCTGCACTACTTCAGGCGATGCAAGAACAACAAGTAACCGTTGGAGGAAACACCTATGAACTGGACCAGCCTTTCCTAGTTTTTGCAACACAAAACCCAATTGAACACGAAGGTACGTACCCCTTACCAGAGGCACAACTCGACCGTTTCATGTTCATTATAAACGTTGACTACCCCACCATGAAACAGGAAGTGGAAATCGCTATGACCACTACTTCTGGAATACACCCAGATATGGATGTGGTGTTAAATGCGAAACAGGTCCAGAAATTCCAACAACTGGTACCCAGTGTTCCCGTTTCAGAACATGTCGCTGAATACGCGGTAAGACTGGCACAAAGTTCACGCCCAAATAAAAATGGTGTCGCTCTGGGCTTTATAAACGAGTGGGTTGACTGGGGAGCCGGGCCACGTGCATCTCAATATCTCCTAATGGGAGCGAAAGCACGAGCCCTAATGGACAACCGAGTCGCTGCTACTATCGAAGATATTAAACATGTAAGCCGTCAAGTGCTGGAACATAGAATTGTACTCAACTTCAAGGCCGAGGCCGAGAACATCACCACCAATGACATTATCGAAAAACTTTTGAATTCCATCAAACCATGAATCAGGGAGGGCTTATTAGGCTGGGTGTTTTCCAATCTACTTTCAAGTCTTTAACTACCCCTGAGCGAGTAGAATATTTTACATAGCCATGTGACTCACCATAGAGAAACAAATCCCGGGTGATTTCTACATCCTGCTTGCAGTACTTAATGATCTTATCTATTTCCCCCTCTTTGTACCATTGTAACGAGACCAAGCCATCGGCGCTTTTTTTCGCGTTCAATGTGTTTTCTGCCAAATGGTTCAGACTGAGCCGATGGCCAAGTTTTTTATTAATATCAATAAGCATGTCGAAAGTGGTGATTTCATCAAGATCAAAGTCAGCATATGGTTGTAGCACTCCATAATCGAATTTCTTGACATTGAACCCCACAACAAGATCAGCCGTCTGAAGCTTTTCTACCAGTTGTAAGGCTGTGTTTTCTTGATAGCTGAAATATTCCTGTTCACAACTATCCCAAACTACGCCGACCGCTAGTTTCATATCGTGAATATTTCCCCACCCGCCAACGTCCTCGGCGCTTTTTTGAGTTTCTAGGTCAAAATAGAGAATTCGTTGCTCCTTGGAGATTTTTGGAGAATTTTTAGCATTTACTTTGGTTTCTTCGGGTTCATCAAAATTTAAACCAAATTGCTCTGACATGTCACTCGAACTCCGAATATTAAGACCGCTCCCCTAAAGGGGCATTATTTGGATTGAATTTGACAACTCTAGCACTCCCCCCCACCAAATCAAGAAAAACAACTTAAATTTAAATAAAACATACCCTTACCTTAAATTGTTCAAAACTCGTTACGACTATGATCAAACAGTTACAAACAATGATCTAAACCCTTTAAATCCATTAAAGGTATGAATTTTAGAAACCGATAAAATTATGAAGAGAACCGGTGAAATTACTCCCACCTTAAGGACTCAATCTGTCTTATGGCACAAAACGCAGTATTTGGCATTAATTCTAACTTAGACACCCAGGATATCATCAATAAGATGGTTTCTCTGGAGGCTCGATCAATGGACCTGGTCGAAGCCAAAAAACAAATCGAACAACAAAAGCTGGCTAGCTTTAAGGAATTAAAAAATCGGTTACAAACATTCAAAAGCGTTGTAACCACACTGAATACTGAAAGTCGCTTTATAGTCAATAAAAGTGTTTTCTCAAACAACAGTTCCTCGGATAACAATAAAGTTGTCGATATCACCACCACCAGTTCAGCGACTTCTGGCACATACTCTCTAGTAGTTGATAACTTAGCAACCGAAACCAAAATTATTTCGAATGGATTTGCCAATACTACTTCAGAGTTAGAAAATGGACGTGTAAAAGTTACCTCTGGCTCAGCTTCAGCTACAGTTACCATTAATAGCACAAATAATTCGCTAGACGGGTTAAGGCTAGCAATTAACAATCTAGGACTTGATGTAAAGGCATCTTTTCTAAATGATGGTGATGATACTGTTCCAGTTCGACTTCTTATTTCAGGAAACTTAACTGGGGCAACTGGTGCTGTAACGATGAGCTATAGCAAAGACAGCATTTACCCTGTAGATGAAATCTCTTTTACAACAACGCAAGAAGCTAAAAATGCCAGTTTCTCGATAGACGGTGTTTCCATTAGCAAATCATCCAACACGGTTTCAGATGTTATTAGCGGAGCAGCTTTAAAGCTACAATCAGCGGGTTCAGGAACTATCTCTCTTTCCACAGATACAGATGCTATAACAACCAAAGTCTCCGACTTTGTTGATGAATACAATGAGATTTCTTTATTTCTAAGTGAGCAGTTAGCGTTAGACTCAGAGACCGAAGAGACCGGTGTGTTATTTGGCAATTTTGCCGTACAAAACCTGCAACAAATTCTTCGAAGCTCAATAAGCAATAAAGTGACAGGTATCACCGGCGACTACACATATCTTTCGCAAATCGGTATCACCACTAAGTCCGATGGGACTCTAATTTTAGACACCGATGAGCTTTCTGAGGCCTTGATAGATGACATACAAAATGTAAGCCAGTTATTTTCAAGTAAAGGCACCGTGACCCACTCATCCGTAGCCTATGTAGGCTTCACCAGCGATACAAAACCCGGAGCATATGAAATACAGGTATCTTCTTCTGGGACAAGCACTTTTGTTCAATTAAGCAACTCTGGTGCAAGCACTTTTGTAACTGCCTCAGGCTCTGGAAATTTTTACGCAGGTTCCTCGGGAGACTCAACCGGTCTTAATTTTCGTATTGGTAGTTTAACTGCTGGGAATTATGGACATGTTATCCTCTCGATCGGAGTAGCAGAAATTCTTAATCGCCAGTTGCAGAACATGGTTGATACGTCCTTAAACGGACCATTGGTCACAGAGCTCGACACCATCACAGAGACAATCGACGATTACAACATAACACTCCTAGATCAGGCAGAACGTCTACTTGAATACGAGGAAAGCCTTAAAGCAAAATTCTCAAACTTAGAAATTGTACTGGGAAGACTTAACGCACAAAGGGATACTTTCAAGAGCTCTTTAGCAGGAATTCAAGATATTTTCTCTCGGAGAAAATAACAACTGATTTTTTCACGGTAAAGACATCCAAATATGGCTAAGCATAGATTTCATAATGAATACCGTCAAAACGAAGTAGCTACTTCCAGTCAAGGAAAACTAATCGTAATGATGTACGAAGGTGCCCTAAAATTTGTCGCTTTAGCTATTGAGGGAATTGACAACCAAGACCTATCGAAAAAAGGACTATATATCAATAAAACTCACGATATTATAAATGAGCTATCATGTGCTCTAGACATGAAAAAAGGTGGCGATGTGGCCCAAAAACTAGAATCGCTTTATCAGTACATTCTCCACCAATTAACCCTAGCCAATATTAAATCAGACCGCAAAGCCCTCGAGTCAATAGTAAATGTAATAACACCCTTAATGGAAGCTTGGAAAGAATTATTAGCCAAAGCCAACAACAATGGAGCGGGCAATGACCACCCAAATTTAGCTACCCACCCACATAAAAAAATAACTTCAAGGTGTTGACCAAACCCAACTCTTTATAGTTTCAAAACTTCTCTTGTGGCTTTCTGCCGCACCTAATCAAAACTCTATTACGCCTAATTATCCAGCGCCTATCAGTATTAATGCTGATGGATTATTTTTTGACAAGCCATACGAGCTATGATAGAAATCCCATCTCGCGTACAAAAGTTTTCGACTATCGTCTCAAATTACTCTAAATGAATATCCACGAGTATCAGGCAAAGGAAGTCCTCGCAAAACACGGTGTTGCCGTTCCCAAGGGTGTGGTCGTCGACAATCCAGAAAAAGCAGAAACCGCTGCCCGCGAGCTGGGAACAGATGTTGTCGTGGTTAAAGCGCAAATTCACGCTGGTGGGCGAGGCAAAGGCGGGGGTATCAAGCTCGCCAAAAGCCCAGAAGAAGCCAAAAAATACGCAAGCGAGATCATTGGAATGACATTGGTAACACCGCAAACTGGACCAGAAGGGCGAAAAGTTAAGAAAGTTCTTATAGAGGAAGGCATGCCTATCGCCAAAGAGCTGTACCTGGGTATCCTTTTGGATAGACAAAGCAGTCGTATACTAATCATGGCCAGCGAAGCGGGGGGCATGGCAATCGAAGAAGTTGCCGCTGAAACACCTGAGAAAATTATTAAAGAATTAGTCGATCCCATCATTGGAGTTAAACCTTACCTTGCTAGAAAACTCGCTTTCGCTCTTAACTTGGAGGGTAACGTACTCAAGCAAATGACCCCCTTTATAATGAACCTTTATCAGGCTTTCATTAAAGAGGATTGCGACATGCTAGAAATCAACCCCCTTGTCATCACCAAAGATGATCGAGTCCTCGTCCTTGACGCAAAAGTTAATATTGACAGCAATGCCCTCTATCGCCAAAAAGAAATTCTCGCTTACCGCGACCTAGATGAAGAGGATCCGATGGAAGTGGAGGCCAGCCAATTTGACTTAAACTATATCAAGCTCGACGGGAATATTGGCTGCATGGTCAACGGAGCTGGGCTGGCCATGGCGACAATGGATATTATCAAGCATTCAGGCGGCGAACCAGCAAACTTCCTAGATGTTGGGGGCGGAGCTGATGAGGAAAAGATTGAAAATGGATTCCGCATTCTATTATCTGATCCGCATGTAAAAGGAATTTTTATCAATATTTTCGGTGGTATCTTACGTTGCGATATTCTAGCTCGAGGTGTTGAAATCGCAGCAAAAAAATTAAAGGTGAAGGTTCCCATCGTTGTAAGAATGGAGGGAACTAATATGGAAGAAGGTCACCAAATTCTTAGTGATTCGGGGATAGACGTTATCGTAGCAGAGGGTATGAAAGATGGCGCGCAAAAAATTGTAAAGGCGATACGATGAGCATTCTGGTTGATGAGAAAACGAAGCTAATCGTTCAAGGAATTACCGGACGCGAAGGACAGTTTCACGCCGAACAATGCATGAGGTATGGGACCAAGTTGGTTGGTGGAGTAACCCCTGCCAAAGGTGGACAAACGGTTCTAGGGAAAGTTCCCGTGTTCGATACCGTACGCGACGCCGTAAAAAAAACAAAAGCCAACGCGACAATGATTTTTGTACCACCTGCTTTTGCCTCTGATGCTATCCTTGAAGCCTCCGATGCAGGAATAGAGCTAATAATTTGCATTACGGAAGGTATCCCCGTATCGGACATGGTGGAAGTTTATCGCTACATCAAGGCTAGCGAGTCACGATTGATAGGCCCCAATTGTCCTGGCGTCATATCACCTGGAAAGTGTAAGATCGGCATCATGCCGGCTCATATTCATAAAAAAGGGAATGTCGGTATTATCTCCAGAAGTGGCACCCTAACATACGAAGCCGTAGGTCAATTAACCGCCTTGGGTCATGGTCAGTCAACGTGCGTCGGCATTGGTGGTGATCCCATCATAGGCACCAAATACATTGACACACTGGAACTTTTCCAAAAAGATCGAGGCACAAAGGCCATTTGCATGATTGGTGAAATCGGCGGATCAGCAGAGGATGAAGCTGCCTACTATATCAAAAAATACGTTACTAAGCCGGTAATCGGGTTTATTGCTGGACAAACCGCTCCTCCAGGACGCCGCATGGGTCATGCTGGGGCAATCATATCTGGGGGAAAAGGAACTGCTGAAGAAAAAATGAAAGTCATGCGCCGTTGCGGTATCAAAGTTGTTAAAAGCCCCGCTGACCTAGGAAAAACCGTTGCAAAAGTTCTATAATTCCTTGCATCACCCTGCGTTATAACTCAATCCATTAATCTGAGTTTCATAATCGAGAGCATCAAACTGCTCAGCTCTGCGTGTGCTAGCAAAATGCAGGTTGGCATATATGGCTATGATCGCATGCAGGGCTTCATGTAATTCCATACCCTGACTGGTTAAACGCTGATAGGCAGCAGCAACAAACTCCGGGTCCCCCAGTTGGAGTTGGCGGTCAATAGTCACATGTAGAACCGTGTGTACAAAAGGGTTCACGATCATGCCGTTGATTTCCCTTGGCGCTGAAGCCATCTCGCCCTCCTCCCAGATAGAATCAAACTCAGGGTGCAGTTCGAGAACCCTAGCTATACGCCCATCTAATTCTTCAGTAGGTCGCCCTTCATTTTTATCAGCAGCAACTCGAAGGATGCGTTGTTGGGATTCCTTATCAAAATCCATTGTATAAACAGTTCTCCTAAATCAAAGGGACCCTTAAAGATAATAAAAAAGGCCTCATTACCTTCGTATGCCCAAATAGTATGCTTGAAAACAGATAGGGCTTAAAAAAATCAATGCCATCAGGGAGTTTCGGAAAAATGGGAGCGTCTTTTACCTCCAGAACCCCCATAAATCATAAACACACGCTTTCCTTGGCGAATATGGTATTTAGCCCAAGCGGGTGATTCCCCATCGTAGCAAGCATCGGCGTCACTTCCCTCGGCTTTAAGAAAGTCTGGGTAGTCCAAACCCGCGTCATAGACATCCATTAGGAGGCAATCTGAATTGAATCCAGAACACCTTCCTTACTGAGTACATCAATTATATCTTCCAATGTAATCAGACTGTGGAGATGGACATTATTTTTTTTGAGGAAATCGGAACCGTAAATGCTGCGGTCAATTGCCACACTGATATCAGTAACCTTTAATCCGGCTCCCTCAAATCCCCGGATAGTTTCAACTTTACTGCTGCCGGTTGTAATCAGGTCATCAATGTCCAGCACTGTTTCACCGGAGTTAAATACTCCTTCTATTTTCTGTCCGGTACCGTAAGATTTTTGTTCCTTACGCATATAAATTAAAGGAACATTTAATTTTATAGCATTTATTTCTTTTGCTTTTTCAAGTATTGCATAATCAAATGATTTTTCTACAGATTTAACAAATGATGTTTTGTTTAGATAATAAATTTCGTTTTTCAATTTTGCTTTATTTACGGAATCTAAACATGATTTGTATGTTTTTGGTTGATTTTTTTTAAAGTTATAAATTATTGAATCTTTTCTTAAAAAAAAAATTCCAGAATTCCAATAACCTTTTTTCTTTATTACTTGTTTTGCTTTATGTTTATGTGGTTTTTCAATAAACTTAGTAACTTTAATGTCGTTTTTATTAATTTTTTTTGATAAAAAATATCCATATTCACTAGATGGACTAGTAGGCTTAATACCAAATATAAATATATTTCTATTATTTAAATTTTTTTTATTTTTATTAATTGATTTGTTAAAAGCTGAAGTTTTCTCAATTAAATGATCAGCAGGAAAAAAAATTATCGGTTGTTCATTGGGTATATCTTTAATTAAAGATGATGCCAATATAGCTGGTGAGGTGTTCTTT
>ERZ651768.2789-NODE-2789-length-11943-cov-2.378392_pt1 | contig 11943 bp, 11 predicted proteins | sample MGYA00514754_ERZ651768 | MGnify/ENA metagenome assembly ERZ651768 | reverse complement strand
CAGGGCTGCATGCCACCGACCTGGCACGTAAATTGAGCCTCACCCGTGTTGTAGTACCGCGCATTGCTTCCGTTCTATCGGCCTGGGGAATGCTGGCAACACAACTTAGGCTGGAAATGACGCGCACCCATATTGGCGATACCTCGACCTTGGATATAGCTGCCATCAATGAGCTGTACTCTGAAATGGAAACGGAAGGACGGAGCCGTTTGTCGAACTGGTTCGATGGTGACATTCATACCAGCCGCTCCGCCGACATGCGTTACGGGGAGCAGATATTCGAAATCGATGTGACCCTAGATGATATTGATTTCTTGGCTCCCAATTTATTGGAACGGATAAAGACGGCATTCGAACTGCGACATGAAACTCTGTATACCTACAGCCTGAAAGACCAGGACCCCGTGCTCGTGAACGCTCGCGTCGCCACCATCGGCGCCTTGCCGGCCCTACCCGAGGAACCAGTCCTTGAATCCTTATCGAAAAACTCCCTCATCGGCCAGCGTCAGATCTATCTGGATCATTGGCAGGATGCACCTATGCATGATTTTGAACGGCTGACACCCGACCAACGCATTAGCGGCCCGGCACTGGTTGTATCGGAAACCACGAATGTGCTGCTTCGTCCCGGCGATGAGGCAACTGCAACTAAACACGGATGGCTGGACATTAAAGTCCCAATTGGGTCCGGAGGTTGACACGCGCTGTTACGCAGCATCGCTGGATTTATCGACGGCACAGCCAAAAAAAATAGGGAAAATCCAGGAAAAGTTATTGCCTCGCTAGCCGTCGCTACGAGATGTCAGAGGCGGCCGTCGGTAGAGACGTAACAACCCACACAGGTATGCAGTCATGGATCTGGCACGGCCAGGCTAAAGCCAACGGTTAATTCCTTTTCAACACCGGAGTGGTAACGCCCGTGCCTTCATTCTGAATGAGGTGGGCGGCAGAGCCTGGATGATTGCAGTGAGTTCCTCGGAGTTAGATTGAAATTAGTGATCAAAGCGTTGATTTTCGTCCATAACTCGACCAAACACGCGACTGAGCCTCTTTCCCTTACAAACTCATCCTTTCAAAACAATGGTAATAATTGCCACTAGGATCAACACGATACCAGCTAATTCCATGGCACTTGTCTTTTCCCTGAAATAAACGATAGAGGCGATAAAGGTGAAAATTAGTTCGATCTGACCGACTGCGCGCACATAGGCCGCGTTTTGTAAGGTAAAGGCCGTGAACCATCCTATTGAGCCTAGGAAACCTGCAATGCCCACAGCGCTGGCCGGTTTCCAATGACGAAAGACGGCCGTCATTTGGCCCGGCTCGTGAAGCAGCAGGTAAATACCCATCATGATGGTCTGAATGATTAAGGCTACCGAAAGGGTAAAGGCAGCGCGGATCATTACGTCGCCGTCCTCCAAGGCCAGGGTCGCGCCGCGGAAAAACACCACTGATGAACCAAGAAAGGCTCCACAAATTAATCCGACTAGCGTCGATTTTTCAAACAAACTAGTTGCCAAGTTAGACAGGGTCACGGAAGTTTGTGCCGTGGATAGGATGACCACACCGGTCATCCCGACAACAATGGCACCAACGCCAAACAGGCTTACCTCATCGCCTAACAAGATCAGACCCAAGATGGCGATTTGCAGGATCTCGGTTTTGGAAAATGTCGTTCCGACCGCGAAATTCCGCAAAGAGAACAGATATAGCAGGATAAAAGTGAACAGGATCTGCGTCAGGCTTCCCAACAGACAGTAGATCAAAAATTCCAGATTTATTCGCGGCAGGTCATAACCGAACTGGAAGACCAGCACACCCAGCAAGACCAAGGCTAGGGGCAAAGCATAAATGAACCGCACATAGGCAGCACCAGCAGTGGAGAGGTACTCTTTGATGTATTTCTGCAATGCCGAACGCATGTTCTGCATGAAGGCAGCAAAGATAGTGATAGGAATCCAATAGGAGAACACCGCCACTTCCTATTCGATAGCGATTAGTGCAGCGGCGACGAGCCGGTCTTCGCTTAACAAGACGTTATAGGTGCGGCAGGCGGCACCCGTATCCATGGCTTCAATCACCACGCCCCAATCACGCACCTGGACGCGTAATTCGGTTCCGATTAAAGAAGCTTTCGCGCCGCAACCTAGCAGCAATACACTCACCTCATTCTCAGCGTCGCGAATGGCACCGAAATGCTCGACAGTAAAATTATCACCGGCCGCTACTGGCCAGGAAACAGTCTCCCAAGGAAAAACGATAATCGAACCTGAATAGCGAACACCTGAAACACGGAACCCTCCGTCGCCGTAGCCCTGGATCAGTTGCCGGTCAGCGGCGACAGGTGGTGTGATATCCATGATCTAATGTTTAGCACTGCCAACAGTCTTGTCATTTCCAAGAAAGTAGAAATCCACGCCTGGGACTGCTTGTGGAGATCTACGCTTTCGGGAGAATGACATTGTAGTTTGCATGGCGGTCACACCTTAATCCCCTACTGGGTTTAGGTCGTAGATTTTGCCGTGCCTTGGCTTCCACCACTGCGATGCCTATCCCCCAGCCCCAACACGATCAACAAGGGGGCCGCTATGAAAATGGAAGAGTAAGTGCCGATGACGACGCCCCAAATCATGGCGAAGACAAACCCCTGGATCACCGCGCCACCAAATATGAATAGAACGACCAAGGCCAGCAGGGTTGTGATGGAAGTCATTGTCGTACGCGACAATGTGTCATTGATAGCCAGGTTCAGGACATCCGGGAGACTTTTGGACTTATACTTGCGTAAATTCTCCCGCACTCGGTCGTATACCACCACGGTGTCATTGATGGAGTAACCGACAATGGTTAGGAGCGCAGCGATGGTGGACAGGTTGAATTCCAATTGGGTAATGGCGAACATGCCCACGGACAGGGCCACGTCATGCACAAGTGCGACTACGGCACCCACGCCAAAATGCCATTCGAACCGGAACCAAATGTAGATGAGCATCAAGACCACTGCTAGGGCGATGGCGATGGCGCCTGACTGAATCAATTCGCCACTGACCTTGGGGCCAACAAATTCTGTCCGCCTATATTCGATGCCCTCGCCCAACGCAGCACGCACCTTGGTAACCGCCGTCTGTTGGGCTGTAGCGTCACCGGGTTGTTTTTGAACCCGGATCAGCACCGTGTCGTCGGCACCAAATTCCTGCAGGGAGACCTCGCCCAAACCCAGACTGCCAGTCTTGCTCCGCATTTCACCCAAATCAGCGGGACCATGGGTCTGCACCTCGATCAGAATGCCGCCGCGAAAATCTATGCCAAAATTCAGGCCCGGGACAAAAGCCAGGATCAGGGACAACACCACCAGTACCGCGGAGCCAGACATGGCAAGCCTACGCCACGCGATAAAGGGAATGTTGGTGCCAGTGGGGACGAGTTTTAACTGAAACATCTATCCATCACCTATATCGGCAGTGCGGCAGGGCGGGTCCGGCGCAGCCAAAAAACCAGCATCATTCGGGTGACGACCACAGCCGTAAACACGGAGGTCAAAATCCCTATACCCAAGGTCACGGCAAAACCCTTAATCGGACCAGATCCCATGGCAAACAGAATCACGGCAGCAATTAGCGTAGTGATGTTAGCATCCAAAATGGTGCCAAGCGCGCGCTGGTAACCAGCCTCCATCGCCGCAAAAGGTGTCTTGCCGGTGCGGATTTCTTCCCGAATACGCTCAAACACCAAAACGTTGGCGTCGACTGCCATACCAATGGTCAAAACGATGCCAGCGATACCCGGCAGGGTGAGTGTAGCCTGCAGAATTGATAACGTACCCAAAATCAGAAACAGGTTGATCAAAAGCGCAATATCAGCAGCAAGTCCAAACAAGCCATAGGACAAAACCATGAAGACCATGACTGCGATGAAGGCTATCACACACGCAATCTTACCTGCCGCAACAGAGTCAGCCCCCAAGGATGGACCAACGGTGCGTTCCTCCAAAATTTTCAAAGGCGCCGGCAAGGCACCTGCACGCAGCAGAAGTGCCAGGTCTTGGACTTCCTGCACCGTAAAATTACCACTAATGATGCCAGTACCGCCCATGATTGCTTCACGAATAACCGGCGCGCTAATCACCCGCTTATCCAGAACTATCGCAAACGGCTTGCCCACATTCTTCTTAGTAGCATCACCAAAGCGTTTTGCACCCACGCTATCAAAGCGGAACGACACAACCGGCATATTGTCCTGAAAAGTGGCGGCGGAATCCACCAAGGTATCACCACTGACCATTACCCGCTTGCGCACTACATACATATCCATAGGCGTTCCATCGGGGTTACGTTCGTCGGATTCCAATAATTCTGAACCGGGCGGGGTACGCCCGCCCGCCAGAATTTCCGCAGGCGACGTGGTCAGATCGACCAACCGGAAGACCATTTTAGCGGTCTTGCCCAAAATGGATTTCAGCCGCTCTGGGTCCTGCAGGCCAGGAACCTGAACTAGTATCCGATCCTCACCCTGGCGTTGAATTGTGGGTTCGCGCGTACCCAATTCATCAATTCGGCGGCGCACAATTTCGATAGACTGTTCGATGGCGCTACGGCGGCGCTCCCGTATAGCCTCTTCCGTCAAGGTCACTTTGACCTTATTGCCTTCTATCACTTCTACAACGATATCGCGGCCACCGGCGATGCCGGACACCACGTTACCCTGTACCGGAACAGCCAGCTTCTCGATTTCGTCTACTGCAAGGGCCAATTGATCGGAATTACGGATCGTGACGTTTACTGCATCGCCAACAACGCCCAATGATCTATAGCCAACACGGCGTCCATCCCGCTTGATTTTCAAGGTATCACGAACTGAATCGACCAGTGCATTCAGCCGTTCCTTGATCACGACCCCGGCTTCAACCTCCAAAAGGAGGTGCGAGCCACCCTGTAGATCCAGGCCCAGATTGACCTGCTTGTGAGGCAGCCAATCAGGCAGAACTGTGGCAGTCCTTTCAGAGAGAAAATTCGGAATGGTGAAGGCCACACCCGCCAAACACAGAATAATAACCAGCGTAATCTTCCAAGGAGCGAAATACAGCATGTTGTGGGCGCTATTGTTTATTTCTTGCCAAAACCGAACATGGATTTCTTCTGCGTAGGGGCTTCGTTGCCGTCCTTGGCACTACGGTCGTCGGACTTATTCTCTGCCTTGGTGTCGTCCTTGGCACCGGCAACCGGAGCACCCTTGCTCAAGACGTCCTGCAGGGTAGTGGAAAGAACTTTTACGCGGACATTTTCTGCCAATTCTACCTGCACCGTGTTCTCGTCGAGAACCTTCGTCACTTTGCCCAACATACCGCCGCCGGTTACTACCTGGTCTCCCCGGCGCACGCTAGCGACCATTTCCCGATGCTGCTTTGCCTTTTTTTGCTGCGGTCGGATTAGGAAGAACCAAAAAACCACGAATATCAGCAACAGGGGCAGCAACTGAACAAACATATCACCACCCAGTGCGCCGCCGGCCTGTGCGAAAGCGGGCGAAATTAGCATAAGAAATTCTCCGATATCTAGCTTAAGGCGGGCGGACTATAGCCCCGCCATAAGGGATTGCAAACGTTAAAGACGACTTGCAAGTACCCTTTATATAGTGATTTTTCAAGGCCCTACATGGGCCCTTTATCACCGAGTTGACCATTGCCATCCCGGCGACTAGGTTCCGCCCCTCTTTATCCAGTAAGGCTGATCGTTCCTATGGCCCCTTCTAAACCCATCGACACCACCGAACTAACCCTACTATTGGGCCGTATCGCCGACGCGCTGGAACGTCTGTCGCCGCCCCGCTTGGACAGCATGGACCTCGACGACGCTGACGCCTTCATCTGGCTTGCAGACGAAGGGCGCCTGGAACCGATCCTGGAAGTCAGCCGTATTGATCTACACCTGTTGCAAGGCATCGAGTCCCAATGTGAAATCTTGGGTGAGAATACCCGCCGTTTCGCTGCCGGGCTGCCAGCCAATAATGCTCTGTTATGGGGTGCGCGCGGCATGGGGAAAAGCAGCCTGATCAAGGCTCTTCATGGCGCCATTGTCGAGGCGGACCCCGGCCGGCTGAAATTGGTAGAAATCCATCGCGAAGACATCCCCTCCCTGCCTCGTTTGTTAAAGTTGTTGCGCGGTAGGGATCATCGATGTGTCCTGTTCTGTGACGATTTGTCTTTCAATAATGACGACGCCTCGTACAAATCTTTAAAAGCTGTTTTGGAAGGTGGTATCGAGGGACGGCCCAGTAATGTCATCTTCTATGCCACGTCGAACCGGCGACATTTGATGCCACGAGACATGATGGAAAATGAACGTTCCACCGCCATCAATCCGTCCGAAGCGGTAGAGGAAAAGGTGTCGTTATCCGACCGGTTCGGCCTATGGCTAGGCTTCCATTACTGCAGTCAGGATGATTTCCTGGCCATGCTGGCCGGCTATTGTAAACACTATGGCCTTGAGGTCAGCGAGAAAGACCTGCGCACCCAAGCGATCGAATGGTCCATGACCCGGGGCGCCCGCAACGGCCGAGTCGCCTGGCAATTTATACAGGATTTAGCCGGCCGCCTTGGCGTGGCGATCAACTGATGCCTGTATCGCCGCCAGGTGTGCCACTGGATTGACTGCGCGCCGGCCTCTGCGGATCTCAAAATGCAGCTGCGGGCGGTTGGTATTACCCGTGTGCCCAGCCCGCGCGATCCGCTGACCCTGGCGCACCACATCGCCCACCTTCACATCCAAGGTCTGATTATGCCCATAGGCGGTAACCCAGCCGCCCCGGTGACGTAGCAGCAAAAGATTACCAAAACCGCGCAACTCGTTTCCGGCATAGACCACTACGCCGTTATCCGCCGCCCGAACAGCCATACCCTCCTTGACCGCGATATTAATGCCATCGTTATGCAGCCCATTGGCCTTGGCGCCAAACTGGGAGATTACTTTTCCCCTGACCGGCCAAGCGAACCGGGAACCGGCCCGTTTTGGTGCTGCTTTGAGTGCGAGCCTGCGCGACGCTCCCTTGGATTTGGGTCGTGGCACCAAAATTGAGTTCCCAGAAAGATCCGATTGCTTCTGAAGTTGTCCTGTCGGTCTGCTACTGTTCGGCGCGATAACAGTTTGCCCGCCCGGCAAACGCAAACGTTGGCCGGGGCGAATTTGATAAGGTGGTGCCAGGCTGTTGTGACGCGCCAGAGCATAAATGGAGATATTTTGGCGCCGGGAAATGGCATATAGCGTATCACCGGCGGAAACCTTGTAATAGCGCACTTCGGGGACCAGAATACGCTGCCCCCTACGCAATCGATAGGGCGGAGCAAGCCGGTTGGCGGCGATCAAATCCCGCAGGGAAATTCCAGTCTTGCGGGAAATGGCATACAAAGTTTCATCTGTCTCAACCTGGTAAAGCCCAGAGACGATTGGAGTGGAGCCTTGTGCGTCCCCGGGGACCGGCTCGCTGGGTTTAGCGAAGACAGCTTTGTCGCTGCCGAATACAACGGGTGCAGGCGTCTTTCTGCTACATGCCACCAACAGCAATGCCAGCCCAATGGCAGCGACGCTGGCACCTGTTCGTGCGATTCCCCTCATTTTGGGACGATACTCCTCTAGAACTGGAAAGGTCCAGATCAAGGGTGCACGGCCGATCTAGGCACGGCTCGGCGGCATACCTTCCACCAAGGGCACAAAACGCACATCTAGCAGCCGCTCTTCCTTCAACTCTTGTCCCTGCCGCGTGATGCGATAAAGCACCTGTTCGCCAGACGTGCCTACAGGTACGACCATGATGCCGCCATCGTCTAACTGCTCAGCCAAGCTCTGTGGCATAGCGGGCGCTGCAGCGGTGACGATGATGCGAGCAAAGGGTGCCAGTTCCGGCCAGCCTTTGCCGCCATCGCCTAGGCGAGTAGTGATATTGTGCAGCTTCAATGCCTCAAAACATGCCTCGGCTTGCCGCAACAAGGTACGGTAACGCTCCACGGTGCAAACCCTGCGACTAAGCTGGGCTAAGACGGCCGCCTGATAGCCTGAACCCGTTCCTATTTCCAATATCCGGTTCCGCTCCCCCAAACAAAGAGCCTGGGTCATGTAAGCCACGATGAAGGGTTGGCTGATGGTCTGCCCCTGACTAATAGGCAGAGGGATATTTTCGTACGCCTCCGCGCGCATGGCCTCGGGCACAAACATTTCCCTGGGCACTCGTTCGACAGCACTCAATACATCATTGTCCGAAATTCCTTGCCGGCGCAGATCCATAATGAGGCGAATTTTTTGTGCCTCATAGCTCATGCCTAAAAAGCCGCCTTAAGTTGTTTCAGGGCCTTGTTCTCGGTCAGGTCCAAATGCAGGGGCGTAATAGCGATGCGGCCTTCTTCCGTAGCACGTATATCGGTACCCTCTTCAGGTTGCCCCTGGATCGGACGAAAGCCAATCCAGTAATAGGGCCGTTCGCGAGCATCTATGCGCTGTTCTATGTTCAGGGCGGAAAAGTCTCGCCGGCCCTGCCGCGCCACCTCGACGCCCTTTACGTCGCCAGGCAGGCAATCGGGAAAATTGACGTTCATCAGTACATCCCTAGACCAGCCGATGGCAACCAGACGGCGGATGATGTCGCTGGCATGTTGCTCAGCCGTGGGCCAATGCATAACCTTGCGGTTGGCAAAGGATTGACTAAGAGCTATGGAAGGCACCCCCACCAGGGTTCCTTCCATAGCGGCGGCGATGGTGCCAGAATAGGTCACATCCTCGCCCATGTTGGCGCCCCGGTTTACACCGGAGAGCAACAAATCCGGCGGGTTGTCGGCCATCACCTGGTTCATCGCCATCATCACGCAGTCCGTGGGCGTGCCTTCCACCGCGAATTTCTTGGCCGATATTTTTCGAAGACGCAAAGGCGCCGTCAGGGTCAGGGAATGCGAGGCGCCACTATGCTCCCCTTCGGGCGCAACCACCCAGACATCGTTGGACAAGCTACGGGCTATGCGTTGCAGCACCTTCATGCCCGGCGCGTTGATACCATCGTCGTTAGTCAGGAGAATACGCGTACGCCGCAGATTGGCGAGTTTTCGGCCCAATTGCTTAGCCATAGGTCAGCCAATCCTCGTCTTACCGTTCATATAGGGTTGCAGGGCCACAGGAATGGCAAATCCGCCATCGGCCAATTGATAGTTTTCCATAACCGCAATCAGCGTCCGCCCCACCGCCAAACCCGAGCCATTCAGCGTATGGACGAAATTAGTGCCTTTACCTTGATTGGGTCTAAACCGCGCGCTCATGCGCCGGGCCTGAAAATCGCCGCAGTTGGAACAGGAAGAGATCTCGCGATAAGTATCCTGGCCAGGCAACCAAGCCTCGATGTCATAGGTACGCCGGGCCGAAAATCCCATATCACCGCTGCTCAGCAGTATGACGCGGTAGGGGATCTCCAAACGCTGCAAAATGCTCTCCGCGCAGGCCGTCATCCTGTCTAGTTCGGCGCAAGATTCATCCGGATGGGTGATGGAGACCAGTTCTACTTTATAGAACTGATGCTGGCGCAGCATACCCCGGGTATCGCGTCCCGCTGCGCCGGCCTCAGAGCGGAAACAGGGGGTGTGCGCCGTGTAACGAAGGGGCAGGTCTCTCTCGGCCAACACCCCGTCCCGCACTAGATTAGTTAGCACCATCTCTGCCGTGGGGATCAGGTAGAAATCGTTAGTCGTCTTGAACAGGTCTTCCTCGAATTTTGGCAGGTTTCCTGTGCCGAACGCTGTATGCTCCTTCACCAACAACGGGACAGAAGTCTCCTCGTAGCCGAATTCCTGAGTATGTATGTCTAACATAGCGGCTGATAGCGCCCGCTCCAAGCGTGCCAGTTCCCCGCGGAGAACCACAAATCTTGCCCCCGACAGTTTAGAAGCGGCCTCGAAATCCATCAGACCCAGGGCTTCGCCGATCTCAAAATGCTCTTTCGGCTCGAAATCAAAATCCGTCGGGTCACCGTGGCGGCACACCACAACATTCGCCTCTTCATCTTCACCAACGGGCACCCCTTCCTCGGGCCGATTCGGCAGGCCTACCAGGATATCGCGCAGGGCCTGCATTAGTTCCCGCTCGGCTTCCTCTCCCTGCTGCAAGGCCCCCTTTAATTGCCCGACCTCGGCAATGAGATTGTCAGCATCCTCGCCTTTGGATTTCGCCGCGCCAACCTGTTTCGAGAGGGCATTTCGCCTGTTTTGTATCTTTTGCAAGGCAGTGCGTTTGGCGCGGGCTAATTCATCGCGGGCAAGAATATCAGTCGCAAGAGGCTGCAAACCGCGGGCAGCCAGACCAGCATCAAATGCCTCTGGGTTTTCGCGAATCCAGCGCAGATCGTACATGGCGATTGGTCTCTAAATTATGCAAATGACGGGCGAGCACTGTATACGACCCCGCTTCGTCTGCGTCTAGCTTGCGTCCGGTTGCCGTTCCGGCGCGGCATTGGCAAAGGCGTCAATAGCCCGGCAGGTTTCATCAATACGCACCAAATTTGGATAGGCCGACAAATCGACTTCGAATCGGCGGGCGTTATAGAGCTGCGGGACAAGACAAAGGTCAGCCAGAGTTGGCTGGTTGCCGTGACAAAAATTGCTCGTCGCAGAGCTGGTCGAGACTAGGCCCTCCAGACCATGAAAACTCTGATGCACCCAGTGCCGATACCATTTCAAACGGTCGTCATCGGATACGCCAAGTTCCTGGGTCAAATAATTCAAGACCTTCAGATTATTAATAGGGTGGATGTCGCAGGCTACAACCTGGGCTAGTTGCCGGACACGGGCCCGTCCGGTCGGGTCATCAGGCAATAAAGCTGGTTCAGGATGGCGTTCATCCAGGTATTCGATAATCGCCATGGACTGACTAAGGTGCACATTGCCATCCACCAAGGTAGGTACAAGGCCTTGGGGATTGAGAGCTAGATAGGCATCATCACGCTGATCTAATTTCTGCAGGTGGACGAACTCGTCCTCAACAGCCAGTCCCTTCAAATTCAAGGCAATGCGAACTCGATAGGCGGCCGAGGAGCGCCAATATCCGTAGAGTATCATCCACAATTCTCCTAACCCAATACCGTGAAACTGCTGTCGGAGTTGATCTCGCGATTGCGTGAGAAAAATCCAACATTGGCCTGCCGCTTGGTATATTTGTAATCAAAGTACACGGGATCCACATCATGATCCTGGCCACCCTGACAGTTAATTATCAGTTCTGCCATCATGGCCCCGGCTACCGGCGCGTTCTTGAACTGGTTCCCCGACGTTCCCACCGCCATATAGAATCCAGGCAAATCGGATTTGTCGTAGATGGGAATCCAATCGTCGGTGACATCATATAGTGAAACGACACCCGTGGCGCGGTTGGAAATTTTTAGGCTGGGAATTCTTTGCCCTGCGCGCAGAGCCTGTGTCTGCCATTGATCGGTAAATTCGGTGTTGTAGTCGTCGGGATCAACCCATTCCCGTTCGTCGCATTCCGGATCCTCACTGCCGAACAGAATGTGATTGCCAATCTCTGGCCGACTGTAGCATGCAATGTCACTGTCGGAAGTTACCGGGCCATGGTTCAAGTAATCAAACCCCTCCGGCGACGGCACGTGCACCACTTCCTGGCGCAGAGCCCTAGTCTTGATCTTCATACAATCCGCGACGCCTGCCATCCGGTTGACCTTAGCGGAGTGTGGGCCAGCCACGTTGACCACGACGGGCGAATCAACATTGGCACCATCGGCAAGCATGATACCGCCGACCCTGTCGCCTTCGCGGCGGATAGCCGTAACATCCGCGTTGAACCGGAAGGTCGCACCAGCCGCCTCAGCCGCCACCTGGACATTGTGGCTGGCTAACTGGGGATCGGTGATATATCCGGCCTCAGGGGTAAATACCGCACCATGCATAGTAGGACCCGTGGCCTC
>ERZ651768.2788-NODE-2788-length-11946-cov-6.880192_pt1 | contig 11946 bp, 10 predicted proteins | sample MGYA00514754_ERZ651768 | MGnify/ENA metagenome assembly ERZ651768 | reverse complement strand
AAGGTGTTGTTGCTGAAAAAAGCTTCCTTCTCCGAATTTTCCAGGACCTGGATCACGGTCTAGAATGGTGTGAGCAACACATTTTACATCGGGTTTTGCCTAAGGATAACGGGTTGGAGAGAAAGGATAAGAAAGGATCATTCCAGCATCGATTCTCCCAGATCGCAGATTTTTTTGAAACCAAAGATTGTCCTTCTGGAACAATAATGATTAAACAGGGAGAAGACCCCGGTGGAATTACATTTATAGAATCAGGAAAAATTACCGTAGAGCTGGAAACAGATACAGGTAAAAAAATCCGTCTCAAAACTCTGGGGCCAGGAACGGTGGTTGGGGAAGTGAGTCTATATTTAGGATCTTCTGCGTCTGCTTCTGTTATCGCTGACACAGACTGCCAGGTATTTTTTCTGTCCAAAGAAAGTTTTAAGAAAATGAATCTTGAAGCACCTGATAAAACTGTAGAACTTCACACTTTTATTGTGGAACTGTTAAGTGAGCGCCTGTCAGGATCAAATGCTACTATCCAGGCTCTAATGCGCTAGGTGTTAATAAATCTTTGCCTTTCCTCTTACAACAACGTTCTCGTTCATAAGGCGCTTGGTTTGTCTGAAGAACCTTGGTTCGGTGATCTCTGCTGTCCGTGATTGACCGGTTCTAAACACTCTTTACTCCATATCCCATTTTAGTCCGACGGTCATATATAACTGCCAACCATCTTTTGGTAAAAAGTTTTTTGTAATTCGTGCCTCACCACCAACATAAAGTTTCGGAGAAAGAGAATACCACAGCTGCGGCTGGCTCATAACTGCCGTTTCTTTGCCTTCCCCGTCAAGTTTGTCCTGAGTCCAAATGTCTGCATAGCCCGTCAGGTGGGCCTTCCCATCCAGCAATGGAGCAAAGAATACAAGCGTTAACTGTCCGTCGGGGGATTTAGAACCATAGGCAGCTCGATAGAGAAGTTCCGTTGAAACAGAGGTGATCTTCAAATCAACGGGGTATGTAATGCCAGCAAGCCAGACGTGGCCCAGCGGCCCCCATCGCGACACGCCGTCATTAAACTGAAGAGTACCGGAGAGTCCTTCCAGGAAGGACAGGTTCATATAGCGGGCGAATTCCCAATATCCCACCGAAGCACTTTTGTTTCCAGGCTGGTTATAATCAAAATCAACAAACCAGAACGTAGCTCCCTTTTCATCTGGCCTGTACATCTCCAACGTAGAAGTAAAATAACGACGGTCTTCGGCAAAGTCATAATGAATTTGCAGGTTTTGACCAGCACTTATCGATACAAAAAATGTCAGATTAAAGAATAGCTGTGCTTCATATTTCACGGGGGGAAACTAAAACTTATCTGAGAAAGATGGGTGTGTTTATTCCGTTAATTCACCGCTTTTGGATAGTGCCACACGCCAGCCTTCCCCCGCCAGCGCCTCCCTTCTGCCCGGTTGTCCCCAGATCAGGATCTACATGAACAATGACGGCACTTCCATTGTCGTCAAAAAGAGTAAGTGGTCCGTCTGAAAGTGTAACTCGGCTAGTTCGGTGTTCAAATCTCGCCACACCATTGTTGTCGGCTACAAGATTTGGCAGATCACCCATGTGGAAAGGGTGATTCGCGTCTGGATTAGACATCCCATACGGACCGGGATCCAAGTGCCCCCCTGCAGCACCAAAGGTAGGTTCACAGGTACCGTTCTCATGTATGTGACAGCCGTGGACCGAGCCTGGCTCTAAGCCAGTTACTTCTAAGGTGACCAAAACTGTTGGGACCACCCCTTTACTGCTCTGTACAAAATCGGCATATCCAGAAACGCCTGATCCTTCAGCGCCTCTAATATCCGCACGGGCACGATAAATCTCTTTGTTTTGACTGGAACAGCTCGAAAAAAGAAGTGCCGAACCAATAACCAAAGCCAAAACACAGCAATAAAACCTGTTTTTCATGTTAAATCAACCTCGAGTCTCAATCAAAGTTTAGGGCAAACCGAACGGTGAGGAAAAGGTAAATTCTTTGAGTCAATGAAAATCGGTTCAGTAAAAATTGAGTCTCCTATTTTTTTAGCGCCCATGGCTGGGGTTACAGACTATGCTTTTCGAATCCTCTGCAAAGAGATGGGAGCTGGGGTGGTCTATTCTGAGTTTGTCTCTGCCGATGGTATTATTCGTAAAAACCAGAAAACATTAGATCTGATCCGTTTCCATGAAAAAGAGCGACCCATCGGTATCCAAATGTTCGGAAGCTCCCCGGATGTCATGGCTCAGGCCGCCCGTTTCGTGGTTGACAATTTCAGACCTGACATTCTTGATATTAATTATGGGTGTCCCGTACCGAAGGTGACAAAACGAGGCGCTGGTTCAGCAGCTTTAAAGGACCTCTGTCTAATGGATGATATAACGTCAAGCGTGGTTGAATCTGTCCCAGACGTCCCGGTGACGGTGAAGATGCGTTCCGGGTGGAACAAGGAGTCGATCGTGATTCCTGAAGCAGGAGAGCGATTAGAGAAAATTGGGGTTAAAGCTATTACCTTGCACCCTCGTACAACCGTCCAATCCTACCTTGGCCAAGCTGACTGGTCCTTAATTAAGGAACTAAAGCAAACAGTCTCTATTCCTGTCTTTGGGAACGGTGATGTTTCAACCCCTGAGCGTGTGATTTCAATGTTTGAGGACACTGGGTGTGATGCTGTCATGGTGGGGCGTGGTGCTCTTGGAAATCCTTGGTTTTTCAGGGATGCTCTTGCCCTTTTGAAGGGAGAACCACTGCTTGAAAAGTGTACTGTTTCAGAGCGAGTCGAAATGTGCCAACGTCATTTCGACCTTCTTCTTGAAAATCGTGGCGAGCGCTGGGGAATGAACCTTATGAGGAAACATTTTGGGTGGTATATCAGAGGGTTTCCTGGTGCAGCCAAGTTCCGACAGGCTCTTGTTGCAGCCCAAGGATTAGATGAGATGAAACTGGAATTAGCTTCTCTAGCAAAAACTGAACAGAGAACCTCACCGCCAGTTTTTGCTTAAACGGTTAATCATAAGAAACTTAACTGAAGTATTCCTTATGTAGTCTTTCAACTTTATCCGGGTCCACCGGCTCAGACAACCCCATCTGAAACGCCAGAAACCACATCACAAATATTCCGTATACCAAAAAGAGTAGTTGCCACACCCAAAGTGATGGCAGGCCAAACGGGGCCCATGTGGCGGGATTATTTGGATCTGAAAAAAGTGTATTACCGATGGTAGCAAAGGGCCCAAAACCAACTAGAAACCATACAAGCGTTAATCCCCAGGCCAGTGAAACTTTTTTCTTTCCATCGGGCGACAGTCCAGAAACAGTCTGAAGAAATCTGTGCCTTTTTTCTTTCCACTTTTTTTCTTCAGAAGTTTCGTTCATCCTTTTCGAGACAACAAGCGCCACCAATAGGTTAAAGAAAATTCCCCAACCCGCGCTGTGAATTGTGAAAGGATAAGCACCCCAGGGCACCCCAAACCATGTGGAAGTTTTATCTGTTAATGTTACAGCCACCAAGCCAGTTACCAACCCTGTCACTATTCCTTTTCTAGTTAACCATGAAAAGTAGCAAGTCCCCATAAGAGCCGGATACATCTGAAAACCGTACGCAACAGCTAAGCCTCCTAACATAACTATCGCCGTTGTGGTCTTAGCCGCCACCACCAGTGCGGCGAACGCTATGAGCACTACTGTTATCCTTCCTCCTAACTTCTGAGCTCTATCTGACGCGTCCGGAGCAACATATCGCTTATAGATATCTCTTGTCACCATGGCGCTGAATGTTGACATGTAGGCTGCGCCAGTGCTCTGCATAGCCGCTAGAGCACATACGGCCAAAAGTCCCACCAGCCATGGTGAGGAGGAAGATAAAAGATTGATGAGTTGAGGAACTAGGTTTTTATCATTTGCACTTTCAATGGCGCCATTAGCGATAAGAACATGGCCTCCTACTCCTTGGAAAATCGTGAACGTAAAAAGAATAATTCCGATCACAACTGAAGAGGCGGCTACTTGCTGCCACCGAAATGGTTTGCTCGTTTTGTTCGCGAAGGCCCACATAGAAAACGCCGGTGAAGATTGAATTCCCATAAGTGCAAACATATATGTCATACACATAATACCTGTCCACGTGCCGCCCGTCGCTTTGCTTCCTGTCGACACCATTTGAATGCTTCCGGGGATAGCTACAATTGGCGAGTGTCCTGCTGGTGTCAGGCTTTTGTTTGAAGCAAGATCCCCACGCACATACTCTGACATCCCTTCAACAAAACCAGTCCAACCACCTGAAAAATGGATGGTAACACCTCCCAGAATACAAATCCCTAGCGCCAGTAGAACACATTGAACACAATCAACGTACGCCACTGACCTTAGTCCACCAGACGCCACGTAAATAACTACAATCACCGACAAGGCAACCATGCCAAAGTTCACGCTCACTAGCCCATCAGTAAGCACATTGAACAAATCCCCCGAAGCTCTCAATTGAACACCGAGGTACGGTACGCTGAACAGAAAAGCCACCAAAACCGTCAGAAGACGAATTGCATTCCCTCCATAATAGTCACTATACATTTCGCCAGGTGTAATGTATTTGAATGCCCGGCCAAGGACCCACTGCCGGCGCAGAAAAAGAACTCCTGTAAACGGGATAGTTAAAGCATAAAAGGAAGCAAAGGCATAAGGAAGCCCATCAGTAAATATCTTACCGGGGTGCCCCACAAATGTCCACCCGCTAAAGCTGGTGGCGGTGGCCGCAAGAACGAAAACCCACAATCCAATGCTTCGCCCCGCCAAAAAATAGTCAGCAGATGTTTTAGCTTGCCGAGCACCTTTAAACCCCCAAAATAAACAATATGCCCAGTATAGTCCCACAAATGTGCCGAGCCAAACCAGTTTTGGATCCATTAAAGATTACCTCTAGATAAATTAAATGTGAGTCTACCTGATGCTTCAAAAAGAGTCAAGGCTTTCTTCGTTACAAAGTGATTCCAGAAAGGTGGTTAGGAATATTAGATTTCAGATTACCTTACAGGTCGAATAGTTAATGAAACGTTATAGGAAAAATTGTGGCAATAGGTAGCGCGACGGTAGCACTGTTGCTTCTTGCTTATTATTTTGTAAAAAGCACCTCTGCTGACCAGAATCTCGATCTCAATTATTCCAGTGAGGTTTACCCCAACAAAGCGTCCGTTTCCACAACGATGGATATTGATGCCCCTATCGATGTTATCTGGAAAGCACTCACGAATATGTCCAACTATAAATTGTGGCATCCTTGGGTCTACCGTCTAAGAGTTATAAACGAAAATGTTGACCGGTGGGTTCACAAGCATTCTTTGCTTCAGTACCAAATGGAGGTGGGCAGCTTCTTCAAGATTCAGCCTTTCTTTGGTGCCCCTTACAATCTTTGCCGCTTCATAACCATTGATCGCGAAAAACGGCTCGCTATGGAAATGCGTTTCTTCCCTTTCAATAAAGAAATTGTGACTTTTAGTCTCACTCCTTATAAGAACTGTGTTGAAATCTCGTACACATCCACAAGTAACAGTTTAATTAATTTTGTAACCGTATTTATGTTTTCGTGGCAGGGAAAATTAATTCTTAGAAATTTCTACAAAATTCTTCCTGATTTAGATTTTGACGATGAGGCTGTGGGCACGGCAACTTCAGCTCCAGAGTTCGTCATTGATGACAATTTCATAACTGCCCTCATTGCAAAAGCTTACAACGAGGGTGAAGACATTCTAAACGGTATTACTGAAAAGGTTGTCCGTGGCAAAGCCAAGTCCGGTTTACTAAAAGCAAAGCGAGCTGGCGTTGTTCCGGAGGCAGCTTCTGATGCCCTTGCGCTTGTTACACAATACCTATCCGGTGGCCCTGCCCCGAGTGCCTCCTCGGTGGTAGCTCCAGTTTCTGATGTGCCCGAAGAAATCCGTATTAATCAGTATATCCTTAAAGGTCTCGATGGCGATATGGACATCATTAACAACATTGAAGATCGTGTTCTCAGATCAAAGGTTAAATCCGGCCTTACCAAGGCGAAGCGTTCTGGTGAGCGTCCAGAAATTCCTGCGGACACTGCTCCTATTGGTTCCAAGCCAACATCTGTTCCTCCACCTGCTGCCGCTCCCATTGAAGCTGTCGATGAAGAGACCATGATCAACACCTACGTTGCAAAGGCCGTGGGTGGCGATGAAGAAGCCATCTCTAGTATTAAAGACCGTGTATTAAGATCGAAAGTGAAATCAGCGCTGGTCAAGGCGAAACGCACCGGCATAGTGCCAGAAGTCCCGGAAACCTCTGACCAACCACCAGCTCCGGAAATTCAAGATGAAGCTTCCCCAGCGCCTGCTGCTGATTTAAATAGTCCTGAGTCAGTCGTGGATCAGGCCGTCCAGGCTGCCCTGGAAGGAAACATGGATCTTATCAATGGCATTGAGGACAGGGTATTACGGGCCAAAGCCAAATCAGCTTTGGCTAAAGCTAAGCGAGCCCAGGGATAATCGGTTTGACCCCAATATCTCTACGCTCACACGCGTAAGGTCTTAACTTTCCTCTCTTCATCTATAATTAACTACCGGAGCCAACTTTTTTCCCCCTGTGGGAGCCGGGGGAGAGATTGCCCATCATTAAAACCTATTGTTCCTTCATGTAACGGAATCGGCAGTCTAATCATGCGTGTGTCACTCAACATTAAACTCAATGTCTCTTGTTTCGACGTAAGCGTCTCCACCAGAATGTGTGCCCTGTGATCTGAGAAGTGCTCTTCACTAATAAGCGCACAAGTACCAAGAACTAAAATCACTCTTAGTGGATTTGCCTCGCCTTTAGGCTTCTGCTTACCAAACACCATCCCATTCAGCCACGGAGCAATTTCCAAAAATTCACCTTCTCCTCGAATGGCTAGCTTCAAATCAACCATAGGAACAAGCGCAACATCAAATTGATGGCTCAACAGTAGTTTCAAGGCGTCTAGGGTTGTTGGGGCTCGAACCGCAAGAGTCTCACTTTTTGGAAGCACTTCCCCAAGAACATTCGCAATCTCCGTACCGATTGGATAAGATTGAGGATCAGAGGCCGTGGTAACGAGGAATAGTCGATCTTTCCTCCATTTGTACCAAAGACCATACGGACTGTGGGCAAAAAGTGGGCTGACCGAAATTATGGTAATCAAAAAGAAAATGTTGACCCGCATAAGAATTTTCACCGAGGAAGGTCCTTCCTTCGTCACCCTCTTTACAAAGACTCTATTCAAACACTTCCAAAGGCAAAACAGCCAAGACACCAAAGTTGGGTACGTCAACCAACTGGCTGATCCTGAGATCGACAGCGGCGCTACAAAGGATGTATGCCTGTTCCCGAGTTAGGCCTTTTTCTCTCACCAGATATTCAATCATCTGCAGCAGTGCATCCCGGGCTGCAAGAGTTAAATCTTCTGACAGATTCTCAAGGTCACCAATACGTTCACCATCAAGGTAGGCCTGTTGCGGAGTCACTTTATCTTTCAACTTAATTGGGTAGCCTACTGTTCCGTAGAATGAGCCTGGCGCTATCTTCTTTAATTGATTGTCGTGACCTTCAACATGTGGTTGGGTGATGTCCTTTCCTTTCCCTTTCAGTACCTCTACTTCAACTTTAACGATAGCGCTCATTTCAATGGCGGTCCCTGACACCTCGCCATCACCTTGAGCATAATGTATATCTCCCATAGAAAGGAGTGCTCCTTCTACGAACACCGGAAGGTAAAGGGTTGTCCCAACCTGCATCTGTTTTACATCCATGTTTCCACCGTTTTCTCTCGGTGGTACGGTCCTCAAACACCGGTCAGCGTGTTGACCACCCGGGCCACAGATATCAGATGGTTGCGCGTCCATTGGTTCCGGTGGTAGGACAAATCCTCCAGCTGCAGCTAAGGCTGTTTCTCGTTGATACATTTTCTCTACTTCTTCTGGCCCAGGTGCAACACCAACAGTCCCCATAAATCCGGCAAAAGGAACCTTTATCCCTGGCATGTCTACCGAGGTGGCTGCGCTCCTATCTAGGTTCCAGCGTACAATGTGTGGCTCTGGATAGAGGTCTCTTAAGAAACCAAAGCCAGGAACAATCACCGTGTAACCGAAGGGGTTAGGCTCAATATCAATAAGCGTCACCGCCAAAACGTCGCCTCGCTCAGCTCCGTTGATATAGACAGGGCCCGTTAATGGGTGTACCACGTTCAGATTTGCTCCCGCTACATCGGCCGGTGTCGATTCCTCAGTGAACGGGCTGTCCAAAGCATCCCTAGTTTCATAAACAAGCACATCACCGGGATCTGCATGAGAAACGGGTGGAATTGCCCAGTGCCATCGATTATGACAATTCGGATCATCAACGCAGTGATTGCCCTCCGCCGAAATTTTTATCGTTCTCCCTCCAGGGGTCTGCTGCTTTGAACAACCAATCAGAAATAGAGCGATAAAAATCGCGTACAGTAGTCTTGTCATCCTGTTCATTATATTCCCCTTCAATAAAGTTTTAGCTTCCTAATATTAAATAATAACTACAGTCTTAGTTACAATCAAGGATTTCTAGCTAGTAGTCCCAAATACTTTCTTGAGAAACACACAAATATCCCCTATTTCATCATTCGAAATCTCGTGGGCTATGGGATACTCCCGCCATGTGAGGCTAAATCCTGACTCCTTTAATGTATGAAGGGTTTCTTTTGATTGCTTTAGAGGTAATATAGGATCATATAATCCATGTGCTGCAAAAATTGGTGTCTCCGTAGGCAAGTCTTCTCGGCCTTTCATCTTCTCCCCATCCATAAGAAAACCACTTAGGGCCACCACGGCGCCAATCGGTGTTTTCATGTGAAGCATCACATCCAAACACATCCCAGCACCTTGAGAAAAACCCACAAGAACAATCTCTTTTGAGGTAAACCCTTTTTCTTGAACATCGTTTACAAGAGAGATTAGCGTCTCCCTGCTTTTGATCCTTTCCCGCTTAGAGTTTTCATTCATCGGGAATGAAAACCACCCTTTCCCTGTGCCCCCTGTGCCTGATACATCAAAGGGGGCGTTAGGAAAAAAACAGTGGGTGCTCGGCTGTTTTAGACTCTGTGCTAAAGGAATAAGATCGTGCTGATTTGCTCCCCAACCATGCAAAACAATCAATGCCCTGTTTGCCTTCCCCTCCGCTGAAGGAAGTTCAATTACAGGCAACAACTTTATACTGGTGTTGATAGATCTCTCGCTTTTCATCGACCATTACCTTTTTAAACAATGAGAGATTTAATTCTTTGTTTAGATCAGAGAAGAGGGGCACTGCATCGGATTGAAAAACGATGGGGTGAAACGTTAGATAAAGATGTGTTAGGAACGGTGCGAACCTAGTGTATGTCTTAGCCCCTCCGATAATGAAACATTGATCCGTAAACACCTCTGAAAGAACCATTTCTGGTTTCATTTCTCTGTGCATTACTACAATTGATCGGCCGTCAAGTTCTGTGGCCAATGTTTTTTCAGTGGCCGACCCCATCACCACGGTTTGTCCCATTGTCTGTTTTCTGAACAAAGGAAGGTCGGCTGACCATTCCACCGTTTCACTAGAATGCCGGGCAATCATCCCATTCGCGGTGACAGCTGCCGTTAGGATTACATCCATGTTTTTAGTGGGTGTTTTTAACTGTTCCAGCAACAACGGTAATTCGGTTGTCTGGATTGCAGTAAGAGCGAATCGCGGCGTTTACTTGATCTAGAGTTAGGGCATTTATAATATCAGGGTACTCATCCATAAAGGATAGCTCTTTACCCCTTTCCACCGTCGTAAGAATTCTTGTTGCAAGCCCAGCAGTCGTATCAAGCCCAACTTTGTACATGCCAGCAATGGTCGATTGTTTTGCAGTAAGTTCATCCAAAGTCACCCCCTTCTCATACCACAAACAAAGTTCCCGGCTGATGGATTCTTTAGCAGTTTCCAAAACATCCGGACCAAATGTTCCCCAAATATACCAGTAGCCATCATTGCCCTCTTCCACGCCACCTGTTGCAGATTGAATTCCATATGTGAGACCTTCCTGATCCCGAATAGTCGCCATAAGCCGCGCTGAAAAATTACCCCCCAAAATGAAATGGCTCATCATAACAGAATAATAGTCTTTGTGATCTCGGTGGATACCGATTCCATGCCCAGTAACAAGATCAGCGCTGGTTTTGTCTGGAACATGAACTGTTTCCAATGAAGCTCTCTCTACTGTTTTTGCTACCAAATCAACCTTTTGTTCAATTGTGAAGGATGTTTGCTTCCAGCCACGAAATTGTCGATGGATTTCATGTTCTATAGTACTATGATCCACCTCTCCGACAAAACTGACATTCATAGAACCCAATCCATAATAATCTTTGTGGAAAGACATTAATTCTTCAGTTGTAACTTTTTCAATCGCTACAATTTGATCATCCAGGCTGGGAATAGAATTGGGGTGGCCCTCTGGATATAGCTGGCGAAGAAATACTTCAACAGCACGGGTGCGAGTATCTTCTTTCTGTTTCTTCAACTCTGCCCGTCTCCTTTGAATGAGTGATTTTAGATCCTCTTGGTGATATGCCGGCCCAGCCAACTGTTCAGCCAACAATTCAATCACAAGTGGAATATCATTTTTCAGGCATCTTCCTGAAAAGTGAACACGGTATCGACCCGTTGTAAAACCCAGGCTTGCCCCAACAGATTCCAAGGCTTCGCCTATTTCAAATTTGTCCCTCTTTTTTGTCCCGAGATCCAGCATCGCCCCCGCCATTTCAGGAATAAGCACGTTATCCTTGGCAAAGACGCTACCACCCAAAAAGCTTCCCCGATATGTTATAACATCTTTTATCTCTGTCTGTAATGAATATATATCTAGGCCGTCTAGTGGTGAGGAGTGTGTTACCCGTGGTGCCAGAGCTGTATTAGAATCAACCATTTTGATCGCTTGGTTTCGGGATAAAAAACCCGGTTGTGCTTTGGTCTTCTTTCAAATATGTATTAGCAACACGCCGAATATCGTCTATCGAAACGTTTTCGACTTTTTTCAAAAACGTTGTGTAATAAGTCCAATCACCCAAAGCGATTGCTTCATTCAGGTTGCTTGCAACGGAGTATGTGCCATCCCTTGTGAACGCTGTTTGAGCGTTAATCTGGGACTTAGCTCGCTGGAGCTCCTCTACGTCAACTCCGTCGCTAATGATTTTTGCATACTCATCCAAAATTTCTTTCTCTACGTCTTCGCAGGAGTCGTCTCCTGCAATAAAGAGATATGTTATAAAAAGACCATTGTCATGAAGAGGGTAGGACCATACGTTCACATCTGCTGCGAGGCCTGTATCGATAAACCTTTTATAAAATCTGCTTGTTTTCCCGTATCCAAGAATCCGGCCCAAAATTTGAAGTGCATAGATATCTTTGTTTGTCCCTTCCGGTATTTTGTGCGCGATTCCAATAATAGGCATCTCACCAGCCCGCTTTACGGTAATTCTTCTTGGTCCCTCTTGGATCGGTTCTGTTGTATACATCTCAGGGATTGTGTGGGGGGATCTTGAGATGGAACCAAACTTTTGATCCAGCAAGACAAGGGTCTTAGCTTTATCAAAATCTCCAATAACCGTAACGGTTGCGTTGTTGGGCCAGTAAAAAGTATCATAAAATTCTTTAAGTCGCTCTGTTGGGACGTTCTCGATATCGGATCGCCATCCGATAGTTGAATGATGATATGGGTGCGCCTGATATGCTGTTGCCCAGATGTTTTTATCCAGTGCTTCCCACGGGTCGTTTTCTCCTCTTTCAAATTCATTTCTTACAACTGTCATCTCTGATTTTCGGTCATCATCCCTTATAAAAGCTGAGCGCATTCGGTCTGCTTCTATTTTAACTGCTTGAGGTAAATGCTCTTTCGGTAACAGTTCGAAATAGTTTGT
>ERZ651768.2786-NODE-2786-length-11950-cov-5.047250_pt1 | contig 11950 bp, 12 predicted proteins | sample MGYA00514754_ERZ651768 | MGnify/ENA metagenome assembly ERZ651768 | reverse complement strand
AATCAACTTCCCACTTCTTAGACTTAAACTCCTCCCATTCCTCCTTTGATTGCGCAACAGTCATTCCCCCCCATCTATGTCCAATGTGAAAAGGGATTTCTCTTTTTTTCTAGGGTTATTGCAACCATTTTTTCTTTAGATTTAATATCACTCCTATTATCAAAAGCACAAAGAAGGCTGTTGTCAGCACACTCTTAACAATAGTCATCGCGCTTGCAAGCGAAATACTTACTTCTGACACGTTTGGGTAAGAGGTAAGAATGCTAACGATAAATATATTTTCGAAGTAATCAAACAGCCCTGCAGCCACAGGAATATAACAAAAGTAAAATAATTTAGAGTTCATCTTCTGGGTTGTTAGAAAAAGCCAAGATAAGAGCAAGCTGCACGATCCTGCAAACAACCCCGGATAAATAAAATCTAACGGCAATTGCCTGTATAGATACATCTCTCTACCATCACTACCCAAGGTATCAAGTAGTTTGATTGCGTATTCAAACGAATATCCTGTAGGTGATAAATCAAATAGATTTATTCCTGGTGCATATGCTGAGACTTGAGGAATTGTATATAGCAGCATTATGAAATATACAATTATTGCTGGAATAATGAACGCAAGCACCACTTTGCCAGTTGATACGCGCTGCATAAATGATAAAAGTTTCATAAGTTTCATCTTCACATTAAATATTTTAGAAGGGCTTAAAACGTACCAGAATTTGGGGGATTTTACAAGAATGTGGGGATTTTACCCGGAGGGTGTCTTACTGTGAAGAATTAGTGGGGCCAATTACAATTTCAAGCACAATTAAGAATCCTGCCACTGAGGGTCTTTGAACACTCTCAAACCTTGACAAATTTTTCATTTTCAAATACTCTCACCGATCCTGATACAAAATTATTATTTGTACTTGTATCATTTATTTACCAACCTCTAACTGCAAGGATACCATGAACAATAAAACCAATTTTAAGTACTTTTTACTGATCAGCATTTTGTCGTTTTTTGTTTTAAAAACAAATTATATCTTTGCCGCAGAATTTTCCTGGAAATTCAATAACGGGCTTCCTGAAACAAGAAATGAATCAAAAGAACTTGACAGATTTGCAGCCGACGTAAAAAAAGCCTCCAATGGAGGCCTTGATATAAAGGTTTACCATGGAGGGTCATTAGGACTCAAAAACAACGATGTACTAAGATGGCTGCCCACCGGCGCAGCTGAAATGGGGCTTGTCTGGGCTAATTATCTCGGAAGAGATGCCCCGGCCCTGAATGCTGTTTACATCCAGGGATCAGTTGGATCATCTGATGAGCACATCAGGGCAATTCCTGTTTTGAAGGAAATATATTCTACAGAACTGAAGAAATGGGGGATTGTGCCTTCCGGTTTCATGGGACTTCCTATTCTGTATGCATCAATATTCTGCAAAGGTGAACCAGTCAATACCATTGAAAAACTGAAGACAAAAAAATTAAGGGTGTGGAGCAAAGACATGGTGGATACATTTAAGAAATTAGGTGTATCGGCACAAATTATTGGACAGACAGAAATGTATGTTGCCTTGAAAACGGGTGTGGTTGACTGTGCTGTGTATCCTGCACTTTATGCTAAAACCGTATCTTTGCAGGAAGTTACAAATTCCGCATCCTATCTTTATCCAATAGCAGGTCTTCCTTACGTTTTAGGAGCTTCAGAGCGCAAATGGGCAGCATTGCCTCAATCATATAAAAACGCCGTAAAGGAAGCAGCGGATCAGCTTTTTCAGCGTTCAACTGATTATTCCGATGATGAAGCAAATGAGATGAACGCAAGAAGAGCCCTTGAAAGCGAAGGAGTTGACTGGCTTATTGATTTTTCCCCCCAGGATCAAAGGGCTTTCCTGGATGCCGCTGCAGAGACCTGGAAAGAAGCGGCTGCCGATGCCGGCGGTGAGGCGCCAAATAACCGTTCCAGAATACTCCGGGCAATAGGCAGATAAAACCTCTCACTTTTATTTCTCTCACTTTTATTTCTATTTAATGGGAGTATCAGAAGTTCCGGTACTCCCTGAAGCTCTCTGAATTTAATGTCAACGGGTAAAATCTTCGATAATCTCCTTCGAGGTTTGCTGATCCTATCTTCATTAGCAGGCCTTGGGATGGTGCTGATCGTATTGTTAAGCGTATTCCAGAGATATGTCTTGAAATCCCCGCTGTCTTTTTCAGAGGAACTGGTAGGCCTGCTGCTGTGTTCTATGCTTTTTTTATCCCTTCCTTATATATCCAGTTATGAAAAGCATGTAAAAATCAGTCTGGTCGTTAACCTGCTTTCAGGTAAAGCGAAACTTTTTGCATCAGTTCTTTCATCACTGGTTATGATCATTTTCTGTTGCTGGATGCTGCTTGAAACCATTACCTGGATGGAATTTGCAATAAAACTCAACCTGAAGACTGAAAATTCTAGGTTGATTTTGTATCCATGGATGGCAGTAATACCCCTGGCCCTGCTGATAAATTTATTCATTTCAACAAAAAAAATTTATAAATCCTTCAGTTAAATCCGCAGCATGTTCTGGACAACCCTCATTTCGGTCCTAATCTTTACTGCTTCTACTGGAACCGCACTGGGGGCCGCGCTCGGATTAACCGGCTTAATCATCCTTTACTTTTTTGCCGACGGTGCCACATCCCTGGCTTTAAATGCCGTATGGAACGTGCTTAACGAATTTACCCTTAGTGCGATTCCACTATTTATCATAATGGGAGAAATATTACTGCAATCAGGAGTGAGCCGGAAAATTTACAGTTCTTTGTCCGGAATCTTCCGCCATATCCCCGGAGGTCTGCTGCACACGAATATTGCAGTTTGTACTGTTTTCGGCGCAATAAGCGGATCATCGCTTTCCACGGCTGCAGCAGTAGGGTCAGTTGCCTATCCGGAAATGTCGAAAAGGAATTATGATGAGCCGATGATAGTAGGAAGTCTTGCCGGAGGAGGCACACTGGGCCTTTTGATCCCGCCAAGCTTATCGCTTCTGATTTACGGAGCACTGACTGAAACATCCATAGGGAAGCTTTTTATGGGCGGAATCCTGCCCGGAGTTTTGATGGCATTTCTTTTTATGCTCTATATCTTAATCCGCTGCACAAAAAATCCAAAATTATGGAATTCAGATTCAGGCAGTGAAGTTAAAACAAATTCTCCAATTATTGATTTTTTGAAAATATGGCCTGTGGCATTCCTGATTATCGCTGTAATGGGATCAATAGTTTTTGGCATTGCAACACCAACCGAAGCTGCCGGAGTCGGAGTAATCAGTTCTTTGATATTAGGACTTTTGTGGGGCGACCTTTCAAAAGAAAAAATATTTAAATGTTTTTATAATTCGGCAATCACGTATGGTTCAATTGGTTTTGTGGTGGTGGGAGCGGTCATCCTGGCACAGTCGATAAGCATTCTGGGAATACCGCAGGAACTCATTGAAACAATTCAGGAACTGGGCATGAGCAGGTATTACGTCCTTGTCATGATTGTATTGATTTACCTGGTACTGGGATGTCTTTTTGATGGGCTGTCCCTGATGGTCATGACTCTTCCAATTGTTTTTCCCTTAATGACGAACCTGGGATTTGACCCGGTATGGCTGGGTGTCATAATTACAATAATGATCGAAATCGGACAGGTAACCCCTCCAGTTGGCTTGAATTTATCTGTCCTGGTAGCTGTTACAGATAATAAAGTGGGGCTGGGTGAAACTGCTGTTGCTACGAGTCCCTACTGGATGCTGCTTTTGTTCGGGATATTAATTGTTACTATTTTCCCTTCAATAGTAATGTATATGCCGAATAACCTGATGTAGGATCGGGAGAAAGAAACTATGAAACGTTTTCAGGAATTTCCTCGCCGTTTAATTTTAAATTATATGTAATTTCTGGTTTCAGAGAAGCAGAAACGGCGCAGTATTTTTTATGCCCCAGCCTGATGGCTTTCCAGAAACGCTGTGCATCGATTTCCCCCTCAACTATAAATGTGGTTTTTATTTCAGTAAAAGATGCAGGCATTTCTTCGCGCCTGGAACCTTCAGTCTGAATATCTATTTTAGTTATATTTTCAAGGTTCTTTCCAAGCAGCATTGTTACATCAATGCCTATGCATCCGGCAACACCGGCTAAAATCAATTCCATTGGTGTCAGGCCCTGTCCGTCACCGCCGTAATTTCCGGTTGCATCCATTTTAACTTCAAATCCTGACGGGCATTCAGATATAAAATTTCTTTTTCCACACCAAGTTGTATTAACCTGCATAAATCCTTTAGTTTAAATTTTAGAAAAATAATTTACAGCCAGCTGAGTCAGCAATGTATTATTATATCCCAAACTAAAAATTACTGCATGAACCTGCGCACGCGTACGAAGAAACAGGTTTAGATTTTTTGGAATTTCTTCTGGTGGTCCTCTTAAGTTTATTTATTATACTCCAAATTAAAAAAATAAACTTGGACAGCATTGTCATTTATGCGAAAACTGAGGGGCCTTAACCGTCACATGATTTTTGATTTATATCCAATCTGATTCATTGAAGCTCTTTCATAACTAAACAGAAAATTTAATTTTAACCTTATAAGATAAGGAGTTTATATGGATTCTGCTATTTATTACTTATGAAAAATCCAGAACTACTATCTAGGCTGCAAGCAAGTTTCATAGGTTCTGATACTCAATATCCAACTGTAGACGGCAAACGAGGACCTCGAACATACTTAGATTCAGCTGCTTCTACGCTAATGATGAAACCAGCTTTTAACGTTGGACATCAATTTCTGACTCATTACGCCAGTACCCATTCAGATATGCACTATTCGGCAAAAGGTGCGACAAAAGCTTTTGCATGGGCACATAAGCGCGTTTTAGAATTTGTTGGTGCTAGTGAGGAAAAATACTGTGCTTTCTTTGCTGGTAGCGGATCCACGGCTGGGTTTAACCGGATGGCAACAAGTCTTTCTAAAATTCGCCCCGAACGAGATTTGGTACTGATTTCAGAAATGGAACACCATTCTAATGATTTACCTCATAGAGAACACAATTTTCAAGTAATTCATGTTCCATGTATGGGTGAGTTTGAGTCCTATGGTGGGTTTAACATGAATTGCTTAGAAGAAAGTATTCAAAAGCATGGTGAGAATGTTAATTATATAGCCGTAACGGGTGCCAGTAATGTAACAGGTACTATTACTCCTCTGAAAGAAATTACAAAGTTAGTTCACTCAGTTGGTGCTTATACGATAGTCGATGCCTCACAAATGATTGCTCATACACCGGTAAATATGGATGAAGCAGATTTAGATGTACTAGTATTTTCTGGGCATAAAATTTACGCCCCGGGTTCACCTGGTGTTGTAATTGCGAAAAAGAGTTTATTGAATAAAATTTCTCCATCTGAACTTGGCGGAGGCATGGTTGACGATGTAAGTTTAGAGGAATATATACCTACTAGAAACTTACCTGATCGTGAAGAAGCTGGTACACCCAACATTGTTGGAGCCATCACACTTGGTGCTGTACTGGATTTGTTGATTCAGGTTGGAATGGATAATGTCCGTGAAAAAGAAATTTCTTTGATAGATTATACCTGGAACAAACTGACACTTTTGGAGGGGGTTACTGTATACGGACCAAACCCTGCAGAGGTTCCACGAACAGGGACTATTTCATTCAACATTGATGGATTTGACCATGGATTGGCAGCTGCCGCACTTAATGATTATTACAATATTCAATTGCGAAATGGTTGCTTTTGTGCCCATCCATATGTACGTGAATTATTAAAAAGAGAACTATGGGAAATTGATCTGGACCCTGATGATACTAATATAGAAACACTAATTGAACGGAAACGAGGAATGGTACGTGCGAGTTTCGGTCTTTATACAACCATTGATGATTTAAAAAAATTAATTTTGGCTGTAAACGATCTTATTAATCGTAGAGAAAAAATCTTAGGACTTTATGAGCCTGTTGGCAAAAATGGTTATCGACACAAGCATTTTGTACCTAGTGCCGAAGATATTTTCAATCCTGAAGTTTTGCTTGCACAATCAATATAATATTCTTGCTTGCAAAAATATGGGGTGAATTTAGATTTTAATCTTTGTTTTTTATCAACCTGACAAATAATAAAAAAGGTTGCGATTTTTTCAGAATTTTAATTTAAAAAGGTTATATATGAATAGACGTGAGCGATTTTTTGGTGCTGTAGAAGGTGGAAATGTAGATCGTGTTCCCGTTACAGTATGGATGCATTTTGTTACTCCTTATCTTTCAGGTGAGGTGTCTGCAAAGCGTCATTGCCAATTTATTAAGCAATATAACTGGGACTTAGCCAAGGCAGTTAGCGATTATCGATTCCCGTTACCTAATGGAACAACAGGCATAAATACAATTGGAGATTTTAAAAGAATAAAAAAAGTACCCATGTCACACCCTACATATTCTGAGCAAATTAGTTTATTAAAAGGAATGCGAAATGAATTGGGAGATGAATGGCCTGTAATTGACACTACATTTGATCCAATTCAACAGGTTCTTCGACATGCAGGTTTTTCTGCGATACAGCTAATTCTAGACAACTTTGCCAGTGCAAAGCCAATGATTGAAGCTGTAACTGAAACTGTAATAAATTATGTACGTGAGTTGAAAAATAATGGTATAGACGGAGTATTCTATTCAACAAGGGCAGCTGCTACAGAAGCATGTTCTTACGGTTTTACTCAGGAAGCCTTTGAAGAGTTATTGCGTCCTTACGATATAGCTATTCTTGAAGAAATGAAAGGTTTAGTGCGGATGCTTCACGTCTGTAAAAGTCATCTTGATTTGAATCGCATCAAATCTTATCCACATGAAGTTTTGAGCTGGGCAGATAAGGATCCCACATGCCCAACAATCGCAGAAGTTCGAGAAATTACAGACAAGTGCCTGATGGGAGGAATTGACCAATCCAATGTAAATGAACAAAGTATTGCTGAAATTCAAAGGGATATAAATTCAGCTATTTCAGTAACAAAAAGCAAAAACTTTATTCTTAGTCCCGGGTGTACCATTGGCTCTAATGTACCGGAATATGTTTTGGACACGATCGCTAGCTTTACTAAACTCCATCCTAACTAATGAAATTAATATCAGAAAAGTGTTTAGAATTATTAATTTATTGAAAATGTGTCAAATTTTGTACCTAAAAAATTAAAATATTTTTCGAAAAAATGTTATCAGATAATGAAAAATTTTCAGACATTGGAAGGGGGGAAAATAATTTGTGAAAAAAAATGTAGGCCTGTCGGTATTTCAAATGAACCGGGGAGATCATTTTAATACTTTACACATCCTATATGAAATAAAATAGGATGTGTAAGGGAAATGTGGGATAATGGAGCTGACAACACATTTACAAAGAAACTTGTGTAAGTTATGCTATTTAAGACTTAGATTTTTCCCGACCTCGGAAATCTGGTCAGTAGATCCCATAATTAGTGCCCTCATCACTTTTTCTTGTCCTTTTATCAATGAATTTTCTACTAATCTAGCCGCAAGCTCACTATCACCATTTATCAAAGCTTCTACAAACTCATCATGAAAATGAATAAAATCTTGTCTGCGATTCTGCTTTGCAAATCCTAAATGTATAATACGTTCGTGTTGTTCCATCAAACTAATTGCTAGAACTGCAAGTCGCTGATTCCCCGAAGACTCTGCTACATACTTATGAAACTTGCGATTGGCCCTCAAATAGTCCGTCATTTTGCTTTTCTTATTAGTCTTATGTATTGAATGTATATCTTTATTCAATGCTCTTAATTTAGTTTCATTTACTTTACCCGCAGCAAGTCTCGCTACGGTTACATCAATTAATAGTCGTAATTGAAAAATTTCTTGAACATCGCTAATCATTATTCTAGAAACCACAGATCCCTGTTGGCCTCGTGATGTAATTAATCCATCCTGCTTAAGCCTAATTAAAGCACTTCGAGTTGGAGATTTACTCAATCCGTAACGTTCTATAAGTAAGCCTTCGGAAATTACCATCCCTGGCAATAATTCACATGAAATAATGTCTTCTTTGATCAGTTTGTATGCAAATTCGTTAAGACTATGTTTAGATAACTTTTCTAAGCTTTTTTTCTGCATTCCTTTTCGAATTAATTCTCTTTTCTTTATTTTCTAACAAATCAATTAAAAATTTTTAATATAAAAAAATGACGAAGATACAATTTTCTTTTTGTCATCACTAAACATTTTATTTGCTGGAATTAACTTAGCATAACTGACAAAAATGAAGGTTCAAAAGTCAACCACAACTTGTCGTCAACTATGGAATCAGCGTGGCGCCCTTCCATGGATAACTTTAGTTCAACAATCTTTGCATTACCAACAGCTAGTTGAAATACAGTGTAACTTCCTTTGAAAATTCTTTGGATAACACGAGCCTCAATACTTTTTACCCCTTCAGGTTTTGTTTCACTACAAACAATATTTTCCGGTCTAATTGCAACAATTGCTTTTTGTCCAATTTTTGGTTTGCCAGACCAGCACTGCCCACATAAATTGTGACCATGCCATTCAAAAAAAACCTGTTGGTCCTCTAATCCATTTATGACACAAGTTAGCAAATTTGTTTCTCCAATAAATTCAGCAACAAAACAATTTTCTGGATGTGAATATAATTCTTTTGGAGTTCCACTTTGCTCTAGTCTACCTTCTTTCATAACCACAATACGATCCGATATTGTTAATGCTTCTTCCTGATCATGAGTTACAAAAACAAATGTTTTTCCTGTATGTTTTTGGATGTCCTTCAATTCAATCTGAACCTGTTTTCGTAGCTTTGCATCCAGCGCCCCAAGTGGTTCGTCAAGAAGCAGCACCTTTGGGTCTGGTGCGAGTGACCGCGCTAGAGCAACACGCTGCCGCTGTCCTCCAGAGAGTTCATGAGGTTTTCTATCTTTATATCCTTCAAGCTGTAAAAATTTAAGCAATTCCTCAACACGCTCTGTCGTTTCTACTATACTTTTGCCCTTTAACTCTAGGCCAAAGGCAATATTTTTACCTGCGTTCATGTGTGGGAATAGTGCGTAATCCTGAAAAACCATGTTCACATCACGTTGATTAGGTGGAGTGTTGGTTACATCCTCGCTTCCCAAATATACCTGACCCTTAGTTGGTTTTTCAAATCCTCCCAAAATACGAAGTGTTGTAGATTTTCCACATCCTGAAGGACCAAGAATTGTGCAGAATTCACCAGGATCAATATTCAAATCAAGATTTTCTAAGGCAACGGTTGGTCCAAAATGTTTTGAAACATTTGCTAATTGTATACTTGAGTTTTTCATTTTACTTTTCATATTTTCAATTACTTCGTATTATTCGTTCCGCCATTAGACCAAAAATAACTGTTATTAGTAGTGCAGCCGCAGAAATAGCATTAATCATAGGCGACATTCCCGTTCTCAACTGAGAAAAAATATAAACTGGTAGTGTAGGCTCATAACCTCCAAGAAAAAAAGAACGAACAAAATCATCAAAACTTATAAGCATACAAAAGATACTAGCTCCAATGAGTGCAGGTTTTAAATAGGGTAATGTAACCCTACAAAAGGCAATTAAATTATCAGCTCCCAAGTCTTTTGCCGCGTCGATATGACTATCTGGTTGCGAATTTAGCCTTGCCATGACAACCAGTACAACAAAGGGTACGTTGTGTATTGTATGTGAAAGAATAATTGCAAATGTCCCAGGACTTAAGTTAATTGTTTCAGCAAAAATCCGCAGAGCAATAGCAGATATTATTCCTGGTATTACTGCTGGTAAACATACTAGGGCAAAGACAATCAACTTTCCTCGAAATTTTGTAGGCCCCAGCAAAATGGCAGCCCATGTTCCAATCATCAAGGCTATTACAGTTGAAGATAACGCAATTAACATTGAATATCCAAAGATTGAAAGTACTTCCAAATCCTGAATGACATCCGTGTACCATTTAAGTGTCCACGAACGTATTGGAAAACCTATAAATTTGGAATCTTTGAAGCCCATTAATACCATCATTATCAAGGGAATAAACAAGTAGATGACAAATGCCCAATAAAGAATTGACATTAATATGCGTGTGTTTCTAGTCATCGAAGAATACCCTTCCCGCCACGGCCCATAATCTTAAGAAAGGATGCTGCTACAAAAATAGTTGTTATCAACATGATACTCGAAAATGCCGCACCTACAGGCCATCGGTCAGCTGCCACATTGAAATGGCCCGCTATGGTTTCGGAAAACATTGTACTGCTTGGACCACCCAGCATTACGGGTGCTGCATAAAAACCAGTAGAAATAAGAAAAACCAGAGTGCAGCCAGAAGTAATTCCATCTTTTGAAAGAGGAAGTGTTACACGCCAAAAGCGTTTCCAAGGTCCTGCTCCAAGATCAGCAGAAGCCTCAAGTAGGTTTTTGGGAATTTGCTCCAAAATCGAGTAAAGTGGTAAGAGCATATATAGAGAAGTTAAGTAGACTATGCCAATTCCCAAGGAAAAATGTGTATACATAAATGGTATGGGCCTCTCAATTAACCCAAAATATTGTAATATGAGATTAATGAGACCTCTATTCCCAAGCAGGATCATAATTGCAAAAGTGCGAATAATTTCTCCAACCCAAAACGGAATTAGCAAAATAAGTAAAAAAAGCAACTGTTTTGATTTTGGAAGGTGCTGTGCAAGATAATAGGCAATTGGATATGTAAGTATTAATGTTGAAATTGTAAGTATAATTGAGAATACAATTGATCGTAGAAAAGGTATTGTGTACACATTTAAGAGAAAAAACTCTATCCAATTATCTAGGGTATAGACAATACCTTTCCCCTTAGAAAGGGGGTAAGCCTCGTAAAAACTAATATCCAACATTTTTAGGAGGGGAGCAAAATTAGCCGCTAATGCCCATAGAACAGGTATGGCAGCTAAAAAAATGAACCGTCTTCTTTTGGTTCCAAGTAGGAATAAAGAAGCCCTACAGTAACTTTGATTTGATGACAACCAACTCCAAAATCCTCTCCTACCACTGGCATTTATTCGAGAGTTGCTGATTGGCATTCACAATTTTCTATTCAGTTTCGATAATATGGGTTATCAAAATCGGCAATCACACCTTTGCGCACAACATCTGCTACTTCTCGAATACCACTTTCCACGGTACGAGTTATAGAGAAACCAAGCTCGCTATTTATACGATCAAACGATACTCGATAATCACGAGGGTCTTCTTCTTTTTTCACATATTGAATATCGCACTTTTGCTCAATTACTGACTTAACTAATTTAACAATCTCACCTTTACGAAAATTCTGGTCAGTATCCCCCACATTAAATACACGACCACCTACTTTATCCAATGATGATTCCAGAACTGTAGAAACAGCACGAGCTATATCACATACATGGATATATGGTCTCCAAAATTGCTCTCCATAAATCATAAGGGATTTATTTACTAGTAATTCCAACGTGAACTCATTAACCGTAAGATCAAAACGCATCCGTGGCGACAAACCAAATGCAGTAGCAAGACGCAGTACAGTAACATTCACGGAGTCCTGAGATGATTCGGACAGCAAAGATGTCTCTACAGCTACCTTATTTTCCGCATAAAGAGATACCGGACGTAATTCAGACTCCTCAGTAACATACTGAGATGAGTCAACCATTTTCCCATAATTACTACAAGTGCTTAAAAATAATAATGGTATATCATAGTTATATGCACATTTACTAATCCATTCCGTGGCTCCTGTATTTACACTATACACCGAACTTTCATATTGCTTACAACTTGGTTCTCCTACTATTGCTGCCAAATGAACAACATAATCTGCTCCTTTAATAGCTTTTTCAACATCTCTAGTATTTCTAATGTCACCTCTAAAAAATTCAT
>ERZ651768.2784-NODE-2784-length-11955-cov-18.851322_pt1 | contig 11955 bp, 14 predicted proteins | sample MGYA00514754_ERZ651768 | MGnify/ENA metagenome assembly ERZ651768 | reverse complement strand
CACTGGATCTTAGCTACGTAGGCATCGTTCATTCTCATCCTGTCGGTTCAGCTGAACCATCTCTAACTGATTTGAATAATTTTTTTGGTCTTGTGTCAATGATTGTAAAGTCACCATACGAAGATGATGACATATTTGCATGGGATAGTGATGGAAAAAAAATTCCGTTTGTTGTTGTTTAGTACTAGTAGATTATGAAATTATGAATACATAATCCTGACAAAACTTTATAAAGTTTCTTAGACAATTTTTTTTATTATGATAAATTATAAAGGCTATCTGGTATTTTTGTTTGCATCATTAGCTGTTAGTATTGGATTACAATTGGTTTTACCATTTCCGTATGGTTTAGGTGCAGCACTTGCAATCTTTATCGTCTTTCCACTACTGTTACGAAAAAGGTATATGGCACGAATGAGAGGTTCTGGCGGTTCAGGTTCAGGTTCAGGTTCTGGATTTGGATTTGGCGGTGGATTATTTGGTCAAAGTCAGGGCACTGGTGTAAGGTATATCTGTCTAACTTGTAACCACCGATTCAAGGGCGGAGATTGTCCTCGTTGTGGTTCTAAAATGAAGCGTGCAGATTTTTAGACATACGTGATTGAATGTCAAATCTTGCATTAGATGTAATCCGCAAGAAAGTAGTTTATCAGAACACAGTTGATATTTGGATTGCTATGTGTCAAGAACAGAATGTTGATTGGAATAACACGGAAACATACAAAAAATTCATTGCATATTTACTACATACAAAATTGGTCATGAAAAAATTTCCATTATGCATTAAGGAATCTGGCGGAAATTTTGAGCGAGGACATGATAAGACAGAATTTGGTGAGAAACTTTCAGAATCAAACGATGAAAATAGTGCAGTTTACACCATTAAACTAAATGATACTGCAATGAATATTATCAGGGAATTCAAATCCTAATTAGATAACGTACTTCAGAATAAGCAATTAAAATCAAATTTATTTTTTTAGTTTAGGATTTACAATTGCATCTAGTGCATTACCAATGAAAACAAACGCAAGACCTGTAATCGCAATCATTATTCCTGGTGGAGCAATCCACCACCATAATCCTCTTGCTGCAGCACCATATGTATTTGCATCATGCAGTATTTGTCCCCACGTGGGAAATGTTGGATCACCAAGACCCAAAAAACTTATGCCAGCTTCTGTTGTAATCGCAGCAGGTACTGAAATTGCAATACTAGCAAAAGCATAAGGCAATAATTGTGGAATAATATGTTTAAAAACTATTTTTGAGTTTTTTTGTCCCATCATTTGTGATGCCTCTACATATTGTCTAGTTTTGATTTGAAGTGCCATACTGCGTGAAACCTTTGCAATACCAACCCAACCAAAGATCATCAGGAATCCTACTAGCAAAAATATACTATTACTAATAGTCACGGCAAGAATTATCAAAAAAGGTAGTGCTGGAAGTGCATAGATAACGTCATTAAACCTCATCATAGCTTCGTCTGTTTTTTTTCCTTTAAAGCCAGAATATACACCATAAATTAAACCAGATATTACAGAACCAATAGCCACAGCAATACCAATAAACAAAGCAAGTGGGGTTCCCCATAAAAGACCGACCGCAAGGTCTCTTCGTAACTCATCCGTTCCCATCATTCCATATGCTTTTCCACCAAGAATTAATTTGGAATCAATAATACTTACTTTTTTATCGACACCATAGATATTTACTAAAAATAGATAATCACCCTTTAACACTTTTCCATTCCTATCCGTAAAGATCATATCTTCACTTGTTGTGTTTTGATTATAGAATTCCAATTCAGAAAAATGAATTTGAATATTTTTTTTAATACTGTTATCAGTTGAAAAAATTCGTTCATGGTGTACAATTTTAGTGTCTGAGTGTGGCAATGATCTAGACAAAAGAAGTATTTGTGACTGATCTGGTCTAATTACAGAAATTTGTAACAGTTGTGATCCTGAATACTCAACATTAAACTCGTAAATAAAATCACTTGGAAAATCATCATAGTGATATTGTATACCGAATTGATGCGATGTTAATGATATAATATCCTCTTTAGTTATTACTGTCGGCTTATCCATTATAAGATGTTCTGGGATTTTTTCTGTAGTGAAATAGTTTACCCATGCTGGTACCGATGTCTTTGGATATGAAATCCAGCTACCAGGATTATTCCATTGCTTGAATGTATCTATAGGAATTGTGATAATGGCTATCATCGATAAAATGATAAGGCTTGCCAAAATTCCAATACCAATAAGACCGATTTTACTCTTAACAAACTCTCGTTTTATTTCCGATGAACTTACATTACTCATTCTGTTTTCACCCTCGGATCAAAATAACCATAAAGTAAATCTGCAACAAGGATACTGATCAAAAATAACACCGTAAGCACATATGTAGCACCAATTATGATTGGTAAGTCCATGACACTGATAGCCTCAAAATAAAGCCGCCCCATTCCTGGCCAATCAAATACTGCTTCTGTAATTATTGCACCACCAAGTGAACCTGAAAGACTCAGTGCCAGAATTGTAACAATTGGTGGTGCAGCATTTTTTAAAGCATGTTTATAGATAATCTTTTTTTTATCAATGCCGATAGCCTTTTTTGCTGTGATAAAATCTTCTTGTAGTGTTCCTACCATAAAATTACGTACAAGATATGCCCATGCACCAAATCCAATCATTACAATTGTAATTAGTGGCAGTGCCATATGGTAGAGTAATGCAATAATGTAATCAGGTTCCGTTGGAAGTATTGATGGTGTTGCCCTTGCGGGAAAAATATGATATGTAAATGCAAATAGAAAGATCATAAGCATTCCTATCCACCAAACGGGAAAACTACTACTAACTACTGCAAACATCGAAGTTATTCTATCAATAACTGAACCTACCTTGCTTCCTGCTAATGCACCCAAAAATATCCCAATTATGGAAATGATTATGGTTGCAGTAGTGAAGAGCAAAACAGTTCTTGGAATCTTTTCTAATAGTATGTCGCCAACATTGGAAGATCCAGAATCACTTGTAAGAAACGTTGCATTTCCAAAATCTAGAATTAATATCTTATACATAGTAAATCCAATTCTCTGAGGAGAATACCACGGGTTATCTAATCCAAGCGTTTCAATTCTCTGATCAATTTGCTCCTGCACAAACTTATCAAATTCTTCAACAGTTGCAAAGCTTTCAGCTATAGCAGGATTTTCTGTAATTTCTGCTCTTACCTGGTAAACTATACCTTGTTTTAAAATAATGTCCATATTGGATCCAACTAATGCGATTGTTAATAGCAGAGTTATCATCAGAACGCCAAACATAGTAATACATCTAGTAGCGATGTATCTTTTCAGACTCAATGGGTAAGTTAAGAAAATTTACCTTATAACTTCTAGCAAAAACTTTTCAAAGGCTAATATCTAAATTATATTCATGATATGCGCTAATTGTGAAAACCACAAACATTTTGAGTGTATTGATTGTTTAAACGATCACAAAACCAGTCTTTGCAATTGCGATTGTCATAATACTCAGCATAAACATGATTAATACAAGAAAACCTATGTAGCCATACCAAATCATTTTACCCATATATCACTATTTTGAAATAATCAAGATTCATAAGGTACCAAAACAATTTTCGAGAATCACGAAAGAACAATGAAAACATTTGGAACACTTGAGTATGCAATTGACAAGTATTCGGGATCATGGACCTGGAAAATTACTGGTGTTAGAGCTGTAATGATGGTTTCAAAGCTCATACCGGAGTTATGGTATGGTAGTGGTCCTAACGAGGTTATTATTCCTGATAATGAAAAGAATGTTAAACAAATCAGACTTATTTTGGAAAGATATCCATTGGAAATATTATCAAAATCTGTTTGGCAACGAAAAGCACGTGCAAAAATTATTAAAAAACCAACTAAAACAAAAATTGAAAAACTTTCAAAAGCTACACCAAAAAAACAATTTCGTGGAAAACTGTTAAACTTTCAGAAAATGGGTCTAGATTTTCTTTTGAAATCTTCGGGTAATGCATTACTTGCTGATGATATGGGTCTTGGTAAAACTGTACAAACGTTAGCGTATATCGCATCAGAAAAACAATCATCACCGGTTCTTGTAGTAGCTCCGCTTGTTACACTAACTAATTGGCAGCGTGAAATAGAAAGATTCATGAAAAAAAAGAGTAGAAATGGTCGTATTGTTGAGGATGGTGTGCCAACCATAACAAGTATACGTTCAGGCAAACAAAAAGAAATTTCTGATTATGATTTCTATCTTATCAATTACGAGTTACTTTATAAACGCCAAATTGATCTGTCAAAATTAAAAATTCGAACACTTGTATGTGATGAGGTACAACATCTTCGTTCTAAAACAACCAAAAAGTATAGAGCAATTAAAAAACTGGCAGGAATGAAATCAATCAAATATAGAGTTGGTCTTTCAGGTACACCAATTTATAATCACGGTTCTGAAATATGGCCAATAGTAGATATCTTAAAACCAGGATTGCTAGGTAATTTCAAAGAATTTTGTGAATATTTCTGTTATCAGGATGAAAGGGGTAGGGCAATTGTTGTTCCTAGCAAGCGTGATGGTTTACGTCATGTACTACAAAGAGATGTTATGCTTCGCAGAAAAAAATCAGATGTATTAAAAGAATTAAAGGATAAAGTCAGATACAAGGAAACAATTGATGCTGATGAAACTTACTATAAAAATGAATTAAATAAAATTTGGAGCAAACTTGAAGAAGAGCAAAAAAGCGCAGAAACTGAATTTAGCAAGGTCGCTTCATATCAGAGAGCAATTCAAAGTGAGAGACAAGCCGCTGGTGTGGCAAAACTTCATCATGTGATTGATTTTGTAAAAAACATAATGGAAATTGAGGAAAGTGTTGTTGTTTTTTGTCATCATAAATCCATTCATAAATTATTACATGAAAGTTTACAGGAATTCAATCCTGCAGCAATTATTGGTGGCCAAACTGATAAAGTACGACAAGAAAATATAGATAATTTTCAAAATGGAGGTACCAAATTAATTGTTGTTGGTTTACGTGCTGGTAATCTTGGAATAAATCTAACACGAGCAAAATATGTTATATTTGCTGAATTGGATTGGAGTCCTGCAATACATCGTCAAGCCGAAGACAGATTACATAGAATTGGACAAAAGAATACTGTTTTTGCTTACTATCTGATTGGTAAGAGAACACTTGATGAGCACGTTGCTAATATTTTAGTTGATAAAAGTTATGAGATAGATGCCATAATGGATGAAAGTCATGATGCATATGAAAACAAAGAAAAAGCAAAATTAATTCTTGCGCAGATTCATGATAAGATTCACACTAAATAAGACTACTATACTTACAATTAAAAAAGTGATGAATGTTCCTAACTCTTACCTATTCGGAACATCTTTGTGCTACACTCTGGACAAGTACCCTTTGTTGCAGGCTTGCCATTTTTGAGAGTTACAGCAGTTGCACCCTGAATCTCTCTTTTCGTTCTGCACTTCACACAATAACCTGTTGTCATGTGATGAGTAGGTAAACAGAAGTATTAGCACGACTTTGTTAATGAGATTTAACATAATTGTGACTGTGATTAACATAGAATTAACCAATTTTGGCACCAATAAAGAGATCAATTAGCAAATAATCAAATAAAACCTAACTAACTAACTGAAATATCCATGAAATACAGAGCAATTCCATATTTTTCCATCATTTTGATCTTGTTGATACCAGCAAATGTGTTTGGTGACTCTGTAAACATTTCAGTGGATCTTCCCATATTCACAGACACTGATAAAATTGTGATCTTTGGTAATGTTTCAACTGAGACCACACTACAAGTAATGATTACTGATCCCGATGAAATAGTTATACTGAATGAAGATATCACGATACCAGCTGGAGATTTTACATATGATATTCTAGTTGGTGATTATGATCTAAATCGTAGCGGGCACTATTACATATCTGTGTCATACAATGAATCAGAAATTACAAAACAGTTCTTCTATGATTCTGGGCATAACGTTAACCCAATGAAAGTAGACGGTACAATAGAAAGTTTAACAGAATCTGAACAAATGATTGTATTTGCTATTGCAGCTGCTATAATTATTAGCGTATTAATTTTTCTTGCACGTGGTTCAATATTCAGAAAAAAAAATGAATATGATACCGGTGAGTGGGAATCAAAAAAGAATCGAGACTATGAAAAATATCACTCCGAGTGGATGAGTGATGAAATTAGTTTTGAACGTAAAGGAAAAAACAAACTTAGTGATGAAGATTTTAGAAAATCACTACTAAGCAAGAATATTCCTGACTATTATGCAATTTTACAAATACAAAAAACTGCTAGCCAGAACGAGATAAAAAACCAGTTTAGGAGTCTTGCAAAAAAATGGCATCCAGATAGGAAGCAAAGTGATGATGCTGAGAAGAAAATGGCTCAAATAAACATGGCATATGAAGTTCTCTCAAATACAAAACGTAGAAAGATGTATGACCAACATTTTTCCAAAAAATAGTGATATTTGTACAAAAACAAGAAATTTTTGTTAAAATTTAAGTATATTTTCATCCATTGTATTATGTGAGTTTAGAAAAGACTTTCAATGCAGAACGCCTTTACAATCATATCGTTCATTACTATATAGATAAAAAGGGAGTCTCAAAAGCGGATGCTAATAAAATTGCGCAGAGCGTAATTACACGAGAACTTGAACGTTATGTTTGTAAAGATAGCAGATGTGGTCATCTGTCTTACGATCATATAAAAAATCAGAATACATGCACTATCATTGATTGTCAGTGTGGGAAATTTGTTAAATAGACAATTAACACCATTCAATTCGGAATGAAATTTGGATTCGATTGATGAATTGATTAAGATGGGAAAAAAACAATTAGAAGACGGACAGTATGATGACGCATTAAATTTATTTCAAAAAGCTATATTGCTTAACCGAAATGATCCAGATTTATGGAACTTAAAGGGAATTGCGTTAAGAAGCCTTGGACGATACAATGAAGCGATAGAATGCTTTAACAAATCGCTAGAAATTGATCCTCGTGATAAAAATGCATCATGATAAAATTACAAAAATTCAAGTGATGCGATTCCAAAATAATATCCAATGAAAATCAACGTAATACTCCATCCACAAGAACCTAAAATTGTATATGCAAGAAATTTTGGAAATTTCATTTTAAGCAATCCCGCTGGTACGGAAATCATTTCTCTGAAGACTGGAACCATTCTTCCAAACAAAACTGCTTTGTCTCCATATTTTTGAAACCAAGATTCTACTCTCGATAATTTTTTTTCAGAAACTTTCACATATTTTAGATATTTTAACAATACCGTTCTACCTAATTTTAAAGCGATTAAATAAATTACAGTTGAACCAATAGACGCACCAAGTCCTCCTACAATTCCTAACAAAAACAATTCATGTAGCTCAAGACCGTTCTGTGACGCAATAAATCCTGCAGTTGGAAATACGGCCATTGTTGGTATTGGCGGAATTATTGTTTCAATTAATGCAGCAAGAAATACTCCCGCATATAGATAATCTGTCATTAATGTAGTTATAAATTCAACAAGAGATTCAAGGGGCATAAACACTACCAAATCTATCAAATTTTGGCTTGGTTTATACCTTCTGAAGCTTTTGTCAATTATGGACTAAAGTTAGAATTTATTATCTCAACACACTAGTAACAAACATTGAATCATGAACTATCAAAAATGTTAGAGATTGCTTCTAAATTATGTGAGGATGAAAAATATACACAGGCACTAAAATATTATGAAAATATTTTACAAGTTGAACCTGATAGTATTGGAGTTATTATTGATTATGGAGTTACATTACAAAATTTAGAACGTTATAACCAAGCATTAGCAATGTATGATAGAGCCTTAAATCTTCAACCAAAAAACATGAATGCATTAATTAACAAAGGTTCAGTTCTACATACATTAGAAAAATACTCTGAAGCACTTTCTTGTTATAATATTGCATTAAACATTGACAAAAACAATCCTATTGTTCTTGCGTACAAAGGACTTTGTATTGGAGAGACTGGAAATATTCGATTGGCAATAAAATATTTCAAAAAAGCGTTGTCAATTGATAATGAATGTGAATTGGCAGAAATTAGTCTTGCTACTGCAAAAGGTATTACGAAGTAGTGTCTTTTTCAAATTTAGCAAAAAATTCTTTATGTCTCAATTCTTGATGCTTTTTTAATTCATCCATGTTTTCAAATTGTTCATGGCATAGGTAGCATTTCGGTTTATTTTCATCAATTAACGGGAGAACCAAACTGGCATGCTTTCGGTTATCCACTACTTATCTATTTATTTAGATATGATTGATGGAAAATATGCTGGAAAAACTAATTGGAGAATCTAAGGTATTAGAACGTGCTATTGCTGGTGAGGATCTAAATGCACAAGATGGAATAGAATTAATGAAATCTGACGATCATTATATGATTGGAGCTGTTGCTGATGCAACACGCAAAAAACTTGTTGGCGACAAAGTCACTTTTACTGCGTCATCATATCTGAATTATACTAATGTTTGTGCTGCCAGCTGTCAAATATGTGCATTTTATAGAAAGGAAAATGATAATGATGCTTACACTCTAACGCCAGAACAAATTGAGGGCAGGGTGTCAGCTGCAAAGATGATGGGTGCTACTGAAATGCACATTGTTGGTGGATTTCATCCAAAATTATCACTAGATTACTATGAATCCATGATGAAGATCATCAAAAAAAATCATCCTGAATTAAAAATCAAAGCATTTACTGCAGCAGAAATTTTTTTCTTTGCTAAATTAACAAAAAATTCTGTAAAAGAGGTATTATCTAGATTAAAGGATTCTGGACTTGATTCTTTACCTGGCGGTGGTGCAGAATTATTTCATCCAGAAATTAGGGAAAAAATTGCACGTGGAAAATGTAGTGGTGATGAATGGTTAGATACTATGGAACAAGCTCATAATCTTGGCATTAAAAGTAACGCCACAATGCTATATGGACACATTGAGAGGCCGGAACATATTGTTGACCATTTACTAAAGATTAGAAGTTTACAGAAAAAAACTGGTGGATTTTTAACATTAATCCCGCTCAAATTTAGTTTGGAAAATACTGAACTTGAACAAAAGAATATGCTAAGTCAGGAATGCTCATCAATTTATGATTTGAAAGTAATTGCATTATCACGATTAATGCTGTCTGGTTTTTTGAACAACATTTCAGTATATTGGGTTGCAGATGGGAAAAAACTTGCACAGGTTGCATTATCTCATGGCGGGAATGATCTTGTAGGTACAGCATTTTCTGAAGAAGTATACCGTGCTGCAGGAAAATCTACCAATTCATCACTATTAGATCTTGTAAATCTAGTCAAAGAAATAAAAAGGAAGCCAGCACAACGTGACACATTTTTTAATATTATTCGAACATTTTGATTTTATTGCGATGGTTTTTTTTCAATCTTTTCAGCACCACCTTTACGTTTTCGCCTTGCACCAAAACTGATTAACACCAATAAAAATCCAAATCCAATTAATATTCCAGATAGCGTGCGATAATCAGAATTTTCTCGTTCTGCAAGCAGTAGATTTATTTTTTCGTCGTCAGTCATACCAGCTTTACCTATTGGCGTAACTTCTGTAAGATATAATAAAATAACAATACCGGCAATAATCATAACTATACCAACAATAATCATTCTTTTGTCAATCAACAATATGATTATTTTTCAATATACTATAATATAATTTAGTAAAAATTATTTGTATAAATCAAATTCAGGCTTTCGTTTTTGAATTTTGACTTCTTTAATTATAGCTTGTATTACTTCTGGATGGTTGTATGTAAGGTGTCGCATAAACTTGGTAGAAATTTCATTTCTTGCAATGTCATCTAACAGCAATGAATCCTCACTTGTGAGATCTGCTATGAATGAATTACATTCTTCACATAATTCAAAATCAAGAAATAATTTCATATACGCAATAATTTGAAATTATTAATAAGTATCTCGATTGAAATGATCCTGTTAAAGATCACTCGGTTAAATTGCCATCAATTATAGATAATAGCCCAGCAAAATCATAGATCGAAGAGTTTTGAAGATCAAATTTTTGTTCCAATGATTATCACACGTGAATTTTAGTTATAAAGCGCGCGAATAAATTATCCATTTTTGTCTAATGAAAAATTATGCAATTTTTAGATTAAATTTTGGAACTAGGTTTTTTTGTAAAGCCATTTCAAATAATTTTCTGATAGATTTTTCCCCATTTTCACCCATGTTAATCGTTACATCATTTACGTACATTTTCACAAATTTTTCAATCAAAGCTCTCGGTTTTCCTCTACCATATTTCATGGCGTATTCTATTGCATCATCGGCATGTTTGAGACCAAATTCAATAGACTCCTGTAAGAATTTATCAAATTTTTTGATGGTTTCTAAACCAAAGCTATCCCTCATGACATTGATTCCTAATGGAACAGGGAGCCCATTAGTTGTTTTATCCCACCATTCACCAACATCCAAAATTTTGATAATACCTTCTTGGGAATATGATAATTGTGTTTCATGTATGACCAAACCAGCATCAACTTTTCCATTTTTTACTGCTAATGGTATGTCACTGAAATTCATTTCAACATAATCAAACTTTCCAATCATTAATTGTAAAAGTAAAAATGCAGATGTCATTTTTCCTGGAATTGCAATTTTGGCTTTCTGTAATTCGTTAATTGTCATTTTCTTTGTTGAAGTAACAATTGGTCCATAACCAATCCCAAAACTACCACCGCTTCGTAAAATTGTATATCCTGGTATATACGCACAAGCATGAACTGAAACTGCTGTCACATCTAGTTCTGGCGATGTAGCCTTATTATTGAGATTTTCAATATCTTCTATTACATGTGTTACCGTAAAATCAGGTGAAGTTACTTTTCCTGTAAACATGCCATAAAACATGAAGGCATCATCAGCATCTGGAGTATGACCAACAGAAAGTTCCACTATTTATCATCAAAAATTCACTATAAATAATATTCAGTTTACATTCTAATATGAGTAAACTGTTTAGGTGTGAAAAGTGTGGAGAGATGATAGAACGTGATAAAGAAAAATCGCACAAGATTTTTTGCTATACTTGGATCAATGAAAAATGATCTAACGGATTTTTTCTCATAAGACTTAATACCAGTTCAAAATGGAATCGCATTATGACGAAGTACAAATCAACTGACCAAGTAATGAAGATCATCAGTGACAAAAACAAGATTAGAAATTTTGGTGTTATTGCTCACGTAGATCATGGAAAAACTACAATGAGTGACAGCCTTTTGGCACATTCTGGAATTATTTCGCCATCTTCTGCAGGTTCTGCACTCGCGATGGATTCTATGAAAGCTGAGCAAGAAAGAGGAATTACTATTGTTCAAGCAAATGTTACTTTACACTATCAGGAAGGAGAAAATGATTATGTAATTAATATGATTGATACACCTGGACACGTTGACTTTTCTGGTCGTGTAATTAGAAGTCTTAGAGCAATTGATGGCTCTGTAGTAGTATGTGATGCAGTAGAGGGAATTATGACACAGACTGAGACTGTTACTAGAATGTCATTAGAGGAAAGAGTGAGACCTGTGTTATACATTAACAAGATTGACAGGTTGATTAAAGAGTTAAGATTGACACCTGAAAAAATGCAAGAAACTCTTGCAAATGTTGTATCTGACTTTAATGATTTGATTGATACGTACGCTGAAGAAGAATACAAAGAGAAGTGGAAAGTTTCCATTCAGGATGGAAGTGTAACTTTTGGGTCTGCCAAAGATAAATGGGCAAT